>Ga0315901_10002952_pt1 | contig 22593 bp, 27 predicted proteins | sample LakEriMetagenome_10_FD_203761 | JGI IMG/M metagenome (GOLD analysis project Ga0315901, IMG submission 203761) | Freshwater fungal communities from buoy surface, Lake Erie, Ohio, United States - Buoy 2 MA116 | ecosystem: Environmental > Aquatic > Freshwater > Lake | place: USA: Lake Erie, Ohio... | reverse complement strand
CATGGCCTTTCCCCGCATCAGCCACGATCCCACCGTGATGGGCGGCAAGCCCAGTATCCGCGGGTTGCGCATCACGGTGGGCACGGTCGTGGGGTTGCTCGCCAGCGGCAGCAGCCGCGAGCGGATCCTGCAGGCCTACCCGCAACTGGAAGCAGCTGATATCGATGAGGCCCTGGCGTACGCCGCCTGGCGCATGGAAGAGCAAGAAGAGGCGCTGGTCCTGAGCTGATGGCCAGGCTCCTGGTCGTTATGGCTGTTTCAACGCAACAGCCTCTCCCGGGGGGCATACGCGGTCTGAGTCGTTATTGCGGCCTGGATAGCTTCTGGCGTGATTGATGCTTGTGCTTCCTTGGCGAGCAGATCCCAGGCGGCTGAATAATCCTGTCTGACAACGCGATCCCCAAAGCGCTCAGCAATGGCTCGGTAGGTCATGGCGTGTTTCTGCTTCTGATTGATTGAGTCTGGAGCAAGCCATTGGAGCTGGCATCACCATGATCTCGCGACGACCATAGGTTGGATGAATCCCTGCGCAGACAACCAGAACCATGAAGACAACCCTGGGTCGGCTCAGCCTGGTGCTTCTAGGTTGCTCGCTGGGTGCACTGCTGGCCTTTCGGCTGATCGGATCTCATGTGGACAGCAAAGGGGTGCTGCGCGAGCCCTTCTTCCTGCTGCCGATTGGCCTTCTGCTCGCGGGTGCTGGAGCGGCCACGGGGATCACGGCCATCGCGTGGCGGCATGCCCGGGATCGGGCCTGAGCTGGAGAGGTTCATCCGGATGGTCAACCAGCCTTTTGAACCTCCACGGCGGTCTTGTCCATGATTGTCCGGCGTCTGTCTCTTGTTCAGGATCTGGGGCCAAGCCACCGCCTTGCCAGCAGTTCGCTCAGCACCCCCCGCGGCAGCAGCGCCACCGGCAGGAACCAGGCCACGTTGAAGAAGAACAGCGGCACGTAGGCGGTGCAGGCCAGCAGGACCAAGACTCCGGCTCCAAGTAGATCACTGCCGATCAGGGATCGCCAGCGGCGGTGCCTCACCTGCCAGGCAGCCAGGGCCCACGAAGGCAGCCAGCAGGCGGTCATCAGCAAGGTGAACAACTGGGCCCCGGTCGCCCCGATCCCGGAATCGCCCGGAGCAAGGCTGGCCAGTAGCGCGATCCACGCCAGCCCCAGCCCGAGGTGCACGATCAACCAGAGGTGTTCCCGCTTGATCAGCGAAATCACGATCGATCGCAACCAAGACGACGAAGCCGGTTCTGGCTTGGGTTTTCGCCGCACCAGTTGCGTTACTCCGGGAAGGTCAGCCGCGAGGCGACGGGATCGCGGCATTCTCCAGCGAGTGTTGCCGCACACGCTTCCTCAACCGCCTGGCCCAGCCGAAGGCCGCACCCGCACCGAGAACGGGGAGGGGCCCCGGCACATCCTGGGTTCCCTGCACGGCACCGATGTCACGGGTGCCAAAGGCCGTGCGGGGATTGCCATAGACATCCTTCGTGATCACGCTGCCATCGATCGGGTTGATGAGTTGGTTGGCACCATCGGCATCAAGGATCACGGCGAGAAGTGGCCCCGCCGGAACCGCCCCCTCAGGAAGGGGGGAGTAGAAAAGGCCAGAGGCATCCAGCACATAGGGCACTCCGTCAGTCAGGAGGCCAGGCTGGTTGAACAGCGTCTGCAACGCCGGACCCGAAAGGGTTGCCGTTGGCTGAACGTAGCTATTGGCATCACTCAGGAGATCGCCGGAACTCGGATTGCCAAAGGGTGCGTAAGTTTCCGAGTAGGGATCCTGCACATCCACCAAGTCCATATTGATGGCGGATACTGCACTTTCCTTGAGTCGGATGGTGCCACCAGAAAAGGCCTGCAATGGCGATCCATTGCACAGGTAATTCGGATCACTCGAGGGAACGGAACATCCGCTAAAACTGGTATCAAGGTAGAAGCCGTTGGCCTGGATGGTGGTGGCTGTGAGATTGGCTTCGCCGCCAGCAAATGCCTGGATGCGCGCAATCGCCGAACTCATTGAATCCTTGAATTGAAGCAGGCTATTCACAACATTCATCACGCCATCGACGCCACCAAAATCACTCACAGAAAGACCTCCGGCGGAGCCAGTAATCACCGAAGATACGATATTTGCGGTACCTCCAAGCAGGTTCACGGCTCCGTAAGTTGTGGAGGAGCCACGAATGATGCTGTCGCTGATGTTGATAACGGCTTTGCTCGCAGCGATGGCAGCGTCAAAGGCGTACTCGGCCTGGGAAATACCTTCAAAGAAGGGATTAAGCTTTTCCAGTATAACTTTATCAAGATTTATGGTAGTGCCATCATCGGCTTGAATGAAAGTTTGTGGGGCATAGTTATCACTACCATTAGCAAAGTAAGGAACGGAATTCCTGAAAATGGTATTGCTGACGGAAACTGCAGCATTCTTGCCAACCTCCAAGAAACCGTTGAGGCCATCCACGACAAGATTTTTGATCTGAATGGACACGCCATCTGCGACCCTGCCAAAGGAATATGCATTCCTAACAACCACGTCCGTCTGACTCGGCTTAGAGGGATTGGTTTTGTTAAAAATTAGACCGCCTGAAGAAATAATGACAGGGTCGCCTTCTAGTCGAATATTGTTACCTTCGATCTGAACAGAGTCGGTAAAGCTACCTATAAAGGTGTTAAATCCGATTGAAGGGAGAGTTGTTGCATTATCGACATTGATCAGTCCGCCGGCTGCCTGTAGCGAAATGACATCCAAGCCGGGAGTATTGTTGGACTGGTCGATGGCCCAGGCAAAGGAGCCAACGGTGCTGCTGGCACCCCACTCCGCCTCGGTCACGTTGAACGTTGCGGCCGAAGCTGGCAGGTGAAATGAAACCGAGAGACCGAGAGCCGCGAGAATATATTTCAATTTGGGATTCATCACTATTAGGGAGGCTCTGGAAAACCCAGGACAACTGCGCGAAAATACCCGTGTAAGTGCAAGCGCGGACTGAGTTCATGGGCAGCAAGCAGCTCGGATTCGGTGATTACGAGCAGGCCACCGCCAAGAAGCGCACCAGGCGCGAGCGATTTCTGAGCGAGATGGAGAAGGTGGTGCCATGGAAAGCACTGCTTGATCTGATTGAGCCGCACTATCCCAAGACCAGCTCCAGGGGTGGTCGGCCGCCCTATCCGCTGCAGACCATGCTGCGAATCCACCTGCTGCAGCAGTGGTACGACCTCAGCGATCCAGCGATGGAGGATGCGCTGATCGAGGTGCCAACGATGCGCCGTTTCGCAGGGATCGCCATGATCAGCGACCGGATCCCTGATGAGACCACGATTCTCACGTTCCGGCACCTGCTGGAGAAGCACGATCTCGGCCAACAGATCTTTGAGGTGGTCAAAGCCCACCTCAAGGCCAACGGCATGGCCATGAAGCAGGGAACGATCATCGATGCCACCTTGATCGGGGCACCCAGCTCAACCAAGAACAAGACGGGTGAGAGGGATCCGGAGATGCACCAGACCAAGAAGGGGAACCAGTGGTACTTCGGGATGAAGGTCCACATCGGCGTGGATAGCGAGAGCGGCCTCATCCACTCAGTGGAAACCACGGCTGCCAATGTGCATGACCTGACGCCAGCGGCTGATCTCCTGCACGGCGAGGAGACCGTGGTCTATGCGGATGCCGGCTACCAGGGAATCGAGAAGCGAGACGAAATGCAAGGCAGGGGGATCGGCTTCCGTGTTGCCATGCGACCCGGAAAGCGCCGAGTGCTGCCACAAACGCCGGAGGGCCGCCTTGATGATCTGGTCGAAACCGCCAAAGCACATATCCGCGCCAAAGGAGAGCATCCGTTTCGGGTGATCAAGCAGCAGTTCGGCTTTCAGAAGACCCGGCTGAGGGGAATGCTCAAGAACCGCTGCAAAGTGAATGTGCTGGCAGCCCTCTCCAACCTGTTCACGGTGCGGCATGAGCTGCTATGCAGGACATGATTGGGGGAGTGGTGTGTCCATTTGGGGCAAGCAGCGCCCCAAATGAGCGAAATACAGCCTCAGAATCGGCGAAATTGAGCTGATCTACGCCCGATCGGCATTCAAAATGTTCACCAAGCACAGATCAGGTCTATGTGCCCTCCTTGAACACTCCTTGTCCAGAGGCTCCTTAGAGATTGAATCTATTAACTTTAGCACCCGGGCACCGTATGCTTGCGGGGATTGTAATGAGTTGCTGAATACTTGCGTTCTGATCACATTGCCAGCGCCTCGCTCATCCCTTCCGGCAAGCCAGGCTCCGCCCCGGGCCAGGGAGATGGAGCCTGGAGCCTCACTCCATAACCCTGGCCGGTGCGGTGCACACCCACGAGCGGGCGATGCCCTTGGCCGGCAGAAAAGGTGCGTCGTAGAAGCTTGGCTGTCCCTTGGCGCTGTCGCTGTTCTGAACCCGCCACTGCTCGCGCTCACAGCTCACCGTGAGCGTGAGCGAGCCACCGCCGCTCTGGGCAATCCGAAAGAAGCGAACACCGTCATAGAGCCCCATGGGCTTGGCCTGCAGCTGCTTGAGCAGGATCGCCAGGGCCTGGGGCGGCTCCGCCTGGGCCCGAAGCGGCAACAGCAAGGCAGCACTGAGGCAGGCTGCTGCCGCCACCATCCGGCGCCACGTTCTGCGGGAATCAGTCATCGGCCTTTGTTCGTGGACCTGCCGATTCTGCGATGCCGTCGCGAAATCGGCAGGGAAGGTTTCTTTCCAAGACAGGTCGAGGCAATCCTGCGTTGTTCGCCTCGATTGCTGAGAGGTTTTATTATCTGCGCCCGTGGTCTGGGCAGTGCCGTCGCAACCAACCCCCTCGGCTCTTTCCTTTTCATGCCAGTTTCGAGTCAGCGTTGTTTCAGGACGATCCCCCTGTTGCTGGCCGCCATCAGTTGGCCGGCCGCAGCCGTGGCCGATGTGGTGGTGGTGCCCGTGCCCAGCCCCTACAGCTACGACTCCGCAACCCTGCGGCAACGCAACCTGCGCGGCAGCTGGGGCCGCTACATCGGTTTCATTGGCCACAGCGTGATCGAGTGGCCAGCGGTGCCAGCCCAGCTCAATGCCGGCAACCCCGGCACAATCCGCTGCAACGGCAACACCTGCTGGCGTGAGGGCTACGTCGCCCCCAGCCTGCGTGGCGGCACCCCCGCCGGGTCGCTGCGCCACTATTTCAGCTATCAGCTCGACTGCCGCGATCAGAGCTTCGATCGCATCGGCGATGTGCGCTTGCCCGGCCACTACCAGCGCGGCTGGCAGCCGGTGCTCAACGACCCCGTGGCCCTGGCGGTGGCGCGCGACTGGTGCCCGCGCATCAACCAGCTGCCAAAGGGGCCGTAACCGCTCCTCGTCGCTGACTGGAGCTCAGGCGTTCCCCGCATCGGCAGTGGTTAACAGTGAATGCCAACCGTTCGATCCAGGACGAGGCTGGACCCCCGGATTGGGCCGTTGCGGCGCGTCTGCCGAGGGCTTTCGCCGCACCAATGGCGATAGTCCGCCGAGGAGGCACCAGAGGCGATCAGCCCGGCTGCCGCCATCAACTCGGCGATGGAGCGGTGGTGCTGGCTGGGATCGAGCAGGAGTGTCCGCAGGCGTTGCATGCGTAAGCGTTTGGCTTCCGCCAGCGGCGAGCGGCCCAGCTCCTGCAGGAAGCTGTATTGCAATTGCCTCGGCGATACCCCTACCGCACGGCTCAGCTCCCCCAGCGTAAAGCGCTCCTGAAGTCTGGTCGCCATCCATTCCCTTGCCCACTGCACCGTGTCACGCCGTCGCCGGCAGGTGATGCGTTCCCGTTGGACGGGCTGCTCTTGCCAGCGTCTCCAGGCCCGCAGCGCCTCCGTGAGCTGATCGGCCGCATGGGCAGCCCCCGGCGGCTGCTCCGCTGCTGCAACAGCCAATTGCCAGGCACGGGTGAGGATGTTCTGCTGCAGGGGACCTGCCGAGAGCAACCGCTGGACGGGTCGGGCCTGGCAATGGGGAAGGGCTTCAGGAATCAGGATCGAGAGGCCCTCCAACTCCTGGCTGGTTTCGCCCAGCAAGTCATCACTGGGGAACAGCAACAGGCCCGTACCCGGTTCCGCCAGCCAGGGCTCACCGTTGATGGTCTCCAGCGTCATGCCGCGCAGGGGCAGCCACAAGACGCTGTGCTGGCGCTGTTCGCGGCTCAGCCGCATCCTTCCCTGCCCCTTGAGGTGCAGCAGGGTGTATGCGCCGAGCTGGCCGATGCGGAAGCGGGCCTGAAACGGCTGATCGGTGGCCAGAAGGTCGCTGCGGTGATGCCCCAGGGTGGAGGCTGCGGCGGCCTCCCAGCAGCTGAAATCATCGGTGTCCAGCTGGAGGCTCAAACCCTTCCCCTGCAGCGGATGACGAAGTGCTGGCCGGAGGGAGGACCGCAAAGCGGCTGATCACAGAAAGGAAGAAACCTAGCCGCACACACCAATGTCGTCAAAACGCAAGTTTTGGCTTTTCGTCAAGTTCGCCAACAGTGTCAACGCAGCGACATCTTGATTACCCATAAGACTCCGCGACCCTGAGATCCCTCTCCGTGCAGGGCATACAGCAACAGACCGCATTGGCGATCCGTTCGGTGATCGCCGCCTGCGAGAAGCGCCGGTTGAAGCGGAAGCAGTAGCCACGGAGGTACCGCCTGGCGTACTTGTCGAAGTTGAAGGCGTGGAACGTGCCGCTGAGACTCGTTTTGAGGTTCCCCAGCAGCGTGTTGATCCAGCGGAACTGCGGGAGATCGTTGGGGTGCTTACCACCGGTGACGATGACCTCATGGCTGCAGCCTGCCGTGGTCACCGAGCGGAAGCAGGCCAGGCCATCGGAGATCACTGCGCATCCGGGAGCCAGGTTCTCTCTGGCCAAGGCGCCTACCGCCTCTGAACTGAATCCAGCCACCGGCGTGATTTTGGCGTGAATTGGGTGACCTGCCTCGCTGAGGGAAACGGCTGCAACGATGGGAATCTTGTTCTCCGATCCTCGACCTGCCTTGCCGCCCGGTCGTTCTCCGCCGAGGTAGGCATCATCCATCTGGATCTTTCCCCGCAGCACGTAGGCATCCTCCCGATCGGTCATGGTCCTGAGAATCTTGTTGTGCAACAGCCATGCCGTGTCGTACTTCACTCCCAGGTGGCGGCTGAGCTCGAGCGAGGAGATGCCGGTTTTGGCCTGCCCAATCAGATAGAAAGCCTGAAACCAAGTGGTGAGCGGCAGCTTGGTGGCCTGCATGATCGTGCCTGTTCTTTCCGGCTCCATCCTTGGCCTGCTGAGGCGACAGCGCAGGTACGGCCGGATCCGGGGAACCGGCCCTGCGGGCACCTGCCCTTGCAGCGTCAGGAGATCCAGCCCCGTGCAGAGGCCAGGCGTGCCGCCTCCTGCACGGCTGTGATGCAGCGCTGGGCACGGCGTTTGGCATCGTCTTGGCCCTGGGCGCGCAGCAGGTAGGCCTCCATTGCTTCTGGCGTCTCGATCAGCGCCAGTAGGCCTGTGGTTCGCGCACCGAGAGAGCCATCGGCGAGCAGGCGGCTCACCAGGCCGTGCTCCCACAGCTGCTCCCCGGTGGAGCCGGGAGCGAACAGCTCCTGACGCAGCACGCCCAGCAACGACTGCTTGAGGGCATCGAGCTGGCCCGGCCGCAGCCGACGGCTGTTGGGCAGGCCCGCCGCAGGACCGGCCGGGATCGCGGTGGGGTTCTCAGGGGCGCGATCGGGGGAGTGCTCCACGCTCCAGCTCAGGCCGGTGCCCGGCAGCCCCACGGTGGTGCGGGGCCCACCGCTGCGATTCACCGGGATGTTGAACGAGGCCCCGCGGCCACCGACGGAGATTGAGCTCAGTCCGCCGCTGGAGAAGTTGAACCTCAGCGGGCCCAGGCGGGCGGAGCGGCGGAGACGGAAGCCCATGGCAATCAGCGGGTTGGCTCGCAGGGATGGCCAGAGCAGGGCTCAGGTTGCCGCTTTGATGCAGCAGTCCGCAACTCCATGCGCCCACTGCATCAAAGCGCAGGTTCCGCAGCCTCCCAGTGGTGTAGTGGAGCGCCTAAGAAGCATTCCACTGACTGGGTTTTTCCAGGTACGGGAACAGGAACCCCACAGACCCACCACCACTGGGCAGAAGGCGTAATTTGTAGTTGAGGGGAGGCCCGGGAGCCAACCCGACCCTCACCCTCCACCAGAGTCTGGCCAGGGATCACCCGAGCCGGTGCGCACAACGGAGGTGCGAGTGATTGATCGAAGTGAACTCGGTGGCGCAGCGCGAACGTCATCCCGTATCTGCAAAGAGCGATACGCCACTTCTGTTTCCCGCGTGTTCAAACCCCGGGCTGCATAACCCGAGCCGGGATCGCAGCTGAGAAGGTCAAGCCCCGAGCATCTCTTCCCTGAGACGTGATCCCGATTCCTCTCCTGTCAGGCACAAGGCAGGCCATGCGTGAACACAAAGACACCCGACCCGATCGAGCCTGAGATGCCAAGGCGATGATCCGCGACCGGTGCTAAGGCGCCCCCCACGGGGCGCCTTCCTACTGCAGTGATCGAAAAATCGATGCGCATTCTGCATCTGTAGCCTGAGTTCAGGTGGCCAGTGCCAGGCTGAGCTGTTGCCGGTGTTGGCCCTTGATCCATCTCCCCCAGCGCACGCTGGCCCTGTTCGCATTGGCGCTGGCGGTGTCTGCGCCGCTCGCGTCAGGCCAAGCCGCCGTCGCTGCCCCCGCGGCCAGCTACCCAGCACGGTGATCTCGGTGGGAGACGGCGACACCTTGCGGGTTCAGGCCGTCGGCCGGTCCATCACCATCCGCCTGGCCTGCATCGATGCCCCCGAGACGGCCCAGTCCCCCTGGGGTCAGCAGTCCCGCGCCTATCTGATGCAGCGCCTGCCGCGGGGCCGCCAGGTGAGCATCCAGCCCCACACCACCGACCGCTACGGCCGCACGGTGGCGGAGGTGATCAGCGACATCAACGTCAATCTCGTGATGGTCGAGGACGGTCAGGCCTTTGCCTACCGGCGCCACCTCAGTGGCTGTGACGCCAAGGATTAACTCGATGCCGAGTTCCGTGCCAGCCGGCATCGCTACGGCGTCTGGCAGCAGGAAGGCGGCATCACCAGTCCCTGGGATTTCCGGCTGGGTCGCACCGCTGTGGTGATCCCCGATGGCACCACCCCCGGCGGCCATCGCTTCCGCTGCAAGGAGATCCGCTCCTACGCCCGCGCCCAGGAGCTGCTACGCCAGGGTCACAGCTATCTGGATAGCAACGGCAACGGTGAGGCCTGCGAGTCGCTGCAACACTGAGCCGAATCGTTGTGCCCAACAGAAAGCCCCCAGACGGAGCCGGAGGCAGGGGGGTCTCATGCGCGGGCCTCAGCCCAGGCAAGGCCTCGGGTCATCAGCGCTCCACCATCACGGTGCTCACCTTGTGGGCCGTTGGAGCCGTGACGGTGAGCAGCCCGTCGCGGGAGTGAGCCCGCAAGCTTCCTCATTCATGCCAGGGTGATCAGGATGGGTTCTCATGATGGAATCGCACACACCCTGGCCTGATCGCCTTGACACCCTGGCCGTCACTCTGCTTGCCGGTGGGTGTCTTTCAGGATTGTCGATCTTGATCGTCCGTCCGACGTTCGTCGAGCCTGAACCAGCTGGTGTCAGGGAACTGCGCGAGCGTATCCATGTCCTGGAACAGCGCCTGCTTGAACAGGTGCCACTGACAATCGAGCAGCGGTATCAGGATCTCTGACGCCTCATGCGATCACGACAGCGTTCACAAGATGATCGCCCCGATTTAAGTTGAGGCGTCGATGGTATCCCAATGGCGCAAGAAGTTAAGAAGAGGATAAGGGCTGCGATGTGATCTGCATCACCGGCATCATTGTCTGTCTTCGGTGAAGATGTCATGACTTGCCTCTGCATGCTGTGAGCTCCATCCGCAGCTGGTTGCCCCAGGTGGGGATCTGCCTGCTCCTTCAGAGCGGCATCGTCTCCACAGGATGGCTCTTGCAGCACTGGCTGGCTGATTCCCCGCCATGTTGCAGCCGTCCCCAGGTGCTCTGAGTTCTCGACGCCTTGAGGAAAGACCGGCGGGTCTGCCCAGCCAGTTGTTCGTCCATGGGGGGCGCGGCCCCACCCTGTTCAGCGCCGTGCTGTTCGAGGCGGCTGGCCCAAGGCTGGTTCCACTGGAATCGCCTGAGCACCTGAGGCAGCTCATCCAAACGCGGTGTCCCGAGTGGTTGAGGGTCATGGGCCTTGCCGATGGCTCTCGCATCCGCCGCATGCCGGAGCCCTTGCAGGTGCCCGAACTGCTGCTTCCACCCATCCTCGAGATCCCGCAGCGGCCCCGGGTTGATGTGCTCGATGACGCCCTGCTGGTGGTACGGCATCGCCTCGGCTTTGCCCACAGCCCACTGCATCTGCTGAGCTCCCAGGTCGGCTTCCTGTTGCTGCCCCAGCGGTTGATCACCTTTGAGTAGGCCCCCGCCGCAGAAGTCTTCCCGCAACTCACCAACTAGCTGCAGAGCCAGGACGCCGCCGGGGACGCCAGTGACCTGGACGACATCCTGCATTACCTGGTGGATGAGGTGCTCGATGAGCTGTTCCCGATGCTGGAGCAGATCTCCAACCGACTCGACGATCTGGAGGAGGCGGTGTTGCGTGATCCCAGGCCGTCACTGCTGAACAGAACCTTCATCTACCGCAGGAATCTACGCACGATTCGCTCGCAGGTCTGGCCGCTGCGTCATCAGACCCGGGTGCTGCTTCGCCAACGTCAAAAGCTACTGGGCCCTGAGGCGTTGAGTGGCTTTCATGGCATGGCTGAGATGGTGGAGCTGCTGTTTGACAGCACCGAGTTGTTGCGCCATCAATATGATACCACCACCCAGACCTATGGAGCCAGTGTTGGCAATCGAATGAACCAGGTGATGAAAACACTCACCATCCTCACCAGCGTCTTTGCCACGCTCACCTTCATCGCAGGGATTTATGGCATGAACTTTGAGAACATGCCGGAACTGAAATGGCACTACGGCTATGCACTGATCCTGCTGGCGATGGTGATGGTTGCCGCTGTGCAGGCGTGGTGGCTATGGCGGCGAGGCTGGTTCGACGACTGGACGACTCCACGCTGAGATCGTTGCCGCCCGCGCCAGAACGCTCCCCTCAGACTGGCGTGGCGTCGCGCACCGTCTCGAACAGGTCGATGTCCCAGGCCACCAGGTCGCGGCGGATGGCGTCCGCACGTGAACGGGGCAGCAGCCGGGCAAGATCCTCCCCGGTGACCACACCCGCCAGGTCGCCGCCTTCCTCCCGCAGGAAGGCCAGGGCATGCCAGGCCAGGATCGCCGCTCCCACCGCCGTGGGATAGGAGATGTAGGTGGCCCCGGCATAGGGGCTGCCCAGCAGTCCCCGGTAACGGAGATAGCTCAGGCCCACGGTCTCGATCGTGACCTGGCGGTCATTGCGCACGTTCTCCGTGTAGCGGATCTCGGCTGCGGCGGCGAAGTGGGCGCGGCGGATCACGCCGCTGCGCAGATACTCCTCGATGCGCCGTGGTTTGTTCATGCCCGGCAGGATCGCCCGCACCATCGCCTCCACCGTCAGCTCACTCTGCTGCGGCAGGGTGCGCTTGGAGAGCAGGTTGAGCTTGAACAGCGCCTTCACCAGTTCCACCTCCGAGCCACCGGTGTACACACCGATCGATTCGATCTCCGGGAAGGAGCGATGCAGCGACAGCAGCTCCTCCTGGTAGAGGGGGTACTGGCGGGTTGGCTCCACCTCGCCGGGGAAGTGGTGCTCGCGGGCGGCGCTGAATGGATCGAGCACCTGGATGCGCCCGTCGCGCAGCAATCGGGGCCGCTCGGCCAGTTCCTCAAGAGCCACCAGTGGCGACCAGGAGAACACGATCTCATCGGCGTCGATGTCTTCCAGCAGGTAGAGATCGACGCTCTCGATCTCCAGATCGCGGCGGCGTGAGCCGCGCAGCTGGTGCAGGCGCAGGCCGATCAGGAAGTTGGTAACGCCGGGGGAGATGCCGAGGTTGATCAGGGCGCTGCGGCCGCGATCGCGATAGGCCTGCTCGAAGGCGTATTGGGAGAAGGTGAGACTACGCTCGGTCTCGGAGTCGTACATGTCCGAGGCCAGATCCATCACATGGGCGCCAAGGCGGAGGCCGAGCTCGAGCAGGGGCCGGTTGAAGCCCGGCATGGCGGCGTTGACCAGCACCTGAGCGCCGGCCAGCCGCTCGAGCTCCGGAGCGCTGCCCTCGAACAGGGGGGCGAAGTCCGGCAGGCCGATGAAGTCGATCCGATCGAACAACCGCTCGGCGTGGAACAGGGCATCGCGGGCCAGCTCGACGCTGAGCACCACCACGACAAAGCGCAGCGGCACGCCGTCGCGCTCGGCCAGCTCCGACAGGCAGATCAGCATCGAGGAGCCCACCGCCCCCAGACCGAAGAACGCGATCGTGAGCGGGCTGGTGGTGGTGCCTGACAAGTCAGCACAGTCGTCCATGGGCAGCCGCACGGGATCACACCGTCCTACAAGCGCCGGCAGCGTTCGGCAGCTGTGCTTGACGCGGCAGTGCGACGCGCTGCAGCAAGCGCCACGAAAGCGGTGTGACCTGGAGATCACAACGCCGTGTTGTCGCACTGGTTCTCTTGACCCTCTCTTAACCGTCTCCTGACCAGGATGGATGCTGCAGCCTGCAGCACTCATCAAGTCGTTCTCGCAGCGGTAGCGGCTGATTCCCGCCACCTTCCTCTCCACTGACGGGGAAGACGCCTCCACCCGTGTGGCCACTGACCCGTTCCCCATGGCGTGCACGCAAGCTGTGTGGCACCACAACACACGCTGTCACTTTTTCATCGACATCATGAACACCAGTCCCGAGCTCAGCACGATCGCGGCTTTGGCACGCAACCGGGAACCACGAAAGATCAAGATCGGAGATGTGATTTTTCGAGCCGGCGAACCTGGTGATTGCCTGTTTGGGATCGTGGCTGGAACCATTCAGCTCAGCTGGGGAGGTGAGCGCGTCGAAACTCTGGGCCCTGGCAGCTGCTTCGGGGCAGTGGCGCTGGTTGATCCTGACCATCGACGCTTCGGCACCGCGACAGCCGTCACCGACGGAGAATTACTGGAAATGAACCGAGAGGAGTTCCTTTTTGCCATGCAAGAACTTCCCATGTTCGGCCTCGAGATGCTCCACGATCTGGAGCAGCGTCTTCAACAGCTAAAGCAAACATGAGTTCTCTCTGATCAGAGACCAACGCAGCCTGATTGGCTTCATATCTCTCCTTGCTGTTCACACTGTAGCCATGACAATCCAGGTCCTGAGACGATTCTCTCTGCTGCTTCCGTTGACAGCAGTCACGTCCCCCTTGTGGCTCCATGCGTCAGCCGGAGACCCAGGTGCACTTGCCCAGGGACCTCTAAGCTCGACGCTGCGGATCGGCGGCTCCAGCACGGTGTTTCCGATCATGACGGAAGCGATCCGGGCCTTCCGCGCGGCAGGCAACACCACAAAGATCCATCTCAGGGAAACAGGCACCAGCGACGGATTCCGGCGCTTCTGCGCCGGCCAGCTTGAGATTGCCAATGCCTCCAGGCCGATTAACAGCAAGGAGCTCAAGGCCTGTGCCAGCAACCGGATCTCCTTCATCGAGCTTCCGATTGCGTTCGATGCGATCACCGTTGTCGTCAATCCAGCCAACACCTGGGCCTCGCAGATCAGCACCAAGGAGCTGGCCAGGCTCTGGGGCCGTCGGGCGGAAGGGAAGATCAACCGGTGGAGCGATGTGAATCGCGACTGGCCTGATCGCCCGATCAAGCTTTGCGGACCCGGCAAGGACTCTGGCACCTATGACTATTTCAACAAGGCCATTAACGGGTCCCCTGATAATTCCAGGCTCGATTATGCATCGAGCGAAGACGACAATGTGATTGTCCGCTGTGTCGCCCAGAATGCCAATGCCCTGGGTTACTTTGGCTTCAGCTATTTCAAGGCCAATCAGGCCAGGCTGAAAACACTGGCCATTTTCGCAGCTTCGGCGCCAGTCAGTCCGTCGATCGCCAATGTTCAGGCAGGTCGATATCGGCCGCTGTCCAGGCCGCTGTTCTTGTATGTCAACGACCGAGCTCTTGCCAGCAAGCCGGAACTGCAGAAGTTCACAACCTATGCCATTCGCAATGGCCTTCGCATCGTCGGAGTTGCAGGTGATGTCCCCCTGCCTGCCAGCACCTACCGGCTGGTGGAAACCAAGCTGTATAAGCGAATCACGTGCAGCTCCTTTTCTGGAGATCTCCCGGTAGGGCTGAGCATTGGTGAAGCCCTGCGTCGCAGTTTTGATGCCAACAAGCTTCCTCAGTTCCGCTAGTTCTCATTCGATCACGGGCCGACATCATGGCGCGAAAGGTTACCCGTTCGTTTGAGTCATTACCAGGCAGGGCGCAGGGGATGAGCCGTCGCTCGCTCCTTCTGCAGTTGCTTGGCCTTGGCGCAGCCACCGCTGGCGTCGCACTGACCGGCGTGATGCCCACCACCCCGGTGTTGGCGTCTGCATCGGCGCGAAGGCGTCCTGGGGAGCTTCCGTTCCAACCCCTGCGCGGTCCCATCCCCCTGCCTGGCGACGGCCTCAGCGCCGTAGAGCAGCAGCACGCCTACGCCCGCGTGGCCCTGCAGGATCAACTGCTGCTGCCGGAGGGCTACAGCAGTGAGGTGTTGCTGCAATGGGGTGATGCGCTCGGGAACGGGCGCTTCGGGTTCAACAACGACTACCTCGCCTTCACGCCGCTCGATGATCGACGTGCGTTGTTGACGGTGAACTTCGAATACATCAGCCCCCGCCCCTGGGTCGCCGGCTCCAGGGGGGCGATGGGGCGCGACATGCCCTTCCAGGAGCTGCGCAAGCTGCTGGCGGAGCGAGGTGGCAGCGTCGATGCCCTCGCTCTGGCAGCGGATGATCCGCTCCGAGGTCCCCTGCTGGAGGTGGCCATCGCCGCCATGGAGGATCTGGGCATCGGGGTGGCTGAGATTGAGCTCCACGCCGACCACAGCTGGCGACGCCGCAGCGGTCGCTACGACCGGCGCATCAGCGGACTCACCGGGCTCGATCGCGCCGAGGCCCAGCTTCACTGCAGCGGCCCGGCGGCCGCGGTGTTTCGGATGCGCCAGAGGCTCGGCCACGACGACGGCCTCGGCGATCGGATCATCGGCAGCTTCGCCAACTGCGCCGGGGGCCAGACCCCCTGGGGAACGGTGCTTTCCGCTGAGGAGAACTTTCAGAGCCAGGTGGTCGAGGCGGTGTACGCCGATGGCAGCTCGCCCTCGCCGGCGCAGCGCCCCTTCCGATTTGATGGTGAGTGGCTGGAGGGCCTCGGCAATCCCTTCGGCCTGTTGGGCAACAAGTACGGCTGGATGGTGGAGATCGATCCGCGCCGACCCGAGAGGCCGCTGGTGAAACACACGGCCCTGGGCCGCTTCCGCCATGAAGCCGTCGCCGTGCGCGCCCGCGCCGGTGAGCCGCTGGTTGTCTATTCCGGTTGCGATCGCCATGGCGGCCATCTGTATCGCTACGTGAGCGACCAGGTCGTGCGTGACCCGGGCGATCCGGCCAACTCCCGGCTGCTCGAGCGGGGGCGCCTGGAGGTGGCACGGTTCGGGGCGGACGGCGGTGGCCGTTGGATCCCGCTGCTGCCGCAGACACAGGTCAACCCGCTGCCGCCCTCCCATTTCTCCCGTTTCGATCTGCCTGCGGTACTGCCGGTGCCGCACAGCGATCGGAGCAAGGCCGGCGCCGAGCTGCTGGAAAGCGATGGCCAGCTCCTGGCCTACCGCCAGCGCTTCCGCAGCCTCGCCGATCTCTACCCAGGTGGTGGCGAGGAACAAGTCGGCGCGATCCTGATCGATGCCCACCTGGCCGCCAACGCCGCCGGGGCCACACCTGCGGCAAGGCCGGAGGACACGAAACTCGATCCGCGCACAGGCGATCTGCTGATCACCTTCACGGCCGGCGGGTCGGACAGCGAGGGGCAGGCTGACCCGGCCATCTTCCGGGGGCCAGCCGGTGAGAGCCGCTGGCCCCACGGCTGGCTGATGCGCCTTGAGGATGGGCCCGCCAAGGCGGACATACCCGGCGGTGGGTTCCGCTGGCGGCTGGTGGCCACCGGGGGCACGCCCTGGCAGGGGGGCATGGGCTTCGCCAACCCGGACAACCTGGCGATCGACCGCAGCGGCAACGTCTGGATGGTGACCGACCGGGCCGCGGTGAACGGCAGCGCCGATGTGTTCGGCAATAACGCCTGCTGGATCTTTCCCGCCACAGGCGCGGCAAGCGGAGATCCGTTGCTGTTCGCTACCGGGCCGATGGAATGTGAGCTGACCGGGCCGTGTTTCGACAGCAGCGAATCCACCCTGTTCCTGTCGGTGCAGCACCCGGGCGAGGACAACGCCACCCACCACAGCGGCGACGAGGAGATTCAGGCTTACAGCCTGGAGGATCGCAATGGAGGAAGCTTCGAGCAGCTCAGGCAGGTGCCGCTTGGCTCCAACTGGCCCTCAAAGGCCGCAGGAACCCCACCGCGGCCGGCTGTGGTGGCCATTCGTCGCATCAATGGCAAGCCGCTGCTGGGGAGTCAGCCAACCTGAGCGGCCTGAATGCTTCAGGCAGGAAAGGCAGCACCCAATGTCGCTTCCATCGCTGAGCGAGAAGCGTCCCCTTGGGGGGCTCGCTCCAGGCAGTGCTGCAGGATTGCGCGCGCCACGTTCACGCCTGTCGCCGCCTCAAAGCCCGCGAAGCCTGCGGCGCTGTTCACCTCGCAGACGCAGTAGTGATTGTCATCGAACAGCAAGTCCACCCCGGCGATGTCCAGGTTCAGGGCAGCAGCGCAACGCACGGCGAGCTGTTCGATCTCCGGGTTGAGGAGATAGGGCTGGCCTTCCCCTCCTCGGGTGATGTTGGCCTTGAAACTGCCGTCGGTGCTGCTCCGCAGCATCGCCCCCAGCACACGCCCGCCGACCACCCACACGCGCAGGTCCTGACCGGCACGGGTGCCGATGTAGCGCTGCACCCAGCACGAGCTCCGAGGAGGACTGCTGTCGGTTCAGCCGTATCACCGCACCGAGAAGCCCTATGAGCAGCTGTCGCTGCTGTTCAACCTTGTGGGACTGCTGGCGGTTCCGCTGGGGCCGGGTTGCGGCGTGGCCTTCGGGCCGTCGATGGTGAGCACCCGGGCCGACTATGGGCGGGCCGGCGGCCATGCGGCCGTGGCGGGCAAGGTGGTTGAGGACTGGTTCCTGGCCCATTGGTACGAACCGGCTGGCCGCTGGTGGGTACCCACGCGATCGGCCCAAATGCGCTGGTCTTTGGCGCCTTTGCCGTGCAGTTGTTGCTGCTCAGTCGCCGGGTGGGGCGCTTCGGCTGGATCAACCTGCTCTTCCCCGTCCCGGTGCTGTTCTTTCTGGTGGTGTTCGTGCTGGCGATCTTCAAGCTTGAGCGGGGGGAGGTGGAGTGGAAGGGGCGCCGGTTCAGAACCCGCTGAACTCGTCACGGTCGATCCCAGCCGGATCGGAGGCCTGATCGCTGACGAAACGCCCTGACAACAGCAGCAACAGCAGCGACACCGGCAGCACGTAGGGGATCAGCCCGGGCAGCGGCCTGAGCAGCAGGACGCCATTCAGTCCGGGGATCACCTGCAACAGCAGCCACAAGCCCAGACCGATCGCTCCACCGAACTGGCTGAGGCGACTGCTCGGCTCCCCGTTCAGCAAGACCAGCACGCCCCCCCCGAGCAGCAGCAGGCTGAAGACCAGGCTGCGTTGAACCTCAACGTCAAGACCGGGCCAGCAGGCAAGGGAAATGGCCAGCACCGCCAGCACCCCGCCCTGCAGCAGGGCCTTCCGCCAGGTGGCAGGGCCGAACAGCGCCGCCTCCGGTGGCCGGGGGGGCTGGCGCATCAGATCCGGGCTGGCTGGCAGGCCCTCGAACACCACCGTGCAGGCCGGATCAATGACCAGATGCAGCAGGGCGATGTGCACCGGCAGCAGCAGCAGAGGCTGACCGGGCAGCAGCAGCGGCAGCAGGCTGACAGCGGCGATTGGCAGGTGGATCGCCAGCGTGTAGCCCAGGGCCCGGTGCAGGTTGGCCTCGATGCGCCGGCCCAGGGCGATCGCCTTCACCAGGCTGCCGAAATCGTCGCCCAGCAGCACCAGATCGGCCGACTCCCGCGCCACGGCCGTTCCCCGTTTCCCCATCGCCACACCGATGTCGGCCGCCTTCAGCGCAGGGGCGTCGTTGACGCCATCGCCGGTCATCGCCACCACCTCTCCCGCCGCCTGCAGGGCCCGCACGATCTGCAGCTTCTGCTGCGGCAGCACCCGCGCGAACACCGACGCCTGAGCCAGACCTTCACCCACCGGTCCGGCTGTAGGGACGACCTCGAGGGCCTGGAGATCGGAACCGCTCAGCACCGGCCCGGCAGGGAGCCCCGCCTGGTCCGCGATCGAGCGGGCGGTTAAGGGCGCATCGCCGGTGATCATCACCACCCGCACGCCTGCCCCCCGGGCCAGGGCGATCGCGGCCGGCACCTCCGGCCGCAGCGGATCCGCCAGCCCCACCAGGCCGATCGGCTCGAACAGGTAGTCGTGCACCACGTCTGCTGGTTGATCATCGGTGCCGGCGCCCGGCTTCTGCCGCGGGCTGCCCTGCGCGGGGAGGCTCCTGTCCTCTGTTCCGCTGCCGGCCGCCAGGGAGCCAGAGACCGGTGCCGGATGCCGGGGCGCCCCATCCAGACCCGTGGCCACCGCCAGCACCCGCAGGCCCTGGGCGGCCAGGCCATCGGCCGCCTCCAGCAGGGCAGCGGACCGTTCGGGCGTGAGATGGCACAACTGGGCGATCGCTTCCGGTGCCCCCTTGGCGGCGATCTGCCAGCGGCCTTCTTCCGCGCACCACAGTTGCGAGAACACCAGCAGATCGGCTGAGAGTGGGTATTCGCGCAGCAGCGGCCAGTCGGGATGCAGGTGCTCGCTCTGCTGCAGTTCCGCCTGCGCCAGCCGCTCGATCGCCTGCTCCATCGCATCCACCGGATCGTGGCGGCTGGCCAGCAGCGCCAGTTCCAGCAGCCGATGCCACGGTTCGTCCAGGGGCGCGCCCGCATGCCAGAGCTCCCCAGCCGGCCAGGTGAGCAGCTGCTGCACGGCCATGCGGTTCTCGGTCAGCGTGCCGGTCTTGTCGACGGCGAGCACCGTGGCGCTGCCCAGGCTTTCCACGGCGGCCGGCCAACGCGCCAGCACCCCGATCCGCCCCAGACGCAGGGCGCCGAGGGCCAGAAACAGCGCCACCACCACCGGAATCTCGTTGGGCAGCACGGCCAGAGCCAGGGCCAGGGCCGCCATCAGTGCCATGCTCCAATCGCCGCTGAGGCTGCCCTGCACCACCGCCAGGGCGGCGCAGAGTGCCAGCGCCAGAACGGTCAGCCGTGCCGTGAGCCGGCGCGTGTGGCGCTGCAGACGCGTCGCCGGCGGCGTGACGGTGGCGAGGCTGTGGCCAAGCCGGCCCAGCTCGGTGGCCTCTCCCACCGCGACCACTTCGGCCAGTCCACGCCCGCTGGCCACCAGTGATCCGGCTCGGATCAGCGCTCCGGCGTCCTCGACGGCATTCGGCAGCGATTCGCCGGTGAGCAGGGAGTCATCGATCCACAGGCCGACGCCCTCGCGCCACTGCGCATCGGCGGCGACCCGGTCGCCTTCCTCCAGTCGCAGCAGATCCCCCAGCCGCACCTCCTCAGGGGCCAGATCGAGGTCGATCCCGTCGCGGCGGACGCGGGCCCGGGGAGAGGACAGACGGGCAAGTTCGGCCAGGGCTTGACGGCTGCGCTGCTGCTGCCAGCCATCGAGCAGGCAGATGGCCACCACGAAACCCAGCAGGATCCACGCTTCCTGCGGTTCGCCGATCAGCCCGTAGATCAGTGCACAGGCCAGCAGCAGCAGGTTGGTGGGCTCCAGGATCGCCATGGTTCCCCTCTCCGATGGTTCCCCGTGGGGCCGGTTTCCCTGATCCTGCCCACGGCGGACCGCCCTGGGCGTTCGCAGGACGGAAGGAGAGGAACCGGCGTCCAACAACAGAACGCTGTCCAAGGGCAGAACGTCGTGGCGCCGCTCCCGGATCCCTGGCTTCAGCGCTGAACCCGGAACCGAGGTCGCAGCCACAGCGACACATAGACCAGGCTCACCAGCACCGGTACCTCGATCAGAGGGCCGATCACGCCGGCCAGAGCCTGCTGGGAGGTAACCCCCCAGATGCTGATGCAGACGGCAATCGCCAGCTCGAAGTTGTTGCCGGCGGCCGTGAATGCCAGGGCCGAGGTGCGCGCGTAGTCGAGGCCGCTTCGCTTGCCCACCGCAAAAGCGATGCTCCACATCAGCACGAAGTAGAGCAGCAACGGGATGGCCACCCGGATCACCTGGGCCGGATCGGAGGTGATCGCCTGACCCTGCAGGGCGAACATCACCACGATCGTGAACAGCAGGCCATAGAGGGCCCAGGGCCCGAGCCGCGGCAGAAACACCTGTTCATACCAGCGAGCCCCCTTGAGCCGCACGCCGACCAATCGGGTGAGGAAACCGGCGAGCAGCGGAATCCCCAGAAAGATCAGCACCGCCCGGGCGATCTCCCCGAACGAGAAGCGCACGATCTGGGTGTCGAGCCCCAGCCAGGCCGGCAGGATCTGCAGATAGAACGTGCCCAGCAGGGCATAAACAAGAACCTGCAGGATCGAATTGATTGCCACCAGCAGCGCTGCCGCTTCCCGGTTCCCCTGGGCCAGATCGATCCAGATCAGCACCATGGCGATGCACGGGGCGATGCCGATCAGGATCAACCCGGTGCGGAACGCGGGCTGATCCGCCAGGAACAACCAGGCCAGGTTGAACATCAGCAGCGGCCCCAACCCCCAGGTGAGCCCCAGGGTGAGCATCAGCAGGCGCCGATCGCGGGCCATGGAGCCGAGCTCGCCATAGCGCACCTTGGCCAGCACCGGGTACATCATCAGCAGCAGACCGAGGGCGATCGGCAGGGAGGTGTGATCCACCTGCACCGAACTGAGCAGCGCCTGCAGGCCTGGCACGAGCCGGCCCAGCAGCAGACCGCCCGCCATCGCCAGCAGAATCCACAGCGGCAGCAGCCGGTCGAGCCAGGACAGATGGACGAGCACACCGCTGGTCTGGGCAGCGCGGGCGGGACGGTCGGAGCCTGAATCGGGCATGGGGTCTCAGGTGCAGGAAGTCGCAGGGTTCTGCCTGATGGTGGCGAACTGCCCCGGCCAGTGGCACAGCCACAGCAGGGCGGAAGGTGTCCAGGAACGCCATCAAGGGGGTGGTTCGGTGCCTCGGCGCGCTGCTCTTCCAGACCGATAGCAACACTGCGGTGGCGTTGATGACCACCGGTCTGTCGCTGCCGTACCGGTCCCTTTGGGCGGACAGGGATGTCTGGTTCGTGGTGGGGCTGCCGGTGTTCCACACGACACTGCTGGACTGGCATGGCTGGGACGCGGCACCAGCGTGACCACACCATGGCGATCGAGAGACGACAGATCCCACGATCAAGGCAAGGCCTGGGATGCTTCGCCAAGGCAATCGTGATGACGCGTAGCCGCGATGCCGGCAGGCAAGTTTAATCTCACTTCTGCAGCCGATCTGCTGCTGGAGCAAACCATCAACCCGGAGAAGTCCATCATGGATGAACATTGAACAATATTCCCATTCATTCAATCCAGCCAAATGCGAGTCCAGAGCCGCCAGTGAGAGGCAACATGGCAACAGCCAGTTGCTTCGATGTCCTGCCATGGCATCACGAATCCAAACCCGAGCAACGAGAACCTGCATCATGTCCCTAGTCTCTCTTGTAATCACGCTCATCGTCGTCGGAGTTTTGCTATGGCTCATCAATAACTACATACCAATGGATGCCAAGATCAAAGGCATCCTGAACATTGTGGTCGTCGTCGCGGTCGTACTCTGGCTTCTCAACTTGCTGGGACTGATGGATTCCTTGCGTGGCATTCGAATCGGACGGTAATCGTGGTCTGTCGTGACCAATGGATTGTCACGGCCCGCTCATCGCGTTGGACGAAAGGTTACAAGCGTGTCCCCGCAAAACTCCTGCCCAAGGGCAGCGAAACGGAGCGCTGTATTGGAGAGAAGGGCATCCTGCATCCGCACCATGCTCGGATAAGGGTGGAATTTCAAGAGCTTTCTCATGACCTCCGAGCCTGCGTGATCAATCTCCCGGCCCATCATCGGGACATCGATGCAAGCCAATCACATGAGCTCGAGTGTCATGGTGACATGAACCCTTAGGTCAGTCCAATCCCAAATAAAAATGGGTTTACGTGCTCGAGCGCGAGCACCCTGTTGAGCTGCACATCCCGAATGCGTGAGGACGGGGACTTGGGTGCAGCCTGGCTCAGTGACTTGGCTCTAAGAGGCTGCTGAAATAGCGGCCCAACCGAGTGCTGCCGCGCTGGTCCCGCTCTCGCCGGCGATGGCCGGCGCCATTTGGGCAGTTCGCGCGGCCGATCGGGCGACTTCTGTTGGCCTCTGTTCCT
>Ga0315901_10002948_pt1 | contig 22639 bp, 28 predicted proteins | sample LakEriMetagenome_10_FD_203761 | JGI IMG/M metagenome (GOLD analysis project Ga0315901, IMG submission 203761) | Freshwater fungal communities from buoy surface, Lake Erie, Ohio, United States - Buoy 2 MA116 | ecosystem: Environmental > Aquatic > Freshwater > Lake | place: USA: Lake Erie, Ohio... | reverse complement strand
GCTAACAATTAGAACCGCCGTACCTTTAGAAATGACGGCTAACTTCGAAGAACTATACAACGCCATGCGCACTAAATTAAATTTAGGTATAGGTTTCGAGAAACAAGCCAACGGGCGACCGTTATTAAGAATAGAGCCTATTAGCTATTTTCAACAAACTAGCGCGAGCGTTAACCTATTCGACCAGCCCGAAATAGAAATGAAGTTCGATACTAGCAGGCTTTACGCTTCAATCGAATTTGGCAATTCTCCATACTTTGAACAAGCCGAATGCGATAGCGGTAATACAGGATGCACGTTCGTACAAACGCCGTTTAGGGGCTTTAGGGAAGAAACGTTTGGCTTTGTTGGAGAATGCAATAGCCCTAACGTTTTAAGCGTTGCAACAGAAAATATAATATTCGATACAAATGTAATTGAGGACGTAATAGTTTTTGATAACCCTAGCTTCGACCAATCGAATTTTGTTATACAATGCGAAGCTCCAATGATAGGGGCGTTTAGGCTCGTTGCTAAAAGCTACGACCCGTATTCGTTAGGGCAAACGGTTTATAACGGTAATTATAGAAATATAAGCGTTTCGGCTAATTGGCTTAATGGTTACCCTAACTCGTTATTCTCGTTTTTAACGCAGCCGTTTAACCCAGCTCAAACGGTATTAGATGCGCGTATAAATAATGATGCGCAAACGTGGGCGGTCGATGTTAACACCCCTAGTTTATACTCTGATTTTGTAGGCGACTATATTCAATTTAACGACCAATATAACGACCCTAACAACCTATTCGACGGTATTAAATACACTTGCCCGTTTACAGGAATATACACAATAAGCACCGAGTTAATTTATGGCTTTTTAGAACCTAACGAAGCAGGCAATAGAAACAGGCAAAGCCGCGCCCGTATTGTTAGGTTTGACGCTAACGATAACGAAATAGAAGATTATTACGGTACGCTGTTTACAGACACGGGCGCGGGCGATGTTATTATACCCGCTTCGACTTCGTTTCTTTGCAATCAAGGCGACTTAATCCGTATTGATGCTGAAGTAAATTATACTATACCAATTTTATATAATTCATTAACTGAGCGATTATTAGATAACATAGTTTTATCGGGCGTTACGCGCTATTCTTTTGTTTCTATTGACGGCGTACCGTTAAACCCCGATAACCCAGATGAGGAACTTAACCCCGTAGATATTAACGACGTTCAAAGCTACCTATATAAGTTTAACCGCCCGCTTACAATGGCAGAAATAAACGCTATAACGAGCGAAACTTCCAAGCCTATTTTACTAGGTAGGCGCGACGATAGTTTAGCGGTTATACCTACCTACATTAAAACGATTAATATACAATCTGTAATGCGCAAGGGCGCAGAATTTGAATTACGCTCTAATAAACTACTTCCATGAGTTACACCTCGATACCGAACCAACCTATAATATTTAACACCGTACTACCTGAAAACTGCGTAGGCTGCGAGGGTAACTATTCGCAGCTAGTAGATTTTAACGACCAGCTGTTTTGGCAGTTAGAAACTGAGCCTTGCGGTGCGCTCGAATTAAAATTAAGCGCGTTAAGTAACTGGACGCAAAGCGGCAGCGAAATAACCGCAACGGGTAACTCGGGCTACTTATTACAGCAATATTGGCGCTTCGATGTTATTACGGTTGTTAAGGTTGTTATAAGCGTTACTAATTATAATTCGGGTACACTTGTAGTTAGTTTAGCAGGCGGCTCGTTTGAATACCTTACAACGGTCGGTACGCATACGCTGTATTTGAATATAGGCAATTTAACAAGCCCCTATTTAACGCTCGATATTTACGGGCTTGCGGGTAACTTATTTAACGGTACGTTTATAGTTGATAGCGTTGAGCCTATACCAACGGGCGCTTTATTTACGGGTATTGTAGATGCGCAAACGTTAGCCGTCGTTCAGGTACTCGAACCCGTGCTAACGGTAAAAGACCAATATTTAACGGCGGCTATTGACCTTGCAGATTATGAGCTAACGGCGGGCTGTTACCGTTTGGCTATTGCAGATTATTGTACCAACACATGCGGGCAATACTTTATTTATAACCCTTTCTTCAGTGGCGACCCGCTATGTATAGGCTGCGAGCCCATCGGCTGGAGTAATAATATTATTTCGGGCGGGGCGAATTGGGACGCGGGTAACGGTAGCGCAAGCATAACAATGAATACGGGCGATGTAACGCAGTTAGTAAGCGTTACCGAGCTTTGTGAAGACGTCGAATATAGCGTAACGATTAAGGTTGAAACAATGTTAAACGCCCGCCTACGTTTTCAGGTCGATAACGTTACCTACGAAACTATAAATATAGCGGGTATTTATACCTTTGACGTAACGCCAACTAGCAGCGGCGCGATAGCGTTACAGGCTTCGCAGTTCAGCTCAACACCGAGCGAAATAGAAGTAAGCTATGTAAAGGTAAGGGCGTATAAAGAACACGCGGTATATGATAAATACAGCGAGGTTATAAGTATAGGCGATTATAGCGACGAATGCAGGTTCTTTAAGCTCGAGGGCTGCAACGCTGAAAACCAATTCGGGTTAGCCTTTAGCGGTACTTCGTTTTTACCGGGTATTCGTTTAGAGGGTAGGCAATTTAGGGCGCAGTATAATACCGACGTCGATTTATTCAGATACGCAAGCGGTCGCGCCGTTACGAGTTATGCGGATATACGTAAACGCTGGAGCTTTTATTTTGGGCGTTTGCCTGAATACGTTTTCGACTTCCTTTCGATTATAACCTACTTCGATAACCTTTACGTTAACGGCGAACTATACGCGCCCGCCGAAGATAGCTTCCCTGAAATTGAATACAACGACGCCGATAACTTAGGCGCTATAACAATAGACCTATTTAAGAAAAACGTTAAGGTACGTAAGACGGTTTGCAGCGCCGCTGATGCGAACTGCTTACCGTCCATACTTGATTTAGGCGGAGAACCGTTTTTATTAACGCAAGCCGAAGACCGTATTTTAACGCAAGATAACGTTAACTTATATCAGGAATAAATTTTATATCTTTGTAAAACACTAAAGCGCCGTAGGAATAAACGAGGCATCCTATTTAACAGCCGCGTATAAATTCTAAATACTTTAATTCTATGGCATGCGTAAGCTATTGCGATAGTTCGTTACTAGACCATAATTTGGTTAACTGCAACGATTATAAGTTAGGCGGCGTTTCAGCTATTTTAGTGGGCGCTTGCGGTACTGCGTTAGTAGACCCCTCAGACGAAACAGAAGTTAATGCTTTGATTAGCGCCGGAACGGCTAAGCTAATTGAGGACATTCGCTTCGCTTTGCCTGCGGGTTCACCCGTAACGGTTGACAGCCCTATTGGCTGCGGCGTTCCTATTCGTATTAACGAAGACCGTACAGCAACCCTCTACGATGCGAACGTAACCGACGAAAATAATACCTTTTGGAATGATGTAAATAACCGCCGTATAGCGTGGATACTCGCGTATATGTGCGATAGCGGTAAGGTTATTTATATTAACCCGCCTGTAGGTATTAGCACTTCGGCTAACTTTATTTTGCCCGAGCAAAACAACGAACTACAACGTTATGAGGTAACGTTCAGCTGGAGGGATAAAAACATTCCTAGCCAGTACGACGCCCCTCCCGGAGTATTCTAATGGATAACCTACCAACAAATCAGAGTAACCAGCACGCGCCTACGGGTGTCGTGTTGGTTGCTTTTGGTAAGCCGCAATATTATTGGGCGGCTTATAACCTAGCCTATTCAATTAAGCGATTTAACGCAGCTATTAACGTTGCGCTTATTTGCGATACTAAAGAACGGGCGTGTTATTATTGCACCGACTTATTAGGCTATATAGATAGCTTTGTTGAATTACCCGAAGCGAATATTTATACTAATAAAAAGATAGACCCCGGCAAAGCTAAAGTATTGTTATACGATTATTTGCCCTACGATAACAACCTATACTTAGACGTAGACGCGGTATGCCTAAAGGATTTACAGCCGTTAATTGATAGCTGCATTAATTCGGGCGAACCGTATTTAACCCGCGTAGTTGGCGAACATAATATTAAGCAAGGACGAGATTTTAAAGCCATGCAATGGGCTTGGGCGGATGAACTATGGCAGCACTTCGGGCTAAATAAAAACGACGTTATTTACGCTATAAACAGCTCAATACAATTCATTAAAAAGAGCGAAACAGCTGAGGCGATTTACCGCACGGCTGCGGATTTATATTTAAATAACCCCATGCCTATTTATAAGCTACGAATGAAGTGGGGCGGCGGTCAACCCGACGAACTATACTTTAACGTAGCGTTCGGTAAAACAGGCTATAAGCCTAAAGACGTAAACGCTATTTGCTTTCAAATGAGTAAGGAGTTTACCTATAAGCAAATCGAAGAATTATATTACCTAATGAGCTACTACGGCGGCAAGGGCTTTACACCTAGCTATTACGTGGACTGGCTCGATAGGAAGCTAAAACAATGGATGGAAGCCGACGGCAAACAACATAAGTATTTCATACACCGAATAACCGATAACAAACATGCAGACCCCAAGCGCTAAAAAGGAAAAACCGAAAAAGGCTACTAAGCCAAAAGCTACAAAAGAAAAAAAAGAATACGTGTACGCCCTCGAGCCGCTACCCGAAAAAACGGCAAATAATGCGCCTTGGGAAAGCGAACACGAAGTAGGCATGTTACTAGGTGCGTTTATAAAAACAAGCGGCTTAACGCGTGTATTAGACCTCGGAACGTACACGGGTAAAACTACCGACGCTATGCTTCAGGCGCTACCCGAAAACGGGAGTATTATAAGCGTCGATATTGAAGACCATAGGGGCGAAACATTTAAGGAAATTTGCGGCTTTGATACGCGCATTAAATATATTTTAGGCGATAGTATAGAAACATGCAAAAGCCTATACGGTCAAAAGTTCGATTTAATATTTGTCGATACGGTACACGAATGGAGCTACGCGCTACCCGAATTTAAGGCTATTGAATTGCTTATAAATAAGGGCGGCGTTTTGGCGTACCACGACTCAATTAAATTCGAGGGTATCGAGCGCCTTATAAACTACGCTAAAGTGTTTGGATATAACGCCGTAACAATTAATACACCAGCCGGAAACGGTTTAACCTTTTTACAGAAATGAAAACGAACTATTGCAGAACCCGATCTTGCGGCTCGAATATTATAGACAAACCAACCGTTAAAAGTATTGCGTAATGGCACTAACACAAGACGAAGTTACCCGCGTTGTTAACCGCTTTGCCGCCATGTATAAGGGCTGGGAGAGCGCCGCAGCAAAGCACCCTATAAACCCGATAACGAAACAGCGCACGGGCGTAAGTCAATACCCCGAATATTGGGACGGCTATAACTACGCGGCTAAAATGTACGATAGCATTTTACCGCACGCCCGACCCGACGTTTACCCTGAACACTTGTTAAGCGTTCGCGCCCCAAACCAAACCGAAGCGCAGGCGCAATACATTAAGGCGAATTATAAGCCTACAACGTTAAGCGTATTCGAGGACTTTAAGGCTACGGTAAGCCGCGCGTTTGCCGACCAAAACTGGAGTATTCGGTATAACCCCGAAACCGAGCCTATTTTCGGTAACGATACCTTTCAACGCTACGTAAATACTGAAATAGAAAAGTTTACCAGCGTTGAGGCATTCGCTAAGTCGATGCTGCCAACGCTAAAGCTAATCGACGCTAACGGTATTATAGCGATAGAACCCGAAGAAATTGAAACAACTGAAAACGAAATAGGCGAAGAAATAATAAGCAACGAACTACTAAAGCCCTACCCGCATTATTATTCATGTAAGTCTATTGTAGGGCAAAAGTTCGGCGAATATTACCTAGTAATTATCGAAGATAAAAGCCGCGTTCGGGTAGGCTCTAAGGACGAATTAAGTGGGCTTATATTAGAGCTTTACGACGACGAAAACATTTGGAAAATAGCGCAATATGGTAAGCGCTCAGAAATGCAATTTAGCGAGCCTGTATTATACTTTAACCACGGGCTAGGCTATGTACCCTGCGAAAAATTAAAGGGTACGCCGCAAATGATTAATAACGAGTTAGCTTTTCAGTCGCCGTTTATTACTGCCGTGCCTTTACTCGATCAGGTAGTATTAGACGAAAGTTACCTACAAATTAGCAAGGCTACTAGCTCATTCCCGTACATGGTGGCTTTAGGTGAAATATGCGACTTTACAGACCGAGAGGGTAACAAGTGTCAGGACGGGCAAATATTCGACCCCGTTAACGGCGGCTTTAGAACGTGCGGCTCATGTTCAGGTAGCGGCGTTCGTTCGCGCTTTAGCCCGACGGGCGTTATGCTTATTAAGCCTAAGACCTCGTTAAGCGACGGCGATACGTTAAGCGGCGAATACCTTAAATTCGTTTCGCCGCCTTTGGATACGCTAAATTTTTTACGCAGCGAAATAGAAGCGCAGCTAAAAAAGAGCCGCCAAATATTGCACCTACCAAGCTCCGACGAAAGCGGCACGGTAGGCGAAGCGTCAACCGCTACGGGTTCGCTAAATAAAATGCGGGCGCTATATGCCTTTATTAAGCCTATATCAGACCAGCTATTCGGCTTATATGAGTTTATGCTTATAACGATAGGGCGTATGCGTTACGGCGAATACTTCGGGGGCGTTAATCTTATATACCCTACGACGTTTGATATTAGCACCCCTAGCGATTACCTAGCTATTATAGCCGAGGGTATAAAGGCGGGCGTACCGCCTGCGGTAACGTATAGCAACGTTTATAATTACATTAAAGCTATTCACTTTACCGACGAAGAAACGAGCGCTATTTATGATTTAATTGTAAATGCAGATGAACTATTGTTAATGAGTAGCGCGGATATATTCGCCCGCTTAAATAACGGTACGGTAGAAAAATGGCAGGACGTTTTACACCACAGCGCCCCGCAATTAATAATGGAGCTTATACGTACCTATTTGCCAACCGAGGAAGCGCCGCGCTTTGTCGATTTAGATATGAGCGAACAGGTGGCGCAACTGCGGGCGTTAGCCGCTAGTAAGGTAGCCGAACAACTAGACCCTATTCAACAAGTACAACGGGAGTTATTAAATGGCATCGCTTGACGAACTGGTTAAAAAGAAACTAGCGCTTTACGAGAGCATACCCGAAAAGTTAGCGACGCAAGCCGAACGGGCGCAGCGTGAAAGCTGGGAAAAGGTATTACCGTTAATCGAAGAAATGGATACAGACGCCAACGGTAACATAACGCAAACCGAAGACAATATAAGGCGCATAGGCATAATAGCCGAAGAACTTAATAAGAGTTTAGCGGGAGGCGAATACCGCGACGCCGTTCAGGATTTTTTAGGTTCAATAGACGATAGTGTTAACCTAACGAATGAAATAGCGCAAGAATTTGAACGCGGGTTCGAGCCTACCAACGCCCAAAGGCAATTAGTACAAATCTCAAAGCAAAACGCTATAACCTCTTTTTTCGGTAGCGGCTTACGCGACCGCGTTACGCAGCCTTTTATTGAGCAGCTAACGGCTAACATAGCCGCACGCGCCCCGTTACGCGAAGCTGTTAAGGCTTTAAAAATGCAGGTCGTAGGGGACGCGAACCTTGACGGTAAGCTATTAAGCAACGTTAAGAGCGTAGCCTATACAGCGCAAGCGGTCGCAGACCGTAGTTATTCAGCTGCGGTTAACGAGGACTTAGGCATAGAATGGTTTAGATATGCGGGCGGCGATATACCTACAACGCGCCCCTTTTGCGACCATAGAAAGGGGCAAATATTCCATAAAAAGGAAATAGAGGCGTGGGGTCGCGGCGATAATAGCGCGGGTATAAAAGATATACGCGAGGGTACATGGGCGGGGCGTATAGACGGTACTGATGAAAAAACGATATTTACCTTTGTAGGCGGCTGGAATTGTCGCCATAATTTAGTGCCCGTTACCGAGCGGCGTGTACCCGACGAAGTAAAGGCAAGGGCGCGAGCTGAGGGGTATATCGATTAAACAAAAAGGGCGGTGGTTAGCCGCCCATTATTTCTTTTTTTTATTTTGCTTTGCATTTCATAAAATTTTCAGCTTTAATAACTCCGCATTCTACTAAATTTTCAGCAGTTTCAAATGGCAAACCTTTATTTGTAAAATGCTTAATGACGTTTTTTTTCAATGTACCAGCTAATATCATTTTGCAAGCTAAATCGGTTAAAGGTGCTAAAAAATTCCCTAATTCTATTTGTTGTTGAGTTGCCATTGTGTAAATGTTTAAATGTTTGATGCAGCTAAATTACAACTATTATTTGAATGTGCAATACCTAATCAAATAAAAGAGCAAAAAAAAATATAAGTAACTGAAAATGTAGGTTATAATTTTACATTGCTTTTGAATTTACAATACATTATCTTTGTGGCATGAGTTACGTTATGCCTAACGGCGATATTAAACGCGCAACGGGAATACTAGCGGCGTTATTAGTTAAGCGCGGCGGGCGACCTTTGGAATTAAAACCTATAAATTTAATATATGCCATTGAACGAGAAAGAAGCGTTGGAGCTTCTACAATTTCTAAACCTAAACGAAGCCGAAAACCTAGAAGCGGCAAAGGAAAAGTTTGAACAAACCTACGTAGAAAGTAAAGAGCTTAGCGGTAAAATCGGTAAGCTAACGGGAACAATAGCCAACGTTACGCGCAAGGCATTTGAGCCGTTTGGCGTTACATTAAGCGAAGACGATTTTAAGGATAAGAAAGTAGAAGACGTTATACGCAGCGCCTCAGACCGCGCCCGCGCTGAATACGAAAAGAAACAAACCGAATGGGAGCAACGCGCAACGGCTTCAGGTAGCGAGGAACTTGTTAAGGAATGGGAAAAGAAATATAAAACGTTGGAGCGTAAAGTAACCGAAGTGGACACCGCACGGCAGGACGCTATAAATCAATTCGAACAGTTTAAAATCAAAGTAACCGAAGACCAGCGAAACGCTAAAATTAATTCAACCTTTGAGCGTGAACTGGCGGCGTTGAAACTAGACCCCTCGGCGAATGAATTAACGATAAGGGGCTTTAAAAGCGCAATAGCTGATAAGTACCAGCTCGATATAGAAGACGACGGTAATTTTGTTGTAAAGGATAAAAGCAGCGGCGAACGCCTTAAATCAAAAGAAAAAGCGGGTACGTTTCTAAACCTTTCGGACGTGCTATTAAAAGAGGCTACCGAGGCGGGTATTATTCAGAAAAACCCACAAGCGGGTAAACCAATGCCGCGCCCCGGCGCTATTATACCGCAACTAGAAACGGCGGCGGATAAAAAAGTAAAAGGCGTTAACCCTCGATTTTTCGCCAAATGAGCCTACGTAAAGCTATTCATATTTTAGAGCTGCATAATAACTGGCGCAGGGGTATTGAAAGCGAAATGGTAAACCCAGTAGAGCTAGGGCATGCAATAGAGGTTATTTTAAAACACGCTAAAAAAACTATGTATGCCAACGTTTAAAATGTTTTTTGGAAAAATCGAATTGCCTTAATATCTTTGTAAGGTCGTATTCATACTCTTAGGGATTTTGAGTTAAGAAAAGGCGGGTTTCGTACCCGCTTTTTTTATGCGCATTAACTCCCTTTTTTTGGAGTCGAAATAATATATAAAACGTTTTTTAGGTAAATCATGTCCTATAAAAATATTTGTTTCGTCAGATGTACGCTCATAAATTACCTTTTTATTTTTGCCTTGAAACTTTTTTACCTTTCTACTTTCGCCATCGTAAACAAAATTAGAGGCTAAATAAATTGTGCCATTATGACCGCGCTGCGAGTCTGCCCACGTTACTACACCCTCATAGGTTTTATATTTTTGATGTAAGGCTTTTAAACATTTTCCTATAAACCAACTTTCGGTATTATTGCCTAATTTGTCTAGCATCCACATTCGGCTAAATTCAATAAACCTACCGTCGTATTGAATACGCCCATTACAAAATACAGCGCCCCCAACTGAAAGCCCTAACTGGTTTTCGTCAAACAAACCGTAAACAGCCATTATCCCCGCTGGCATCGTTTTTAAATAATGATGCGCTAAAAAAAAGTGTTTAACACTATCCCATGAACACTCTGAAAAAGTTAGATTTTCGTGCATTTTACGATTATTTTTTTTTTGTTCGCTTCATAGTATTATAAGCTTTTAGGAGTATTACTAATAGCTTTTTGGTGAATTCTGAGAAACTGTGAAAGCATGATTAGCCCAAAGCGGTTTTTACTCGCTTTACGCTTTTCACAGTTACGCTCTAATAGCTTTTCGGAGCCATTCGTCGAACGCTGTGCCTAACAGGGCGCCGTGCCTTATTAGGTTGAGGTCTATTTTACGAGCCATACGGTAGCCCGAATGATAGTGCGGCTCACCTCTTTGCATCACCGCTGCGCTGGTATCATTGCCCACAGTAGCGCTTTTTACGAACTTGCTGCCGTAGTTTATCCCGACCAAGTTCAATTTTATTTTTAGGGAATAAAAAAACCCGAAACTGCGAGCGGGCTGTTCGGGTTATTGGAAACCGTTAAAGGTATCAATATCGTTTATAACGAACCAACCGCTCGATTGTTTCGGCTTCAAATATAAAACGCTTTTTTGAATTACAAAAATATTTCTTAAATTTGTTGCGCTCTTTAGTGTAGTTCGCCAACTTTATGGCATTTGTAGGCGCAAGGGTTCAGCCTAATAAACACGAACCTACAACAACAACTACATTTTAACTATGTCAATTTCTCGCATTTTATCAGAATGCCCGAATGTGCAAATGAGCCTTTCGGAGCTATTTATAGAAGTAGGGCAACGTGAGCAGCTCCCGTTTTTGGAGTTCCTTTTATCGCCTGAAAACGCAAAACTAATTCGCACCGAGGTAAGCCCCGGAGGCGGTAAATTAAAAACCGTACAAGCTCGTTGGATTCAGCGCCTACCCGAAACCGAAGTAGAGGAAGGCGCAGATATTTTAACGTGTACCTCAACTAACACTTACGGCGATAGCACTACTACCTACACCGTAGATACAACCGACACGTTCACCGCTTCACAGCTTATTAACGCCGCTGATATTGCCCGCCATTGTCAGGAGAACAGCCGTTACGTACTCGAAAGCGTTATGCGTTTAATGGATGTACTAGACCGTAAGGTAGCTAGTGCAGCCGCTACGCAAGCCGTAGCCGAAATAGGTAAATGGGGTACTGATGTAACAGGGTTCTATACCGTTTCGAGCGATTGTTTGCAAATCGCAACCGAGCTAACCGATAGCGAATTAAACCCTTTCGCGCTTGCAGATATTCTACAAGCTACCCGCATGGCTAATTATCCGGGCGCTCCCGTAGCGTTTGGCGGTGCAGCTATGCAACGTTACGCAAACGCCGTACAAGCTGGATGCTGCACGCAATACGGTATTGATTTACTCGCTATTTCACAGCAAAACGGCTTCGGCTTTGCTTACGACGCTCGTTTAGCAGCGGCGCAAGGCTCACAGCTTAAAGCGTTGGTAACAACCGCGGGCGCTATTCAATGGTTATCTTTTAACCTTGCTGAATGGAACGCAGGTATTACTCCCGTAGCAGGTTCTAACTATTCTAAAACGCTAGTGTTCACCCCTGCGGGCGTACCTTGCGATTTAACTATGAAGGACGATTGCGGTAATTTGTCGATTGTATTAACTACGACTGGCAAAGTAGTAACGTTACCTACCGATATTTACGAGGCTTCAGACAAATACAGCGGCGTTAACTATGTTAACTGCGTTTCTATTGTTAACCCTTAATCGGTGGCTTAAAAGACGTAATTCGAGGGGCGGTAAATAACCGCCCTTTTTTTTATCTTTGTAAAAACGTTAAACATGTGTTTTGATAAATTACTAGGTTTACACGAATGCAGCCTACCCGAACCAACGACGGGCTTATATATTGATAGTTTAGGCATTAATACGACGTTGCTAGGGCAACTAATAACCGACCAGTATAACAACGGCGTTGAGCTATTCGAGGATAAAAGGTCGTTCGCATGGCGCAAGTTAAGCGGCGACGTTTTAAACCGTTTAAATCCTGTTATGAAAGCCGACACCGTAATTGAAAATAAAAGGGTAGGTCAAGTATTAACCGATTATTCGAACATTCAAACGGCTTTAGGCGCTGGGCGTTACGGCGGTATTCGTTTAACGATAAACCCTAATAACCTTTCGTATTTACAGCTTTACGTTAGCGATATATTATTAGCTATTGATAGCCCTAATACTAACGTTCCTGTTTTGGTATTCGATATGACAACGCTAAAGCTCGTTTATTCGTTTACCTACGGTACGGGCGGCGTTGAGCAGTTTATAGGTAAGGAGTTCGCAGCGGGTAGGCGTAAGTTAGATTTAGCGATTGTTTACGAAATGGATGTTAACGCCCCGAAGTTTATACCAAAAAAGGGTAGCTGTTATGATTGCGGCGGTAAGGTACGCGAGGCGCATATTTGCCCGTTTGTGGACGCCATAGGAATAGAGCTAACAACCGACGGTACGAACGTACTGAGTAGCGCTAACCAAAAGTACACAAGCGGCATGAGCTTAAATTATAACGTTAACTGCGACCGTTCGGCGTGGTTATGCTCAATAGGCGGTTTAATGGCTATGCCTTTGGCTTACGCTACGGCGGTCGAAATTTACAACTATGCGCTAACCGTTAGCCCGAACCAACGTGTTAACACCGCCGTAAGTTTGAATAAGGGTAATAAAGTATTTGCAACCGCTCCAGCGTTTGAGGGTATTGTAGCGGCTCGCGATATTGCAGCCGAACAATATAACCTAGAATTAAAGGCGATGTTAGAAAATATGCGCCTGCCCGACGATAACCATTGCTTCGATTGCCGTAAAAACATTAAATACGTAACCGCGTTACCATGACCGTAGGCGAATTTGAAAAGCGTACCGAAGAACTGTATAATGATTTAGTAAACGACTTTAAACCGTTATATGAAGCTATTATAGATTTGCGTTTGGATATGGGCGAGCGGATATTCGAAAAGTTTTTAAACACCGCAGGGCAAAAGATACCATTACCAGCCCGCAAGTCGCCGGGAACTAGCGCGGGCGATTATTCGCCGGGCTATGCGAAACTAAAAAAAACACGCCCGAACCCGTTAGAGCTTACGAGTTTACTTAAAAATAATTTTGACGGCGAGCCGCCATATACAAACGGCTTAGAGGCTGGCATTCAATTAGACCCGCGAGAATATGAAAAAGCGCAAGGGTTACAGTATGGCAAAAGTGTTAACCGTAAATACAAAGAATTTAGCGGGTACGGCGTTATTTTTCGCCCTACCAAAGAAGAAGAAGAACGATTTTTAGAAGACCATACAATAAGGCTTGCAGAAGAAATACAAAAACGTTTAAACGCATGAACCTATTAACCTCGATTATTGACCGCCTAAACCAACGCGCCGCCGTTGGTAATATATTCGACCAAATTTACGGCTTGTGCGAGCTTTACGACGGCGGGAGCGAGCGCGCATGGGTGCATTACATAGGCAACGGGCAAGCCGTACCCGTAACGAATTATGACGCTAAACAGGGTACGTTATTTTGGGCAAAGCGCGGCAAAACAACCGTAACGAAAACGGATAGCCTACGCGTAGCGGGTTGCAAAACCATGTACGAAACGCGTTTTCCTTTAACGGCTTACGCGGTTGTTCGCAAAAACCATTTACCCTGCGATAGCGCCGAGGCTCAAGACTGGATAGCCTCGCGCGTTTATAAGTTAGTAAGCGGGACAGACCCGCAATTTAAAACCGCTTTAGGCGTGGTTAATTATGAAGTAACGCCGAACGGTTATACCAACGAAATTAAGCAGCTACCGCCGCAATTTGAATGGGCTTCGGTAACTATCGAAATGGACGTTATAGTAACGACCTTTAACGAGGACGGCTGTTATGATACATGCGCTACGGGCGATATACCGCTTCCAGATTTCGAACCGTGTACGCCGTGTTTAACTTCGGTAGCGGTTGACGGCGTTACCATTATTGGCAACGGTACACCTGAAGACCCGCTAACGGCTATTGGCGGCGGCGGTGGTACACCGCTAACCGTTAAAGACGAAGGTACAAACGTAAGCACTAACACCGCTACGTTAAACTTTACAGGCGCAGGCGTAACGGCTTCGCTAACTTCGCCGGGCGTTGTAGAAGTTAACATACCTAGCGGCGGCGGTGGCGGCGGCGTAACGGCGGTAACGGGTAGCGCTCCGATAGCGTCGAGCGGCGGGGCTACGCCCGATATAAGCATAACGCAGGCGAACGGCTCAACCGACGGTTATTTAAGCTCTAGCGATTTTAATACGTTTAGCGGTAAACAGGACGCGTTAACAGCGGGTACGGGCATAGATTTAACAGGCAATATAGTTACCAATACAGCCCCCGACCAAATAGTAAGCATAACGGGCGGTACTGATATAACCGTAACGGGTACTTACCCGAGCTTTACAATAGATAGCACGGCGGCTACGGGTATGCAAGGCGGTCAAGCTACGGGAACGGATACCTACGCCGTAAGTATTCCCGGCGTTACGGGCTACACGTTAAACGACGCCTACGCGATAGGATTTACAAACGCTAATACAGGCGCTTCGACCCTTAATATAAACGGGCTAGGGGCGGTTAACATAGCAAAGAATAACACCGTTCCTATTATTGGCGGCGATATTGCAGCAAACCAGCAATTCATAGCAATATACGACGGTACTAACTTTCAGTTATTAGGCGTTGCACCTAATCAAATGTTCGCTTATGTAACAAACGCAGATAGCGTTACGATTAACCGCGGGCAACCCGTATACGCGTTCGGGGCTACGGGCGACCGCATGACAGTTAAGCTCGCTAATAATACTACCGAGGCAACCAGCTCGAAAACGGTAGGGCTAGTATTTAGCAGCTCGATAGCGCCTAACCAAAAGGGCTATATTATAACGCAGGGCGTAGTAGATGGCATTAATACCGGGATGTTTACCGCAGGCGACACGCTTTACGTAGGTAATACGGCAGGCTCATTAACTAACGTGTTACCATTAGCGCCTAACCATTTAACGCGTATAGGTATTGTTGAGCGTGCAAACGCGGGTAACGGTCAAATTTATGTATTCGTTCAAAATGGTTTTCAGCTTGACGAATTAAGCGACGTAGATATTACAACCGTTACGCCCGTAAATAATGACTTTTTGGTTTATACAACGGGTACAAATAACCTTTGGAAAAATAGAACGTTAGGCAATGTGTTAGGCGGCACGACTTCGCAATATTTGCGCGGCGACGGCTCGCTGGCTACATTCCCTACCATACCCGCAGCTTCGGTAGTTTACAAATCTGGCATCAGTTCAGCAACGCATACGGGGACGGCTAATACCGTTAAATATACCCAGCTTATACCAGCTAATACATTTGTAGCGGGCGATGTGGTTAGAATAACTTACCGTACTGCTAAAACGGGTACGGCAAATTCTATGACGTTGCGAATTTATGCCAATACAACGCCCGACCTAACTGGCTCGCCAATATTGCTTGGGTCTCATCAGAATGCAGGTGCGCCGAGCTTCTTGGTAAATCAAATGATACGACACCTTGCAATTAAAACGGCTAATAATAATACCGAGGTGTACTTTGCGCCCGGTTTAGGTGTGCCCACCGATTACGGTTTATACGATTTAACCTCTACGGCGGCGGTAAATTGGACGCAACAGCAATACATAGTATTCGCATTGCAGCTAAACACAACGGGAGCGGATGTAACCTATGGAAGTTTTTACATGATTGAAAAACCCTAAACATGAATAATATTACTATTACACCTCAAAGCGTAGAATTTATAAGTAATGACACTACAATTATATCGAATTTAATTGCCCATAAATGGGAGCTTGTAGATACGCTTACCTTTCATGTAATAACCGAGCAAGGCGTTTATTTGTTATGGCTAACCGAAAACACTATAAACGGGCAAACCTTTACAAGCTCGGATGAATTAATTGAGTATCTAAATAATTTGTAAATTAGCAACTAAATAAACCAACTATGGCAGGCGTTAAAGTAACCGACTTAACTACATTAGGGGCAGCAGATGCAACCGATGTAATGTACATTGTGGACACATCAGCCAATCAATCCAAGCAGATTGAGGTGCAAAACCTATACGCGGGTATGCCGCAATTCGAAAGCGGCGCGTTTACACCTACCGTTAGCGACGAAACTAATAACGTTGTAGTAACGCCTATACAGGCGTTTTACCAGCGTGTGGATAACGTAGTTAATTGCAGCTATTATTTAGAGGTTGCTTTATATACGGGTCAAACAACTGGGACTTTTAATTTATCGCTACCCGTAGCCTCTAATTTTACGCAGGCTAAACAGTTATTCGGTATTGTAGCGCATAATGCCAACCCTAGCGAGTTAGTTTCATGGGATTTAAGCGCGGATACTACAAACGATAAATGCTCTGTAAGCGTCGAAAGTACAAGCACCGCATACGGCTATCAATATATTTATATAGTAGCTCAATACGAAGTATTATAATGCGCTCGACCTCTAAACTCGGTTTAGATATTATAAAGAAATACGAGGGGCTACGGCTTACTAGCTACCTTTGCCCCGCTGGAATACCGACCATAGGCTACGGCTCGACGCGTTACCCGAACGGCAAAAAGGTAATATTAGGCGAAAAGCTAAATAACGAAACCGAGGCAACCTCGTTGCTTTTAGCAACTATGAAGCCATACGAGGACGCCGTTAATAGGCATTTACCGAACCTAAACCAATGCCAATTCGACGCGCTAGTTAGCTTTTGTTATAATGTAGGTACTGGAGCGTTTATTAAATCGACGTTGCTACGCAAAGCAAAAGCAAACGCAAACGACCCCTCGATAGTGGACGAGTTTTCGAAGTGGGTACGCGGCGGCGGTAAGGTTTTACCGGGCTTAGTAACGCGCCGCAAAGACGAAGCGCGGTTATACTTTTCACTTTGTAAATAATAGCCCTAAAATTAATTAACCGCGCTCGCGGTTTAACGTATCTTTAGGCATGGCACGGCGAACAAATAAGGCTAAACGAATTTGTAGTATAATTCTTAAACATTGGAAGCCAACGATAGGGAGCTTAACGATACTCGTTTCGGTATTCCTGTTAATACTCAAAAAAATCGAAGTCGAAACCTTAGCGGCTATCGTAGCTGCGATGTTAGCCGCTGGATATATACCTAAAGCGAAAGACGATGCTAGCGAATGACACTACCGTAATATGTACGAACCCGGGTAATTGCAAAAATCACCCCGTTAAAACGCTTTTAAGCGATTTAAATACGCAAACCGAGGCAAAGGGTGGCAGCGCAGAAATAAGCGCCTTAGACACGCTTAAAATGGATATTAAACACGAAGCGGTTAAGGAGGTTGTTATAAATAAATTGCAGGCTATTGATACTATTAAGCCGTGTAACGTATCTTTGTTAACCGAACAAACGTACACGCCCGTAATAATTCACGAAGTAAGAAAAGCGCCCGAAATGCAACAGCCTATGCAGTACGATTTACTAATAAACGCCGCCTTATTTACCTTTATGCTAGGTTTAACAGCCAAATATGCGCTAACATGTAGCGGCGCATGGCTTAACCTATTCAAAGATTTACGCAAAGAAATTGCAGCGTAATACACGTTAACATTTTTTTAGGTTGTAAATTTGTAAAGTGAGCAGCCTATACATACTCGAGAATAGCATAGACCTATTTTACGTAGTTACCGACCGCGACGGGCTTATATTGACCTCAAACGACTTATTTCGCGAGTATTCGAGCCATTTAAAACCCGAAAATATTGCGGATATTAGCGCTACCGAACCCGACCGCGACGACGTTTTAGCGGCTATCGAAAAGGCAAAGGGCAAAGCGCCCGAACCTATACGGGTTTACGCAAAGACGAAGCAAAAAAACGGGGCTTTACGGTATAACGTTTGGAATATTTACGCAATATTAGATTGTTACCATTTTATAGGTATTCAGCTAGTCGATGTAACTAGCATAACAAGCCACGAACACGAACGCCAAAAGGTATTATTAGAAGAATTTAGGTTTATGTTAAGCCACGAGCTACGCCAGCCGCTAACCTCGATAGGCGGTTTAGTACGTATGTTAGTTCAGCATGGTAACGCAAGCGAAAAGGAGCGTTTAGAGCTGGTTAGAATGATAGAAGAAAGCGTAAACCGCCTCGACGATGTTATAAAATTGCTAGTTAAGAAAGCCGCACGCCAAATATGATGCCCGAAACAGCTACCGAGTGCGACGAAAGGCTAGTAAAGATAGCCGCTGTTTACGTTTTGGAGCGCGGGATGCCGTTACAATTCGCTATTGAGCTGTTAAGCGATAGGCTAAAGGACAAAACAGAAATAAACGAACGTTTAACGCAATTTTTAAGCTATGTTTTCGCAGGCAAAAGTCCTTTATAAACCAATTACGGCGCTAATTATAGCTTGTTTATTACTCGTTATTATGCTAATAGCTACTTGCCAAAGCGCAAACGGGCTACGCGATAGGTTAAGCGCTTCAGAAAGCTACAACGGTAAGCTAAAACAGCGCACGGTTAACGATAGCCTGCGGCTTTTTACGCAGGATATTAAGCTAACACGCAGCGACCGCGATTTAAAGGAGCTAAAAAAGCGTTTGGCGTTGGTAAATATTGAACAAGCGACCGAGGCGAAAGTTAAAACGGTTATAAAAACCGAGTTTAAAATAGGCGAACCAATAGTAATACACGACACTATTTACGTTTTAAAGCTACCTATCGAGTTTAACCGCTCTGAAAAGTGGTTTAATATGGCAGGGCGTATAAACCGTTTAGGGTTGTTTCAGCTCGATAGCTTAGTAACGTATGGGCGTTTTACCCATAGCGTAGGCGATACCGTTTCTAATCGCTTTTTAGGCGGCTTATTTGCCAAACGCGGTAAGGTTGTTAGGGTTGCTATTGATAACCCTTATATGAGCGTAACGGGTTTAAATAATATCTACGTGCGCCGCGAGCCTAAATGGTACGAGCTGGGCGTTGTTAAGTTTGGCGCGGGCTTTCTTTTGGGCGCTGCGTTTATAGCCGCTGCAAATTAATTGCGCTGAAAATTAAGCGGTTAAGTGAGTAGATTAAAAAATATTGAATTTATTTTTGTTTAAGTATTGCCAATTCAAAATAAAGGTGTAGATTTGCTCCCGTTAAACATTTAAACTTTTACACCATGAAAGCACAAGTAAAAACAAAATCAAATTTTAAAGGTCTAAACGGTCAAATACTAACCGTAAAAGAAATTTCAGGAACTCGAGTAAGCTGCGAATATTTTTGTTTAGAATTTCAGCGCTTAATAACTATTGATTTTACATTAACTGAGATAGTACGTTTTTATAACTAACCCCCACGGGCGGCTAATAACCGCCCTTTCAACTTTTCAAACATTCAAACACTTAAACCCTTTTATACCATGTTACAAATGCACTCAACTTTCAAAAACACCGAAAACACCGAGTTTTATTTATTCGACCATTTAAACGGCGTGCTAACCATGCTCGTTGACGATGGCTGTTTAAAAGGTATCTACACGCGCTGCGATAGCAAATGCGCTGCGATATACCGCAAATTTAATATCGAGCAAATCGAGGGCGTACCTTTCGAACACCGCATGTACGACGTACTCGAAGCCGCTGAATTTCACAGCCGCTATATTAAAGTAGTGGACGCCGTTAATCGTAACTTCGATATGTGTTTCACGCAGCCAACCGAAAACTAATTTTTAAACCCTTTAAACATTTATACTATGGCTTTAACAGCACCCGTTGGCGGAACGGTAAACCGCCAAATAGCGCCCGAGGGTAGTTACCCTGCGCGATGCTATCAGATTATTGACCTCGGTACAACCGAGCAAGGTGGGAACTTCCCCGGCAAAAAACGTAAAGTTCAATTCCTATTCGAGCTGCCAACCGAGCTGGCAGTATTCGACGAAGCGAAAGGCGAGCAACCGTATTACGTGCGTAGCATTTACACCCTTAGCATGAACGAAAAAGCGCTATTACGCCGCGACCTTTCAGCATGGCTCGGTAAAAAGATAACCGACGAACAAGCGGGTAAACTCGATATATTCGCGATGCTAGGCAAAACGTGCATGGTTAATATAGCGCACGTAACGAAAGGCGAAAACACCTACGCTAATATTATTAGCTTTGCGCCACTAATGAAAGGCTTTGACTGCCCGCCTGCGGTTAACGAGGCGTTTACTTACACGCCTACTGAGCATAACCCCGAAACGTTCGCGAAGCTACCCGAATTTTTACAGGATAAAATAAAGGAAAGCGACGAATACAAAGCGACGTTAAACAAGCCTAAAAAGGCTACGCCGCCGCAGAATATCCAGCCTATTGACGGGAACGACGAAGACGATATATTCGGGATTAAAGCGGCTAACGACCTACCGTGGGACTAAATAAATAAGGGGCGGTTAATCGCCGCCCCTAATTCAAACACAAACTAAAAATAAAGCAGATGACACTTGCAAAGATACAAATACCGATTGAAAAAATATACGCCGCGATAAATTCGCCCGACGTATTAAACGCGCAAGCTACGATAGCCCGCAATACAGGCGGCGGCGAAGCGTTAACCATTCGCAACGTAAGCGACTATACGGCTATGAACGCCGCTGTTAAGGAAGTAAGCGACGCCGTTAAGCTAATCGAAAGCGCACGTAAGGACGTAACCACGCCTTTAGATAACTTCAAAAAAGAGCTAATGAAGCTGGAGCGCGAAAGCACCGCGCCGCTAATTGAATTTATCGAAGACGCTAAACGCGTTATGTTAGAATACCACGAACGGCTCGAAGCTGAACAAGCCGCAGCCGAAGCTAAGTTAAAAGCCGAAGCCGAAGCGAGCCTAAAGCAAGCGCAAAGCGTAGGCGATATTATGGCGAATTTTACCGACCGCCTATTCGCTACGACGGTCGAGAATAACCAAACGAAAAACGTGCGCACGACCATTAAGGCACGTATTAACGGCGAGGTTGACTGGGTAAAGGTTTTAGGGCTGTTATTCGCTTCAGGTGAACTAGACGCTAACGAGCTAATTAAAAACCTACCGCGAGCTATGAAAGCGCAAGGCGTCGAGGCTATCGCAGGCATTGAATTGTACGAACATAAAACTCAAATAATCAAATAAACATGGAAACAACAAGACCCACAGTTTCAATTAAAAAACATTTGCAAACTATAACCTATAAATTCACGCCGTTAACGCATAACGAAATATGCGAACGCATTGAAGCCGCACGCACGCGCCATAGTTTTAATAAAGCAGAATTTTGTCAAATGATGGGGTATAACCCAACGATATTAAATAAATGGCTTAAAGGCGCTAATTTTAGCTCTAAATCTTATAGAAGTGCAATGGAGCTTATTAAAAAGCTAGACGAAGCGCCTAAACAAACCGAAATTAAGTTTAACCCGAAGCCTATCGAGAAACCTAACTACGGCGTACTAACGCTCGAGGCGGCTATTAAAATGGTTAAGGACGCAGGCTATAAGGTAAGCAAGCGCGTAGAAACATGGGAGGAGATTTAATGAAAAAGCAAACAGCAGTTGAGTGGTTGGCACTTTACATTAAAGGCATAACAAATCTAAATTGTGATGAAGTTATTGACCAAGCCAAAGCAATGGAGAAGGAGCATTTTTTTAAAGTATTTAGGTCAGGTTTTATAAATGGCAATCTTATTGAAACAGAATATTTTAATGATAATAAAGAAGAATTAATTAAATCAGCATTCAAATCATTTGAAAATTATTACGAACTATGACCCGCGAGCAATACATTAAGCACCCCGCAACGAGCGCAAGCCGTATCAAACGTTTCTATACGGGCGATATAAGCTACGCCCAAACGGCGCTCGATGCGGGCGCGGCGTTTCACTACCAGCTACTAGAGCAACCCTTTGTTAATATGCCGCCGCCCGTTCAGAATGTTTACACCGCTATTAACGAGCTGCCATTATTAGCGCAACTGTTTTTAAATTCGGAAAAGGAATATATTAAACTCGGTAGCGTTAACGTGGACGGCGTCGAGCGCGAGGCTAAAGGCATGTTTGACTTATGCTGGTTAAGCGAGGGTATTATAGCCGATGTTAAAACAACGAGCGCGGGTACAATACAAGCCTTTGCGCACGATATGATTAAACACCTTAACCACGTCCAAGCGGTTTGGTATTCGTTGCTAATGGGCTTCGATCCTGCGCTATTTTTTTACATAGGCATACCGCCAAAGGTGAAACAAACGGGACGCTTTACCGACCTTTATTTATACCGCCATAAGCCCGAAGAAATTGAACACGCGAAACAATTAATTTCTAAATACTTTCAGAGCTTATGAATTACGCAATGTTACAAACCCCTATTGAGCGGTTAATAGAGGCGCTAAACCTAAACCCTAATAGCCCGCATGTTTCTGAAGCCCTAGAGCGCGAAAAAGGCGATTTTAGGCACGCTTACGAAACAGGATATACCGACGCAGAAACACGGCTAAACC
>Ga0315901_10002947_pt1 | contig 22642 bp, 25 predicted proteins | sample LakEriMetagenome_10_FD_203761 | JGI IMG/M metagenome (GOLD analysis project Ga0315901, IMG submission 203761) | Freshwater fungal communities from buoy surface, Lake Erie, Ohio, United States - Buoy 2 MA116 | ecosystem: Environmental > Aquatic > Freshwater > Lake | place: USA: Lake Erie, Ohio... | reverse complement strand
TATAATTGAAATTGTCTGCTTGTCAGTCAATTCGGTCATAATCAGACCGCTGAGCAACATCGCCGCAATACCCAGCGCCATCACCCAATGCAGGATGATGATGGCGCTGTGATAACGAATGGTGTCTTGCACGGCAATCAACTAGTTGGTTTTGCTGACGACTTGTTCGAACTCGGCCTCGATTTGAATCGCAACCTCGTCGCCAATCATCGGGACATAAGTATTAAATCCCCAATCCGAACGCTTGATAGTCATTGTTCCGGAAAAACCCAAGGCGGCGGCGACCGGCGCAGAAAACGGTTTTTCAGCATAGGCACCGTTGAATTTGACTTCCATAGTGGCGGGCTTTGTCACGCCCAACATGGTCAAATTGCCGCTGACAATGCCTTTGTCGGGGCCGACGCGCTCAATGCTGGTGGAAACAAAACTGATGGTTGGGAATTTGCCGCCATTAAACCAAGTTTCGCCCGTGGCCAACACGGCATCGAAATCCTTTTTATCGGGCGCAGGGAAATCGGTGCGCACGGATAACGGGTCAACCGATGCGGTCAATTTGCTTTGAGTTGGGTCCTTGGCATCGAAATCCAGGCTGGCGTCAATTTTTGCAAACCGCGCGGTGTAGTTGGACAAGCCCAAATGGCTGACCCGCCAGGTAACGCTGGCATGGGCCGGATCGATGCGGTAAACGCCGCTGGGCATTTGCGCATAAGGTGTTGGCGCTTCGGCTGTGGCCAATGATGGCAAGGCTAGCAATCCCAAAAACAACAAGGCAAATTTACGCATGGCGATCTCCTAGTAGTTGGTGAAGACAAAACCGTTCCTGCTGCAACCTAGCACAGAGAATTATTAATTCCAGCCCGATCTCTAAAAGCCTTGGCCGGTGCGGACATTGTCGGCGATCTGCTGAATATCGGGCGGTTGCAATCCCAAATGTTGCAACACTGTTGCACCCAATTCCAAGCTGGCTTGCAACGTAATTGGTACGGCGGCGGTGATACCCGCCTCGACCAATTGCTTGGCATGTTCGCTATCCCGGGCGCGGCCGAATAACGGCACATTCGCCCATTCATGGCGCAGCACGTGGACAATCTGCGTGGCATATTTGGCGTTACTGGCCGCTACCACCACGGCGCGCGCACGCTCGACACCGACCGAACGCAGAACTTGGATCTTGGCGGCATCACCATAAAAAACCGGCAGATCTTTGGTGCGGGCCTTGGCCACCCGCTGGTGGTCGTTATCCAATACAATATACGGCAGTCCGCACAGCGCACACATTGCCGCCACTACCTCGCCCACCCGGCCAAAGCCGATGATGACAATATGGTTTTTGCGGTCTTTGAAATCTTCTTCGGCCAAAGTTTCTTCGCCCGGCTTTTGCGCGGCCGCTTGCATGCGGCTTAATTCATCCCAACCCAAACGCACCAGAACAACGCTGAGCACCATCGATAGGACGATCGCGACCGTCAATAACGCGATCACATCCGGCGGCAATAATTTTTCCGCCGTCGCCAGTGCCAGCACTACAAAACCGAATTCACTGCCTTGGGACAATACCAACGTCGCTTTTAATGCCTTGGGCTTGGACAAATCAAAGGCGCGGGAAGCGGAATAAAAAACGATCATTTTAATCGCCACCAGGCCAAAGACGATTGCCGCCAACGCCCAGCCCTGTCCATGGATACCGTTTATGTCGACCATCATACCGACGGTCATGAAAAAAAGGCCTAGCAACAAACCGAGAAACGGCTCGATATCGGCGGCGATTTGATGGCGGAATTCGGTTTCGGCCAAAATCACCCCGGCCAAAAACGCCCCCAAAGCCAACGATAAACCCCAATTAAACGTGGCCAGGGAAAAACCCAGCACCACCAACAACGTCATCGCGGTCAGCAATTCGTGATTCCGGTTGCCGACGATAAAGTGATAAAACGGCCGCAACAACCAGCGGCCCAAATACATAATCGCGATCAACGCCAACACCGCCTTGATCACGGCTGAACCCAAGCTTTGTAATAATGCTTCTTCACCCAAACTTAAGAGCGGTATTGCCACCAAAATCGGCACGACCATCAAATCCTGAAACAACGAGGCTGAAAAACTGGCGCGGCCATAGCGGGTTTGGAATTCCCCGCGCTCGGACAAAATTTGCACCAACAACGCGGTCGAGGTGAACATCAACGCGCCGCCCACCACCGCCGCTTGCGGCCATTTACCCAAAATAGCAAAGCCGATACCGGCAAATATGGCAAATAGCGTGGTGGTGGTAACGCCGCCAAAGCCGAACACCCAGCGCCGCATCACCCGCAACCGCTCCAACGGCAATTCCAGGCCGATGGCGAATAACAAGAACACAACCCCCAATTCCGCCAAAAAATGCGTGGTGGGATTGGCAGCGATCAGGCCCAGACCCGCCGGGCCGATTAAAAAACCGGCCAGCAAATAGCCCAATACCGGGCTGACCCGCAGCCGCGTGACCAGCGACGTTGTCAGCACCGCTGCTGCCAGCATCATGATGGGAATTAACAATTGATCGGGGGCGGGTGCGGGTAAGGCCATGATTTTCTTTGGGTTTTTACAATTACGGCAATCTATTCTATGATGACCTAGCATGCAATCTTTATCGCCCACCCTACCTGCCTTACCCCCAACCGAGCAAAGCGCGATTGTGATCCGCAATTGGGTGCTGCCCGCGCGCTTGGGCGTATTGGCGAGCGAAAAAAATGCGCCACAGCGCGTGCGTTTGACCATCGCCCTGCATTTGGAGAATAATTGGCGCCAGGGCCGCGATGATTTGGCCGATACCGTATGCTACGACCGCTTGCGGCAAAAAATATCCACGAGGCTTTTGGCAGCGCATACCGAATTGGTAGAAACCATGGCCGAGCATATCGCCGCAATCTGCCTGGTCGAGCCTGGTATCAAAGCCGTGCAAATCAGTATCGAAAAATTGGATATTTACACAGACGGCAGCACGGTCGGGGTGGATATTATCCGCCACCGCCATAATATTTAAACCCATGAATGCGAATACTTCCCAACAACGGCAAACCCGCCTCGCCGCTGGCGTGGCGGTAATCCGCGAATATCAGCGCCACGCCGCCATCGGGCCCGGCGTTTACCGGATGCTGAATGCCAAGGGCACGATACTTTACATTGGTAAGGCGCGTAGCATCAAGGCGCGTATCGCCGCCTATACTAGGCCACAGCAATTGCCGGTGCGGCTGCAACGCATGATCGCCGAGACCGTGAAAATGGAATTCACCTCCGCCCAATCCGAGGCGGAGGCGCTGCTGCTCGAAGCCGTGCTGATCAAGGAACACTTGCCGCGCTATAACATCTTGCTGCGCGATGATAAATCTTTTCCCTACATATATATCTCTGGGGATCATGAATTCCCGCGCATCGCCAAGCACCGGGGCAGCCGCGCCGCCAAGGGCGATTATTTCGGCCCGTTTATGACGGCGGGCGGGGCGGTTGAACAGACCATCAATGCCTTGCAACGCGCGTTTTTGATCCGCAATTGCAGCGACGCGGTGTTTCAAAACCGCAGCCGCCCATGCCTGCAATATTTTATCCAGCGCTGCTCCGCCCCTTGCGTCGATTATATCGACCGCGCCGCCTATGCCGAAAACACGGCACGGGCCAAAGATTTTTTGCGCGGCAAACATGGCCAGGTCCAAGCCGAGCTGGCAGCCGCCATGCAAACCGCCAGCCAAAACATGGATTACGAGCAAGCCGCGCGGCTGCGCGACCGCATCAAGGCGCTAAGCTTGATCCAATCCAAACAACGCGTCCATATCGACGGCATTGGCAATGCGGATATTATTGCCCTGTTGCGCGATAGCGGCCAATGCTGCATTTACGTCGTATCTTACCGCGATGACCAATATTTGGGCGGCTATGCGTTTTATCCCAAAGCGGCGGCGGATGACGGGGTCGACGAGGTGCTGTTGTCGTTCTTATTGCAATACTACGACGACAAACCCGTCCCGCCCGATGTCATTACCAGCCACACCCTGCCCGATAGCGCGGTTGTGGCCCAGGCGCTCAGTCTGCGCGCGGGCCGTAAAATCACCTTGCATAGCGATGTGCGCGGCAAGCGGCGCGAGGCTTTGGCGCTGGCCGAAAAAAACGCCAGCGAGGAAATGCGCCGCAGGCTTTTGGCCAAGGCGACGCAAAAACAATTATTGACCCAGCTGGCAGAACGTTTTGCGCTGCTATCCCCGCCGGAGCGGATCGAAATTTACGACAACAGCCATTTATCCGGGCAGAACGCGGTGGGCGTGATGGTGGTGGCCGGGCCGGATGGGTTCGTTAAAAAAGCCTATCGCAAATTCAATTTTCCCAAGCCCGATACTACGGTAAACACCGGCGGCGATGATTATGCCATGCTGCGCCAAGTGCTGACCCGCCGCTTTGCCCGCATCGACGGCGATGCCAACGATACCAGCGCCCAAAAACCGGATTTATTGCTGATCGATGGCGGGTTGGGCCAGCTTGGGGTAGCGCTGGACGTCTTGCGCCAATCGGGGCATGAAGGCATCGCGGTCATAGCGATTGCCAAAGGGGCGGATCGCAACGCCGGGCGCGAGACCTTGTTTATGGACGGGCAAGAACCGCTGAATTTGCCACATGAAGACCCGGTGCTGCATTTTCTGCAACGCTTGCGCGACGAAGCGCACCGTTTCGCCATTGGCGGCCACCGCCAAAAACGCAGTGCAACCATGGGGCAATCGGAATTGGACGCAATCGAGGGGATTGGCGCCGTCCGCAAACGCGCCTTGCTGCATCATTTCGGTTCGGTTTTGGGCATCAAAAAAGCGTCGCTGGCCGATTTGCAGGTGGTCAAAGGTATCAATGCCGCCACGGCCAAGAAAATCTATGGATTCTTTCATTCCGGCGCGGATTAACCCGGCCACAGGGCCAACCAGGCTTTTTGGCAGATGCGGCCCTGCCCCTTTTCCTGTGCCGCAAAATCGGGCATAACAGGGCATGTCCTCATCCTCTCAGCCGATTTTACAGCTACCCAATATTTTGACCCTGGCCCGTATCGCCTTGGTCCCTTTGATTATCGCTTGCTATTTTGCGCCAACAGAATTGGTACAACATGGGCGTTGGCTGGCTTTGTTGCTGTTTATTGCGGGGGCGATCACCGATTATTTGGACGGCTGGTACGCCCGGAAATGGAATATGTCCACGCCCTTAGGGCGATTTTTGGACCCCATCGCCGACAAGCTGGCAGTGGTGGCAGTGCTGGTAATGCTGATTATGACGCAACGCATTTCCGGCATAGATGTCATCGCCGCCTATTTGATTGTCGGACGCGAGATTTTGGTGTCTGGCTTGCGCGAATACCTGGCCGAATTGCGCGATAAAATCGTGGTGCCGGTCTCGTATCTGGCTAAATGGAAAACGGTGCTGCAGATGACCGCGCTTATCGCGCTGTTGCTGATTGACGCTTATCCGCCGCTCGAACCGGTGGCGGAAATCGGCTATACTTGTTTATGGCTGGCAGCGGCGTTGTCGTTATGGACGGCGTGGAGTTATTTCCAAGCTTTTTACGACCGCCTGTTCGCCGATCCGGCTTAACCTGCCGCAGCAACGCGGCTTTACGAGTGCGCGCGCGCAATGAACGAAAAATCCCATATTCTGGTGGTGGACGATGACCGCCGTTTGCGCGATTTGCTCAAGCGCTACTTGGCGCAAAACGATTTTATGGTGACCGCCGTTGCCGATGCCAACGAGGCGTTGGCGATTTTAAGCAATATGGCGTTTGATGCGGCGGTGTTGGATGTAATGATGCCGGGCATGGATGGATTTGCTTTGGCCAAAACCCTGCGCCGCGACCGCAGCCAATTGCCCATTTTAATGTTAACCGCCAAGGACACCGGCGGCGACCGCATCGAAGGTTTGGAGACGGGCGCGGATGATTATCTGACCAAACCGTTCGAACCACGCGAATTGGTGTTGCGCCTGCGCGCAATTTTGCGCCGCACCGCCCCACAACCGGACCGGAGCGAGCGGCAATTACCGCAAGCGGTCGCATTCGGCGGCTTTCGTTTTGATTTGACGCGGGATGAATTGCGCCGTGATGGCACACCGGTTTACCTGACTACCGCCGAGACCGCGTTGCTGCATCAGCTGGCGGCGAATGCGCATTCCCCCTGCCGGCGCGAGGATTTGGTCCGCGCCTGTATGATCGAGGGGGGGGAACGCGCGGTCGACGTCCAAGTAACCCGTCTGCGCCGCAAATTGGAAATCGATCCCAGTTTCCCACTGTATTTGCAAACGCTGCGCGGGCGCGGCTATATCTTGCGCCCGGAAGAGGTGGAACATGCGGCGGATTAAGTTGTTGCGGCCGCAAAGCCTGTTCGCCCGCACGTTATTGATTTTATGCGTGCCGACGGTGTTGGTGCAGCTTGTAACCAGCTTTGTGTTTTACGACCGGCATTGGGATACCTTGGCCCGGCGCATGTCGGCGTCCTTGGGCAGCGAGATCGCGCTAGTGGCTAATTTGCTGGGGCCGATGCCACCCGCAGCTCGCCAGGATTTTTTGCAGCAAGCCGAAAAAACTTTGCATATTCAATTCTCGTTCGTTGCATTGGATTCCCTGGATCTGCCTGAACAAGACAAATTCGACACCCCGGTCGACCGGTTGCTATTCGAAGCCTTGGACGAGAGGTTGGAGCAGAAATTTTACGCCACCCTCCAGGGCGATGCCAACACGGCAAAAATCATCGTGCAATTGGATGACGGATTTTTAATCGCTCATGCCAATAAAAACCGGTTGTTTTCCTATACTACCAATTTGGTGATGTGGTGGATGACCGGTAGCTCCGTGCTATTATTCGGTATCGCGATTGTATTCTTGCGCAATCAAATGCGCCCCATCCGCAAATTGGCCGAGGCGGCCGAAGAATTGGGCAAGGGCCAGGATAGCGGCGATCTGAAACCCAGTGGTGCCATCGAAGTCCGTCAGGCCACCAGCGCCTTTATCCTGATGCGCGAGCGGATCAAACGCCAGATCCAGCAACGGACTGAAATGCTGGCGGGCATCTCCCACGATTTGCGCACGCCTTTGACGCGGATGAAACTGGAATTGGCGCTGTTGCCACAAAACTCGGATGTGCAAGCGATTGCGCATGACGTCGATGAAATGCGGCAAATGGTTGATAGTTATTTGTCGTTCGCCCGCGGCGACAGCGAAGAAGAAAGCGCCAGCTTTGACTTGGACGAGTTGCTGGTGGAAATCCACAGCGACGCCGAGCGGCAGGGGCGCAGCATCCAAGTTTCCGGCCAAGGCGCTGAATATCATGGCCGCCGCCACGCGATCAAACGCTGCATCAGCAATCTTGTGGAAAATGCTTGCCGCTATGGTAGCGAGGTGTCAATCACAACGGAAAGACGCCCGCACAAGATCTTGATCCATGTGGACGATAACGGCCCAGGCATCCCGCCCGAAATGTACGAAGAAGTTTTCCGCCCTTTCCGGCGGCTGGACGAATCGCGCAACGCAGAAACCGGCGGCGTTGGCTTGGGCCTTAGCATTGCGCGTGATGTCGCGCGCAGCCATGGCGGCGATATTGTTTTGGCCAAAAGCAAACAAGGTGGCCTTAGGGCCACCTTGTCATTACCGGTTTAGCAATTTTTAAATCGGTCTAGCGCTTGCCGGCGGTGCGGCGGGCGGTTTGGCCCAAATTGCTTTGCAAATCGGATACCGATTCCTGCATCCGCGCGCTGAGCAATTCGAACATCTCGCGGTTGGAGCGGGTCAGAATCTGCGCGGCTTCCCGTGCGCTCAAGGTCGAATGCTGCATGGCTTCTTGCAACAACGCAACGCTCTTTTTGGTTTTCAATTCGGCCGGGGTCGGCTCAACGATCGATTCAACCGCCAACGAAAGATTTTGCAGCGAGCGTTGCACGGCATCGCGCTGGCAATCGGCCAGGGCTTGGGTGCAGCTGACCAGCATTTTGTTCATCTGGCCGATGGTGTCGAAATTTTGCTGCAGCTTGTTGACAAACTTGCTGAGGTCATAATTACCCGTATTAGTTGCAGAGAATTGCTGGAACAATTGCTGCCAATCAGTGGCGAATCCATTTTTGGACATGTAGCGTCTCCGTGTAAGATTGAATGCGCAACCTATATCATGATTATCATTTTTGAACAAATTATTCTTTTATGACAGCTGTGGGAAAACTTTTGTGCGCGGGCTTTTCTTTTTTGGCGTGCATAAATTCTGCCACGGATTCTATTTTTTGTAAAACCCGATCCAGCGCGGCCATAGTCGGCTGCGAATCGGGACTCTCATCGCGCAACCACACCGAAATCAGCCAGGGATAAAGCACCCCCAACAAGCATAATTGCACCAACTGCCCACCCCGTTCAGGCGACGGCTGGGGCAATGGCGCGGTCAAGGCGACCGCATGGGCCGCAAAAGCCCGCCATAGCAATGGCAGGCTTGGGGGATCGGCGCGCAGCATCCGCAAGAACGATTGCTGCGCCTGCATCGCGTCGACATGAGCCATGAGCACGGCAAACCACTGCTCCCGCCAGGCACCATTACGTTCGGCCACTGGAATCGCAGCCTCGACCTCTGCTGCCATCTCGGCACAAAAAGCATTCAGCACCGCCAAGCGGTCGGGAAAAATCGCGCTCACGGCGGAGGGCGCGCGGCGCGGATAGCGTGGCCAGTCGATTTGCCCAGCTTGCACAGCAGCTAGAAATTTCGACCATCTGGTTACAACACGGCTAGATTTTTCTTTTGCCGTTCGGCCCCCCGTAAGACTTCTGGATTTGGTTTTTACTTTACCCATCGGCAAGCTCCCGGCTGCGCGCGCAGGCTTGGGTGATTGCTGTACGCAGAATGTCGGCAAAGCGGTTTTGCTCGGTCAACACCGCCATCGCGGCCGCCGTAGTTCCGCCAGGGCTGGTGACTTGGGCGCGTAAGGCTGCCGCATCGTCGGGACTTTCCGCCAACATTGCCGCCGCGCCAATAATCGTTTGCCGCGCCAAAACTTTGCCCGCATCGGCGCTTAGGCCCACCGCCTGGGCGGCCATGACCATCGCTTCGAGCAAGTAAAAAACATAGGCCGGGCCAGAACCGGATAAGGCGGTGACCGCATGCAGCGCGTCTTCATGGGGTAACTCGACAATCGGGCCCAACACGGCCAATAATTCCAGACAATCGGCACGGCGCGGCATCGCGGGCGGGGCGTAAAATCCGCTAATACCCTGGCCGAGCGCGGCAGGCAGATTGGGCATCGCCCGGGCGACGCGCACGCTATCATTTAGCTGCAAATCGGCGGCGATAGCGGCGCACCCATACCCCGCCGCCACCGACAATACCGCGCTGTCCGCCGCCAGATGGCGGTGATAAGCGGGCAAGATCGTGGGAATTTTTTGCGGCTTAAGGGCGATCACCAAAATATCGGCATGCCCATCCGGCACAGCGGCGGTAAAATTGGCACCAGCGAATTCGTTGGCGAGGCTTGTGGCCTTGGGATCGATCACGGTATAATCGGCAACAACGCCCCCGCGCTGCCAGCCGCGCAGCAAGACACGGCCCATCCGGCCGCAACCCAGCAGCCAAATCCGCTTGCGTGCGTCATTCATGCCCGCAGTGTATCAAGCCGCGCCAGCCACGTCCACCAAAGAGAGCGAAAGCGCCTGCTCGGCCAGCTGTCCTTGTTGCAAGACATACAAAAACGCCGGGTAAAACCGGTCGCATTCGGAGAGGGTGATATCGACCAAATCTTCGATCGGCTCGGCCGATGCGTCGGTTTGGCCGCGCAACAAACAGGTTTGGCGGAATGAGAGCGAAAAATCGTCATGCGACATTTCAAAATGCCCCATCCATAATTTTTCATTCACCCGCGCCAGCAATTCATATGCTGCCAGCCGCTTGTCCGGGGGAACGGTCAAGTCGAATTGCGCCGAAAAATACAGCGCGTTCAAATCTTCGCGCCACAAAAAATAGAGCCGGTAAGCGCACCATTGCCCCTGCGCCTCGACGACCATTTCATCGGGATCGAAGCGGTTGAAATGCCATTGGTTCGAAGCGACGAATTCTTCGACCATATCGAGCGGATTGTCGGTGGAAACTGAGTCAGTGTCGATTGCGGCCATAGTTTGCAACTCCCCAAAAAATAAGGTGAAAGGCAAATTATCCCGCTGGCTTAGGGCATGGCACCCTGACTCTGTTTTAAGCAAAGCCCCAACCAGTTGTAGGGTAGGTAAAGCTTACCTACTATTAGCTTGGCATGCGCTGACCTTGCGCGCAAGCCGCGATCCGGGGGGTAAAAATTTTTTATGGGGATTGCGGCGCAAATCGCACGGTGCGAAAACGTGGCGACAAAAAACTAACGCCGTTTGGCGGGTTTAGATTTTACTTTGGTTTTGGCCTTGGCGGGCTTGGCTTGTTTGCCCTCCAGCGCGGCGAGGCGCTTGCTTAGCGCCAGCTGCTCGCTCCGCGCCTTTTCGGCCATCGCCTGCACCGCTTTGAATTCCTGGCGGGTGACCAAATCCATATCGCGCAGGAATTTCTCCATGCCAATCTTGAATTTCTCGCGCCCATCGGCTTTGAAATCCGCCGCCAGGCCGAATGCGGATTGGGCCATTTTCGCCAAATCGTCCAATAATAACTTCCAATCTTGCATGGGTCACCTGTGCGCTGTATTTTACTGCATCTTACCTAGGTTTGTGACAGATTAAAGTCAATGGATTAGTAGCAGCGCAAAGGAACCAATCATGATTATCGTAACGGGCGGCGCCGGTTTTATCGGCTCGAATTTGGTGGCGGGACTGGAAAAACGCGGCCATAACGACATTATCATTTGCGACACTTTGGGCCGCGACGAAAAATGGCGCAATATCGCCAAGCGCGAGCTGGCCGAATTCGTCCCCGCTAGCGAGTTGATGGAATTCCTGGACGATCATGCCAGCGAAATCAGCACCATCTATCATCTGGGCGGCGTATCTAGCACCACCGAAACCGATGCCGATTTAATCGTCTCTTCGAATTTTCAGTTACCGGTGAAACTATGGCGCTGGTGCTGCCGCCACGGCACACGCTTTATATACGCGTCTTCGGCCGCAACTTATGGTGATGGCGCACAGGGTTTCGACGACGATTTTTCTGCCGACCGTCTCGAGACCTATCGCCCGCTTAACGCTTATGGCTGGTCCAAGCATGCTTTTGACCGCTGGGTATCGCGGGTGGTGCGCACCGGCCGGGTGCGCCCGCCGCAATGGGTCGGCTTGAAATTTTTCAACGTGTATGGCCCGAACGAATACCATAAAGGCGGCCAGCGCAGCGTTGTGTCGCAAGTATTTGAAAAAGCCATGCGCGGCGAAACGGCGACGTTATTCAAATCGCACAACCCCAAATATCAAGACGGCGGCCAGTTACGCGACTTTATTTGGGTCGGCGATTGCGTGGATGTGATGCTGTGGCTGTATGATAATCACAAAGTCAACGGCGTGTTCAACTTGGGCACCGGTCAAGCGCGTAGTTTCTTGGATTTGGCTAATGGCGTGTTCCAGGCACTGGGCCAACCGCCCAAAATTAATTTCATCGACACCCCGGAGAACATCCGCGCCAAATACCAATATTTCACCGAGGCCAAGATGGAACGCCTGCGCAAGGCGGGTTATGAAAAACCCTTCACAACGCTGGATGACGGCATCGCTACCTATGTCCGCGATTTCCTGAGCCAACCAGATCCGTATAAGTAAGTAAGCAGTAACTAAGTGAACAGTAAGCAGAATTTTACTGCTTACTGCTTACTGCTTACTATTTTCTTTACGCTATAAGCTATACGCTATACGCTTAGATAATGTCCTTGCCCTTCCCGCAAATCGATCCCATCGCCATCGCCATCGGACCGCTTGTCATCCGCTGGTACGCCCTGGCCTATATTGCCGGTATCTTGGGCGGGTTGTATTATGCGCGGTATTTATGCCGCCGCTTTCAACCCCGCTTTACCAACGCTATTTTGGACGATGCGATTTTCTGGGCAACTTTGGGCATTATTTTTGGCGGGCGTATCGGCTATTGCCTGTTTTACAAACCCGATTACTACCTGCTCCAGCCATGGGAAATTTTCTATTTATGGCATGGCGGCATGTCTTTCCATGGCGGGTTTTTGGGCGTGCTATTGGCGATGATCCTGTTCGCGCGCTCTCGCCGCCTGCCATTTTGGCCGCTGATCGATGTTGCTGCCTGCGTGACGCCGATCGGTTTGGGCCTGGGTAGGATCGCCAATTTTATCAACGGCGAATTATATGGCCGGGTTACCGATGGTTGGTGGGGCATGATATTCCCCAATGGCGGCCCCCTGCCCCGCCACCCCAGCCAATTATACCAAGCCGCCCTCGAAGGGCTGGTGATGCTGGCCGTATTGGCGTATCTGGCGCATCGCACCCGCATGCTGCAAAAACCGGCCATGGCATCGGGGGTATTTTTGCTTTTATACGGCGGTTTTCGCTGCCTGGTTGAATTCGTGCGCGAACCGGATGATTTTTTGGGCTTATTGGCGATGGGGCTGTCGATGGGACAATGGCTATCGCTGCCGATGATCTTGGCCGGTTTGTTTTTGATTTACCGCGCGCAGCAAAATCATGCATCTCTGTCGCGCTGACATCATCGCCCAGATTCGCGGCCAGGGACCGATTAGCGTTGGCGAATTCATGCACGCTGCCCTTGGCGGGGAACATGGGTATTACACCAACGCCCAAACTCCCTTGGGTCGGAGCGGTGATTTCACAACCGCGCCTGAAATATCCCAATGCTTTGGCGAATTGCTTGGGCTGTGGGCCGCGTATCAATGGCAAGACCTGGTTCTGGATATTGGTTATACGGGGCCGATGCAATTGGTGGAATTGGGGCCGGGCCGGGGCACATTGATGGCGGATGCGCTGCGGGCGATTGGCAAAACCAAACCCCAACACCCGCCCGAAATTCACTTATGCGAAATCAATCCGCATTTGCGCCGCGCGCAACGATCACTCTTGGCCGGGCACGCGGTAAGCTGGATTGATGATCTAAACGCCCTGCCACAACAGCCCTGCATTATTTTGGCCAATGAATTTTTCGACGCTTTGCCCATCGAACAGGCCATGTATCATTTGGGCGAATGGCGCGAACGCCGCATCGATTATGATGCGACCGAGGATCGGTTTTTTTTCGCCCCTGGCGGTTTGTTACCGCCAGATTTGCGCCCGCCGCCCAATCCCACCGAAGGCGCGGTTTGGGAATATGCCCCTGCCCGCGCTACGGCGATGCGCGTCATCGGCCAGCATGTTGCAAAATATGGCGGCGCGATGGCGATTTTGGATTACGGGTATTTGCAACCCGGTTTAGGCGATACATTACAAGCCCTGCGCCGCCATAGCAGCGTCGAGGCGTTGTCACAACCGGGCGAAGCGGATTTAACCGCGCATGTGGATTTTCATGCGCTGGGCCAAAGCGCGCATCAAGCCCGGCTGCGTATTGAATTTTGCGGCACGCAGGGCGATTTTTTGCGCGGCCTTGGCATCGAACAACGCGCGCGGCAATTGGTTGAAAACGCCACACCCACCCAGGCCGAACAAATCATCACTGGTGTTCAGCGGCTGATCGAGCCCGCGCAAATGGGCGAGCTGTTCAAGGCGCTGACTTTGCGCAACTTGAAAATGCTTTAGGGCTTGGCTAGATCTGGTTAGAAATCTAAGGTAATTTCAAATAACCAATAGATCTCCTTGTCATCCCGACCGGAGCGTAGCGGAGTGGAGGGATCTTAGAAAGATCCTTCGACTCGGGGCTAAGCCCCTCACTCAGGATGACATTACAGTAAAACAGTAAAGTGTTGCCATGACCGATTTTTTGACCCACCCCCTATTATCCGCGCACCACGCCATCGGCCACGGGTTTTTTACCCGCCAAGGCGGGGTTAGTGACGGTATTTACCACAGCCTGAATTGCGGCCTGGGCACCGCCGACGATCCGGCCAAGGTGGCACAAAACCGCAACGCCGTCCTTGGCGCATTGTCTGCCCCCACCGCACAGCTGGTCACCTTGTATCAGATCCATTCCAATCATTGTTTTACCCTGCGCGATGCGTCCCAGCTGCCCGATTGGCAAAAAGATCGCGGCGATGCCTTGGTGACCAACTTGTCGGGCATGGTGCTGGGCGTTTTAACTGCCGATTGCGCGCCGATTTTGTTTTATGATCCCATTGCCCGTGTTATCGGCGCGGCGCATGCGGGCTGGCGCGGGGCGATGAACGGGATTTTGGCCTCAACCGTCCGCGCGATGGGCGAGTTGGGCAGCAAGCCCAGCAACATTATCGCCGTCATCGGCCCCTGTATCGCGCAAGCTTCGTATCAGGTGGATGCGGCCTATCGGCAGGGGTTTATTACGCAAAATCCTGCCCATGAAGCATTTTTTCGTCCATCGCCGCGCGCCCAGCATTACCAATTCGACCTGCCCGGCTATGTGCTGGCGCAATTGCTGTCGCTCCGTCTGGCAGCAATCGATCATTTGCCGTATGATACTTGCGCCGATCCGACGCGATTCTATAGCTATCGCCGCACCACCTTGGCGGGCGGGGGGGATTACGGGCGGCAGATCTCGGCCATTGTCCTGCGTTAGCCACTGTTGTTAAAGCCGCTAGGCTATAGGCTTTACACCCGTATGCCGTACTGATATATTGCGCCGCAAACAAACCCGCGCAGGATGGGCATAATGAAAATAGTGGCTGGCAACTCCAACCGACCCCTGGCCAACGCGATTGCGGATTATTTGCAATCGCCCTTGACCGACGCCAGTGTTAAGCGTTTTGCGGATATGGAAGTGTTCGTGGAAATCCACGAAAATGTGCGCGGCGAGGATGTGTTTGTCGTTCAATCCACATCTTATCCCGCCAACGATCACGTCATGGAATTGCTGGTGATTATGGATGCGTTGCGCCGCTCCTCGGCCAAACGCATCACCGCCGTGATCCCGTATTACGGCTATGCCCGCCAAGACCGTAAATCCACCCCCCGCACGCCGATTTCCGCCAAGCTGATGGCCAATTTGATCACCACCGCCGGGGCCGACCGTGTGCTCACCCTGGATCTACACGCCGCGCAAATCCAAGGCTTTTTTGATATCCCGACCGACAATCTGATCGCGTTTCCGGTGTTTGTCAAAGACATCAAAGACAATTTTCCCGATTCCGGTAATTTATTGTTCGTCTCGCCCGATGTGGGCGGTGTGGGCCGCACCCGCGCCTTTGCCCGCAAATTGGATGCCGATTTGGCGATTATCGACAAGCGCCGCGAACGCGCCGGGGTGTCCGAGGTGATGAATATCATCGGCGATGTCAAGGGCCGGGATTGCATTTTGGTCGACGACATCGTCGATTCCGCTGGCACGTTGTGCAATGCCGCCACGGCGTTGATGGACGCAGGCGCCAAATCGGTGAACGCTTATGTCACCCATGGCGTATTCTCGGGCGGCGCGGTGGCACGGATCACTAGCAGTCCAATCGCCCAGATGGTCACCACCAATTCGATCCAACCGACCGAAGCAGTGCGCGTGGCGCACAACATCCGGCAAATCAATATCGCCAATTTGCTGGGCGAAGCGATCCGCCGCATTACCGAAGAACGCAGTGTTTCCAGCCTGTTTGATTAGCGTGGTGAGTGCCCAAAATTGCTAATAAGGATTGCTTCAAGCGTGAACGGCTGGCCCGATTGATGTGCCTTAACAACCTGCACCCCAATAAACGCGGCCGTGGCCGCAACGCAGCTGTCACCCAGTTGTAGCAATTCCGGCTGCTGTAAACAGGCGATGATAATTTTTTGACTACACTGCCTCGCGAGTTCATCGGCCATGCCTGCGCCCATAAAATCGGCGGTAAGCTGATTCGCGGCCGTGGCAATGGTTTCATTGGCTTCACAGCCGCCGCCTAATGGTAATACTGCTTTTGTCATATGATGATACTTAGCCTATTTACATTACAAAACAATGAATGCCCGGCAAAGAATCGGTTAAAATGCCCCCCCCTTGGCAATTGGTTGGGAATAGGCTATAACTCCCTCCATCCGCTGCCACCCCTGGAGGGCGCGGGTATAAATAACAGCGATAAAGTCAGGGGGCTATGAACGCGGCAATATCGCCGCCTGCTCCCATTTTATCCGTAACCGTTGGAGCAGATTATGACCAAAGTTTTAAATTTAGCCGCTGAAAACCGCGCCGAAATCGGCAAAGGTGGCTCGCGCGCCATTCGCCGCGATAAAAAAATGCCAGCCGTGATCTATGGCGACAAAAAAGCGCCGGTGGCCATCACCCTCAACCCGATGGAATTCAATAAATTGTTTTTCGCCGGTAATTTTTTCACCAAATTGGTCGACATCAAAGTAGACGGCCAAACCATCCGCGTATTGCCGCGCGATGTGCAAATGCACCCCGTCAACGATCAGCCGTTGCATGCCGATTTCCTGCGCGTATCGGATAAAACCAAAATCCGCGTGGCGATTCCGATCCATGTGAAAAACGAAGCGAAATGCCCGGGCTTGAAAAAAGGCGGCGTGTTGAACTTGGTCGTGCATGAAATCGAAGTCATGTGCTTGGCCAGCGACATCCCCGAATATTTCGAAATCGACGTGGAACCGATGGATATCAACCAGTCGGTGCATTTGAATCAAATCAAACTGCCCGCCAACGTCACGCCGACCGCGCGCGATCTGGAAATGACCGTACTGGCCATCAATCCGCCGACCGTGGTCAAAGAAGAAACCCCGGCAGCAGCGGCTGCAGCAGCGGCTCCGGCTGATGGTGCGGCGGCTCCGGCTGCGGGTGCAGCGGCTCCGGCAGCAGGCAAAGATGCCAAAGCGGCCGCCCCGGCAGCTGGCAAGGATGCCAAAGCAGCCCCAGCCAAAAAATAAGGGCTTAGGGCATAGGGAATAGGGTATAGTTTAGCGCTTGCCCACCCCTATGCCCTATAACCTATACCCTATGCCCTCACTGATCATCGGCCTTGGCAATCCCGGCGCGGCTTATGCCCGCAACCGGCATAACATCGGCTTTATCCTGGCCGAGGGGTTGGCAGCGCGCTATCGCCTCGCGGGACCCAAGCAAAAATTCTCGGCCGAGGTTTATACGGGCCGCATCGGCGATCATGATACGATCGTGGCCCTGCCCCAGACCTTTATGAATTTGTCGGGGGACGCGGTCGGTAATTTGGCGCGGTTTTATAAAATTGCACCCGGACAAATCCGGGTGCTGCATGATGAACTGGATTTACCGCCCGGCAAGATCAAAACCAAATTGGGTGGCGGGGCGGCAGGCCATAACGGCTTGAAATCCATCGATGGGCATATCGGCCAGGATTATCATCGCCTGCGTTTCGGCATTGGCCATCCGGGCGATAAAAACCTGGTTAGCGATTATGTGCTGCATGATTTCGCCAAATCTGAATTGGACCTAGCCGCCAAAACTATTCCAGCGATCATCGATAATTTCGCGCTGTGGCTGGATGGCAATGACAAAGAATTTATAGAAAAGGTGAACATATGAGTCTTACTTGCGGTATCGTCGGCCTGCCTAATGTCGGCAAATCCACTTTGTTCAATGCGCTGACGGCATCCGCAGCAGCGGCGGCAGCAAATTATCCGTTTTGCACCATCGAACCCAATGTCGGCCGCGTCGCCGTGCCGGACGAGCGGCTGGACAAATTGGCCAAAATCGCCACCTCGGCCAAAATCATTCCCACGTTTATCGAATTCGTTGATATCGCCGGGATTGTGCGCGGCGCGTCCAAGGGCGAAGGACTGGGCAATCAGTTTCTGGCCAATATCCGCGAAGTCGATGCGATCATCCATGTCGTGCGCTGTTTTGATGGCGGCGATATTACGCATGTCGAGGGGTCGGTTGACCCCTTGCGCGATATTGAAACCATCGACACGGAATTGATGTTGGCGGATTTGGACAGTTTGGAAAAACGTTATGACAATCTGGCCAAAAAAGCCAAGCAAGGCGAAAAAGAAGCCAAGGACTTATTGGCCGTGGCCGATCCCATTTTAGCGGCTTTGCGCGCGGGCAATCCCGGCCGCAGCGTTGTATTAACGCGCGAGCAAAAACCGCTAGTGCGTGGCTTGCAATTGATGACGACCAAGCCTGTGTTATATGTCTGCAATGTCGAGGAGGGCGATGCCGACAAGGGCAATGCGCTATCCGCCAAAGTGGCAGAACGCGCCAAGGCCGAGGGGGCGGGCAGTGTGGTCATTTCCGCCAAAATCGAATCCGAAATTTCGGTCATGGAATCACTGACCGATAAAATGGAATTTTTGCAGACTATGGGGTTGAGCGAGCCGGGGTTAAACCGCGTTATCCGCGCGGCGTATCAATTGCTGGGCCTGATCACCTATTTCACCATCGGGCCCAAAGAAGCACGCGCCTGGACCATCACCAACGGCACCAAGGCGCCCGGTGCTGCGGGCGTCATCCACACCGATTTTGAAAAAGGTTTTATTTGCGCCGAGACCATCGCCTATGCTGATTACATCGCGGGCAATGGCGAAAGCGGGGCGAAAGAATCCGGCAAAATGCGCCTCGAGGGTAAGGAATACACCGTTCATGACGGCGACGTCGTGCATTTCCGGTTTAATGTGTAGTTAGGTAGTGCTGAGTACCCAGTACGACAATTGGCTGATGCCTTAGTCAAACAACTGCACTAAGCAACCTGTAGCGCGAATGGCCCGCCCCGCCTTGCCAAAAACTGTGCGCTCTTCAATGCTGGGCCCAGTGTTTTCATACCTCTCTCCGATCGCACAAAATGAGTGTCGTGAAAAGTGACTATTAGCGGGCCAGGTTTGATAGCCGCAAAAACCCGACCCACTACCATTGTGCTGATCGATACGGCTACCTCTACCAGGGCGTCATAATGAGCAACAAATTGCTCCAGGGCCAAAGCTTCGGTCTTTGGTGCATAGTTATCAAGCAGCACAGCCAGGGGCAGCGGCAATGTTTGAATTCTAGTTGTGCTTAAAAGACCGGTAAAATCCGGCCAGTCATGGGTAACTAAAACGGCTTCATGTTTGACCGCATGACGCCAAATCTGAGGGTCATGTTTGCCAATGCATTTCTCCTTGTCACTGACATGACGAACATCGGCAAGGCCAGGATTCAATCCCAAACCGACTATGCGACCCACATTTTTGTCCAATAAAATTTTTAACATACCCACCGCCCGTTATTTTTGGGCAGTTTACCCTAAAAAAATGGGGCCGGAAAGGCCCCATTTTATCCATAAAGAGCATTAACTATTTTTAATGCTTCACATTCTTCCATAATTTGCGCTTGCTGAGGTAAAACAACAAGCCCATGAAAGCCACAAACAGCAAGACGCGAATACCGGTTTGCTTACGCTCTTCCATTTCCGGTTCCGCCGCCCAGGCCAGGAACATGGTTACATCCCGCGCCATTTGATCGACCGATGCGGTCGTCCCATCGCTATAGGTGACTTGGCCATCCGTGAATGGCGCGGCCATTGCGATCTGATGCCCGGGGAAATATTTATTGTAGTTCATGCCGGCGTTCATTTTCATATCTTCTGGCGGTGTGACATAACCAGTCAACAAGCCATGCAGGTAATTGGCGCCGTCATGCCGCGCCTTGACGATCAGCGATAAATCCGGCGGATAAGCACCGTTATTGGCAGCGCGCGCCGCTTTTTCATTGGCAAAGGGCGAAACAAAGCGATCGGATGGACGCGCGGGGCGTTCAAACATCTCGCCCTCGTCATTCGGACCATCCTTGACGGTATAGGCGGCGGCAATCGCTTTGACCTCGGCCTCACTGAATCCCAAATCGGCTAGGTTGCGATAGGATTTTTGCTTCATCGCGTGACAAGAAGCGCAAACCTCTTTGTATACTTGGAACCCGCGCTGCGCCGAGGCGCGATCAAAAGTCCCAAAAGGGCCGTTAAACGACCAATCCATCTGTGGCGGCTTGGGCGCTTCGCCGGCGGCCATGGCGCTGCCCGCGCCCAACATCAACACCGCCAATACTACTACGGCTTTTTTCAATACCGCCTCGGCAATGCTGTGTGGCAAGGGCAAGGTTTTTTCAATTCGCGCCAAAAGCGGCAGAATCACCAAAAAGAACGCGAAATAATACGCCGTTGCCACCCGCGCAATCAACAATGCGCTCCCCTCGGCTGGCTGGCCACCGGCCCAACCCAGCACGATGCAATTAGCGGCAAAGATCAAAAAGAAAATCCGGTATAGCGGACGAAACCGTGCGCTGCGCACGGGGGAACCGTCCAACCAGGGCAGCACAAACAACACCGCGATCGAGCCGAACATGGCCAACACCCCGGCCAATTTCGCCTCCATCAACACGATATGGGTAAATGGAATCGCGATGTCCGGCACCGCGCGTAAAATGGCGTAGAACGGCAAGAAATACCATTCCGGCACGATATGCGCAGGCGTCACCATAGGATTGGCCGGGATATAATTATCGGGATGGCCCAGATAATTCGGGGCAAAAAATACAAAACCCAAATACGCCAACAAAAACACTGAAAGGCCGAACAAATCTTTGACCGTATAATATGGGTGAAACGGCAAAGTATCTTGGGGCGTCTTGACGTCGATGCCCAAGGGATTATTCGATCCCGTCACATGCAGCGCCCAAACATGCAAAAATACGACGGCGCAAATCACGAACGGCAATAAATAATGCAAAGCGAAAAACCGATTCAGCGTCGGGTTATCGACCGAAAACCCGCCCCACAACAAGGTTACAATGCTATCACCGACAACGGGGATGGCGGAAAACAAATTGGTGATAACAGTGGCACCCCAAAACGACATCTGACCCCATGGCAAGACATAGCCCATAAAGGCGGTGGCCATCATCAACAACAAAATCAACACGCCCAAAATCCACAGCAATTCGCGCGGTTTTTTATACGATCCGTAATACATGCCGCGGAAGATGTGGATGTAAACCGCAATAAAAAAGAACGAAGCGCCGTTGGCATGCAAATACCGCAACAACCAACCGCCGTTCACATCGCGCATAATCCGTTCCACCGAATCGAATGCGGCGGTGGTGGATGGCTGATAATTCATCGCCAGCAAAATACCAGTGATGATCATCGTCACCAGCATAAACATGGCGATCGCGCCGAAATTCCAGAAATAATTGAAATTGCGCGGGGTCGGGAATACGCCGTATTCCTTGGACAGCATGGAAAAAATCGGCAGTCGCGCATCGATCCATTTGACAACGCGGCTATTCGATTCGATAGGGGTATGGTTCGCCATGATACTCTGATCTCCTGGAAAAAATTATGGGCTTAGCCGATGCGGATGCTGGTATCGCTTAAAAATGTGTATTGCGGCACTTCGAGATTGCGTGGCGCCGGGCCCTTGCGGATGCGGCCCGACGTGTCATAGTGCGAGCCGTGGCAAGGGCAGAACCAGCCGCCATATTCACCCCGGCTGTCGCCGATTTTTTGGCCCAACGGCACACAGCCCAAATGCGTGCAAACGCCCAATACGATCAGCCATTGCTTTTTGTCTTTTTGCACACGCTGCGCATCGGTTTCTGGGTTTACCAATTCGGCTTTGTCGTCGGCCTCGGCCTTGGCGATTTCTTCCGCCGTGCGGTAACGAATGAACACTGGCTTACCGCGCCACATGACGGTGATGGATTGGCCTTCTTTGATCGGCGCTAAATCGACTTCGGTTGTCGAGACGGCCAAAACATCGGCCGAGGGATTCATGGAATTGACAAAACTCCAGGCTGTGCCAACTACCCCCATGCCCGCGACAGCGGCGGTGGTGAGATATAAAAATTCCCGGCGATTGGCATTATTTGCGGATGCAGACATCGAAATACCCTTATGAATTATAGGACAAAGAACTATAAGCTTGTTTTTTTAACCTAGAACCGCAACAAAGACAGCAAAAAATCGGTTGTATCACCGATTTAGTCCCAATTTGTTACGCCGCAAGGACGCCACCATGCCCCGCTTGGCCCTGTTCCAACCCGATATTCCGCAAAACACTGGGACGATTATCCGGTTATGCGCTTGTTTGGGCATCGGTTTGGATATCATCGAACCTTGCGGCTTTCCTTTTGCAGATGCCAAATTAAAACGCGCGGGTATGGACTACCTCGATTTGGCTGCGGTCACACGCCATAGCGATTTTAACAACTTCCTGGCCAAAAAACCGGGGCGGCTGGTTTCGGTCGAAACCGGCACAGCCACGGCCTATACCGAATTCACCTTTTTGCCGACAGATACTTTACTATTAGGGCGCGAAAGCGCAGGCACGCCCGCCGATATCTTTACGAAATGTGATTTTGGCGTATTTATCCCGCAAATCGCCGGAAGATCGTTAAATGTCGCTATAGCCGCAGCCATGGTCCTGGGCGAAGCCCTGCGGCAAACATCTCTACAAAAATAAATTTCCCCGCGAAGGCTAATCTGCAATTTAACTAATTGATTTATATAGATTTATATATATCGTTGCTTATTTGATAACAATTCTAGATATTCCTGTCACAAAACCGTCATGTAGGTATTGTATCCTGGGAGATAATGAAACAGGCGTATTTTCATCACATATTTGTGATATATGGCTGTGATAAATAGG
>Ga0315901_10002944_pt1 | contig 22649 bp, 34 predicted proteins | sample LakEriMetagenome_10_FD_203761 | JGI IMG/M metagenome (GOLD analysis project Ga0315901, IMG submission 203761) | Freshwater fungal communities from buoy surface, Lake Erie, Ohio, United States - Buoy 2 MA116 | ecosystem: Environmental > Aquatic > Freshwater > Lake | place: USA: Lake Erie, Ohio... | reverse complement strand
GATACGAGCATTAATAAAATAATTAGTTTAATCATATGTTACTCCATTAAAAAGATTTTTTCGCCAAATACGTCTTTAGGATTCTGAAGCAATTGATACTTCAAACTCCATCCTTCAGAGTCCACAGGTACGCCAATGAACATGGAAAACAAACGAGTAGTAATGTCTTCCTTGGCTGAGAAGATAAAGGTCATAGCCTTCTTTGTATTCTCATAATAGATGGCATTCTTGTACGAATAGATTGAGATAGTTGAACCAGATACAAACACTTCATCAGTACCGATAGCAGCGAGAACAGCATCGATGTCTGGTTGATATGCAGTCAACTCTTCGGGAGTCATATTGTTTCTAAGATAATCAAGGAATGATTCGCGGATCATTGTACTGTCAACGTTACGCATGAACGTAAGATTGATAGCAGTTTGCCCGATGTCTTTCACTGAACCTAGAGCCTTTGGTTCATCTCGATTAAGTCTTTCTGGGAATTCGGAGAAGTATTGCATCATGAAAATCTTAGCCTTGCTAAGTCCGATTTTCTTGAATGCCGTACCAGTACCTGTGAGAGTTAGCTTAGTACCATTGGCTTCGATCTTAGTGGCAACAGGAATTCCGTTGATATTAAACTGCCTAGAGAAATCCATCTTAAGCAATTGTGCTTCGGAGTTTAGTCCGAAAAATGTTATCATAAAACAAAACATAAATTTATTCATATAGTTTCCTTTCTTATTTTGTCATATTGTTTTTAACAAAAGTTTTCAAAGCCATACCATTCTCATAAATGATTCCTTTACCATTTAGGAAGCTTTTAATGATCTGCCTATGAACACCTGTTTGCATTTCTACTCTGTATAGACTGACGTTTTTAGTGTCAATCAGTTTTTGTAGTCTGTTTCTTAGTGCGTCTGTATACTCTGTATATTTGTTCATGTTGTTTCCTTTGTGCGTTAAAAATCGAATCTTGAATCATAATCTTGCTGAAATGAAATGTCTTTACATACTCTGTCAGCATCTTTTGTATAGAATCCACCAGTCCAGAATAACTCAATTATCTCTTTACTATCGAAATCAAGTTCCTTGGCCATTTTCTTAGTTGGAAATACTCCAATGAATTCATTTCCGGACATAATTGCGTAAAGTTTTTTTCGTCTAGTTGGTTTGTTAAACATAATTATCTGTATCTCTTGAATGCTTCTTTTGAATTAACTCTACATTCAGGCTGGCATTCACGCTTCTTTTTTTCTGGTATAGTAGTGGAACATCCTACTGCCATTGGAATTAACATCGAAAGTAATAGAATTATTTTAATCATATTATTGATTCTCCTTTATATCATGAACATTTTTACCGCCATATACGCTAGTTGTATACGCTTGTTTTACTTCGCTCCAGTTTTCTAATTCATCTTTTCTGATAGCTATAGTATCAAAATCAATTGAGTGATGTCTTCTTGGATTAGATATATTCATCCAGTAACCACGACAAATAATCTCTTCATCAGTAAATCCTACTGACATAGGCATAAAACCAACATCATTATTGTTTCGATGTCTATAGATTACATTCGGAGTCAATACTTTGTATTCGTATTGCTCTTTGATTAGTTCATTATTAACTAACGAGTTAGCGTTATTAATTATTTCATTTAATTTGAATCTAATTTCATTAGATATATTTGATTTAGATTCATCAATCACTAATTTGATTCCATCTAATGATTTAAGTAATGTTTTAATTAAGTCTTTATCGTTCATGTAGTTTCCTCCAATATGATGTTATAATAAAACAGGTAATATACAAAACTATTTGATATAAATTGCGTAATTTAGATACACGCCTACCACTACGGCACTTTCTAAATACATGAATTATATGCTAGATAAACCTTTTGAGTTTATCAGGGATTCAACATGGGTTATTCGAGCCATGTGAGAGAATTCCCACCCTGTTCCTACGCTATCTGCACTCCAATATGTAGCAGAAAGTTATTAACGTAAGCCTTTGGGGTCACCTTGCGCTTGCTCATATAATTCGTAGCGGAAGCCTTGCTTCTTAGACTATTACTTGCGCTACTTGTATTGCCTTTCTTCAGGCTTCATTACGCCAATCGAATTGGGGTTCTACAGAACTTTCCAATCATAGTCAAATAGAAAAATCGGGGGGTCGCCTAATTAAAGGAAATTAAAACGAACCCCCATTGAATTTTAAGCCCCTAAGTATTCTTCTTTGTTGTTATAACCCCATACATCTAATGCGAAGTCTTCTGTTTCTTCGTAATCAATAGTTATTTCTCCATCAACTATGTCAATAGTTCCGCAGTTATTACCAATGTCTTCATCAGCATATTTAACTACCATTGGATTCTTCTTATACATCTCGGCAAGCTTCCGGTAAATCTGTTCAGGGCATGCCCATGCTGTATTGAAAGAGAATGACAACACTGCTTCCTTTGAATGAGCAGCTTCGATGATAGGCTCTTGCGTATCGCAAGCGTTCCACTTAGTTCCCCAGTTCTTAATGCTCCAGTCATACCAGTTATTATCGCCGTACTTCTCTTTTTCTTCTTTGCCAAGATTTCCTCGGAATACGCTCTTTGGCATTTTGATGATAGTGTCAAAGTCAAACTCTCCCTCTTTATTGAAATGCTTCTCGACAAACTTCTCAAGTTGTTTCTTTGTTCCGTAAACATTTACATTATTCTTTACCCAGTTTGGCATACGCTTCTCCTTCTAAAAGTTCGACCATTTTATTTAAACTATCGTTTGTAAAAACATAATCAACAACATCTTCTAAGTCGTAAAGCAATGGCTTAGACTCGTCATGTTTTAGTTTATCATTTACAAAACTAATTACTTCAACATCAGTTCCATACTTAGCACCGAATTTAATTCCTTTATAAAATAAATCATCCGTCCATTCTCCACCATAATCCACCTTGTCATTGGCGTGTGCTTCCACGATATTTAGCGCAAGAAGTTTTGGTCTCTCCTTAAGTAATTCTATTGCTTTATCTTTCATATTCATCTCCTTCATAATTTCTCCATATAAAAGTCGCCGCTCCTACCTGTTACGAATCTTTCATCTGTTGTCTTCACTATATCATTTAGTACTTCCACTGCCATTTTAACGCCACCATGCCTATCGAATCCGAGATTGATACCAAACTCATCTCCCGATCTGATATTCCCAATGATGTCTCTGATAGCTTGCTCAAATTCATTACGCTTATTCTCTTTAAGAACACGAGGATACAAATAATTTAAGTGAGCATTCAATCTTTTAATTAGAATATCTGGCGGTAACATTAGAATAACTCTCCCATTCCTTTTAGTTTTGTTTTGTAATAAACTCTTCGACCACAGGCACATGATGGATTGGTGTGCTTCGTACATTTAGCATACGGAATCTGTGCCGATACACAATAGATTTCTTTCCTAATCTTTACATCTAAGCCGAATGCGCTATCTGGAATTCGCTCTAGTCCTGCTCGATAAGTTCTCATTGTGTCACAGGCAAGACATACATTATTATTTGATAGCCTATATTTTTGCGAATCCCAAGTGCAGTTCTCCGAATGAGGAATTTTAGAATTCCGACCTTCGACCACAGAACCAATTTTATTTTGAACCCCCATTGAATTTGCCATATACCTGACCCTTTCTATCTGATAATACCAATAAACACTCCGATAAAAATTAGCGGAAGAATTACACCAATAAATAATCGAAGTAATAAAATAAATAAGAACCCGAATGTTTCTGAATTTGAAATGAAAAACACTAAGCCGAAAAAACCAAAGATGATAGTAAGCAATTTATACCTCTGTTGAAAAACTACGATGATTAAAAATAAGGGGAAGAATCATAGGACAATTCCTCCCCTCCCCCCATACCCAAGCGGATGTCAGCTTATGCCGCTTGAGTAAGATTATATGCCATGTCGAAAAGCTTCTCGTTAATCTTGGTAATTGCACCGATTGACGACAATGCTCTCGCACTGCGAAGTCTGTTGTTATCTCTCCGAACAGTGTTGCCACCACGGATAAGTGATTCCTGTACTCTATTATAAACTGTGAACAGATCATTACCCATGTCTTCGGGACGCATCACTGGAATCTGAACATCACTGGAATCCTTCGTAGGATAGCGAAGCTTGATTGCTTCGTTAATAAACTTAATGCGTTCCTCTGCAGTTAGCACCTTGTTTTTCATGGCACTAATCGCCGCATCTAACTTAGCCACCTGTGCCACCATGCGTTCCACTGCCTCATCTACCTGTTCGATGATCGATCCGGTATGTCTAAGCGTTACGCTCTCGAAAGTCTCGCCAACCATAAGACCATTGGAACATACAAGGCGATAGATACCAAGCTTAATTGAAAAGCTACTAAGTCCATCATGTGAGTTAGTGATAACTAATTGAAGTTTAAGATCATTATGTGCTGAAGTGAGAAGCTTAGGGTTATTCATGCGCACCATGTGTTTCTGGAATCCTGCGCGGCTCGCCTTCCTAACCTTGACTTCCTGATAGTCTGCCGTTACGAATCCAAGAGACTTGAATTTGTCTGCAATTAGTTTAGTAGGCACTAGCTTATACTTATCCGATAGAGTCTCAAGCTTAGTGTCGAGTGTGGTGATTTCTGCTTCTGCTGGTTTGTTGAATAGATTAAATACGTTCATTGTCTGTTCTCCTTTTTATTTATTTTACTGCGTGTTTTGATTTTCGTCAAATTAAATTTTTAAGTTATCATAGTTAAGAATCATGCCTCTGTAATAACTCCCGAATGTTCCATCATTACTCCTGATAATATCACTCAGGAAATCCGGATGAGTGTTCACAAGATTATCTCTGGCGAATTTTTTCTCATTCTCCAGAATGATGGCGAACAATACTTGGGAAGTGATGTCTTCGTTCGTTTCCGAATTGAACACTGCAATTGTCTCGCCTTCCCTAACTAACTCGCCAATCTCAGGCAATGTGACATACGCCGAGTTTTCTACATCATACAATTTTCTGTTCTTATATTTCCTAATTGTTCTCATTTTATTTCCCCTTACATGTATCGTTATTGACGCATGAAACTTCGCACCATGAATTGGTGTGACTCTCCACACATTCCACTTTTAAATTGTCATCCATTGTGCCACAGGCAGTCAAGACTAAACTAAACATTATTAAACTAAACAATTTCATTTTGTTCTCCCTTCATTTTATTATAAGAATAATGGTCATAATTTCTAATTGGTGAACGATCCCTATAGCTTTCCCGATAGGATGGTGACACCCCATGTTTTTCCCTGTACTTTAGAAAGAATATACTCAAGTCGAAGTCCTCTTCGAGATAAGCAGTTTTTCCTTTGCGATAACTGAAGCCGGTAATCTTGTCAGCTATCTCTAACTCTTCTAGTTCTCTGAATTTCACAGCCATCCAGCCATGTCCACCATCCGAATGAAAAACATATGTCTTTACTTTCCCCATAAATTTATACTCCTAACGCCACCACTTCGCATGGCTCTCTTGTTTTCTTCTTCTTAGGAATCTCCACCGAATTAAGGTATGCGCTGTCGCTTAGTTTTCTGACGAATTGCTTGAAGTTTAGTGTTGTTACATTCGCCTTGAGTCCGTTACATTTTTTCACCATGTTGTAATAGTCAGATTCTTTTACGTTGAAACTTCCACCGTCGAATGCCTCTGCGATTCTGAACCGTTTCATGATCACTGGAATTGACTCGTCTGTAATCTCATCGATTCCTGTAATCACTAGCATGGTGGATACAATGAATATCTCATTGTCTGAAATGTCTTTAGGCACTTGATTATTTTTAAAAGTATATCTTAGCATTTTTTAATTCTCCCTTACTCTTCTAGTGGAATCCCTGCCACCAATTGAACCATGTTGAAAGCTGACTTACCCTTCGGATGATTCTCCAGATCGAATTCTACAATTGCACCTTCGGTCACTGTTTTGAATCCGTCCGTGATGATCTGCGAATAATGCAGAAAGATATCGCCTTCCACTTGATCTGATTCGATGAACCCGAACCCCTTCGCATCATTAAACCATTTCACTGTACCTGTTATTCTCTTATTCATTTCTTACTTCCCTTTCTGTTACTTATTAATTCCAGCCAATACAGCCACAATAATACCGATCAGTCTCGAATGAACCATGCGGAATGAAATTGCCGCAAGTGTAAAATGCCGCGCCGCTTTTATGTGCCACTTCGTAGTACTGACAATTTTTACATGATTCCTTCGCTCGCCTTGAATCCTCGCCAGTGAATTCAAAGAATGCTAACTTCTCACTACTCGGAATTGTTTTACTGCACATGGTGCAGCCTGCCATTCTTGTCATCATTATACTTTACTCCATGTTGTGTTACTGTAATTCTTGACTCCGTGGTACACTAATCCGATGAGATTACTTGCGCCACTTGCCGCCACCATGTCATTATCTGTTCCATCTGCGTACCCTGCCGCATTGAGTGAATCAATGGACTCGAATACCTTGGAATGCCTATCGTTCACCGGATCGATGAGACTATCTTCCTTGCCACCATAGGAATAGATGACAGTGAAATTTTTAGGCAGCGCGCCAAATTTTTGCAGCATTTTAAAGAGTCTGACCATTTTTGTGTATGCATAGAATTGCACTTCAGGGCATTCGAGCATGATGAGAATCCACTTCTTAAGGTAAGTCTCGTCATAGAAGTCTCCACTGTCATGGATACGGATGAAAAGCTTCTCACCTTGATTCAGTGAATACCACTTGGAAAGAATCTCAGCCGACATCACTTTATGGAAATTAGGATTCTGTGTTGCCTTGAGTCTTCGCTCATATGCGTTCTTGACGTTACTGAATCCGTACGTTCCGCAGCGAGCGTAGCAGCCTGAAATACAATGCAAGGCCATCGGACAAGTAATCGTGCCTGTCACGGAACGGAAAGCCGGAATCCCAAAATTGTAAAGGTGAATCCCTGTAGCTTTCGCCGTTTTTTTCATTTTGCCATTTTGTGTTAATAACATGGTTTACTCCTCTTATCTTTTACTGAAATTGTACCTGTGCTTCGGTTTAGTGTAGCACGTTCCGATGTTGTATTCTTTTCTCGCATAACAATTGGATACAAAAACTGAATTGTTTTTCTTTCTGATCATGATCACAATGAATCCCAAAACAACGTGCGTTATATTACGCATAGCGTTTAATTTCCTGATTCCATGCCACTTAGAGCGAAAAGATACTGTCATGTGTTTTTCATCATTTCCGATAAAAACTACAGGTAATCCGTCGGTATTCTTCCATAGCTTAATCATGTTATTTCCTCGCCTCAATTTTGTTCATTGTATCCTGAAACAATACAATGGACTTATAAGTTTCAATTGCTGCGCCAATTGCAATGGCCACTAAAAGTATATTAATTATTTTGTTCATCATATGTACTCCTTATTTATGTTGTAACGCATTAAAAGCAATGCGTCAAGTTTATTTTAAAAAAAATTGCTAAACTTGATCGGGCAGTCAAATAGGAATATCCCACTTGACTACCCTGTAAAGTTTACAATTTAATTGCAGCCAGTCAATTGTCAATCGACTTACTGCGCGGGAAAGCGTCAAAGCGTTCGGTGGGAGTCGCACATTGCGGGATTAAGACCGCACATCGTCCTTGTAGCGTTTACTCGTCACTTACCGGCGTGTTTCAAAGATATCTTATGAATCCGCTGTAGTCACTTAACAGCCTGCCAATTCATTCAATCTTTACTTACCCTATCGAAGAGCCATTCCCTTCGATGAAGTCAATCTAACCTAGTTTGATGCGTGCGTCAATCTATTTTTTTAAAAAAAAGAAAATAAATGAAAATAGTGTTTGACTAGCTTGGTCAAGTAATATGGTTTTAGGACATATAGTAGACAGGTGAGATGATAGGATGGTGTGTAGAAAATACATGGTTCATCATTCAAGTGAACCTTTCAGACTATCTTACTTTTTAAACTAAGTCAAGCCATTAGTTCATTATTTAAAATGATAGGCTATGGCATAGATCATAAGTCTGGCTAATGACCTAGTATGCGAAGTGAATTAGTCAAGTATTAAATTTGAATCAATCTTCAGAATAACATGGCTGGTGGATGTTTGTCAAATTAATTATTCTAATGAGATAGTCTTGTATGTCATTAGTTTAAATAATGCGAATAGCACTTGACATATTTCACTAGGTGTGATATTGTATAAGGTTAAGGAGATTAAGTAGTTGAGTAAAGTAGTATGGTCAGGTATATGGTTGAGCGAAGTGGTTGAGTCAGGTAATGGGAGGGGGAGGTAGGGGGGTAGGATACTTCGATGCGAAGGGTAGCTATAGCTAGGCTCACACTACCTCACAACAAACCTATTCTAGAAACGCCTCATTTCCCTCTATCCACACCGCACTAAGTCATATATATTGGATGATGTATATCATCTAGAAATATTTTAATAACTCTAGAAACGCATTCGTTTTTAACAACTTGTATTATATGAATAATGATGTAGCCCTAGACACTATTAGATATGGCTTTAATGACCTCTATAAGCTCGCTATAGCCTGTATCTATGCCATTGAATGTCCAAGTAGTGGTCATGTATTTGTGAGTTATAGCAAGAATCTAATGGCAACATTAGGACGAATAATTGGTGATATAGAATCGTATGGCAGACTGCGACATGATATAGCTGATGCTTCTGTGGTTATTCTTTGTACTGATGCGTCAGTGTTAGATGATACGAAGCTTAGTCGTCTTAAGGTTAGTTTGTATGCAGAGCAGTATAAGTCTAAAGGTTATCAGTTTTATAAACCTACCAATTTGGTAAAGTATAAGGTTGATGTCAAGATATTCGCTGGTCCTGCCAAGGCTTGGTATGTGGTAGACTTAGTTAATTCTAGAAACGAGAAGATACTGGTAGGTGTATTTGATAGGAAGATAATGTGTGATGACTTCCTTGATAAGTACTACCCTAATGGCGTAGTGACGAACTTCTATTGCTCCAATAACGAACTGACCGTCAAATGGAAGCAACTCTATGAGGTACAAAGCGAACGAACGAAACTTGTAAAAGTTGAGTGAGTCATTAAGCTTTTGTACGACGCAGTAGGTTACTGAGGTAGTACAGGTAGTATATCAGGTAATAGTTATAGAAGTAGGTTCGGAAGAATTTTCAATTCTTCCTCTAAATAATTCACATAGTCTTGTATGGGTTTTTAACAACTACTGATGAGTAAAATGAAGAGTTTTATTCTATACAATAGCTTTATTGTGACCGTTAAAAATTGGCTATAATATCATGAGGTAGTGAGTAAAAATTGCTACTAAGAGCCGACTAAGGTTGCCTAACTCGAAAGAGACAAACTCCTAGACATCGAAGAATATGAGTCTAGCGGAAAGCATGGTAAAGCAAATGTTATAAGCATGATATAGCTTATAATATACTATTTGAGACATATTGTTTGAAATATAACCAATAGTACTTGTTGAAATTTAAACTTAGTAAACTTGTATTAACTATATCAGTAGGTTGAATAATAATTTTTCATCCTAATAGGTATAGCTATGTCTACAGAGATTCTTACGAAACAGGTTCGATGCCTGTTGAGTAAGAACAAGCTACGTCGTTCGTGTTTTGTTTATTCGTCTTTGCAGCAGCTTCGCTGTTCCTCGTTACGCTTGGGCTTCACTCCGGAATCCGCATTAATGTAACACTCACTGATCAGGAGCGAAGCGACAACTACGAGTCGCTCTCGATGAGAGACGAGTAGTTTTGTACCCCTCCTTTCAACCAGAAGTGTAATTATAATTCTAGAAATTTAACAACTAACGTTGTTATGGAAAACGAACAACCAAAAGAAACTTCAGTTATTAAATGCTCCTTCTGTGAAAAGGTTTGTACTCGTTATTTAGCTGGGCGATACCCCAATGGTAAAGATAAGAAATGGGTAGATGAAAAGGGTAGAGAGTTCAGCGGAAGAACTTGTCCAATGTGCCATTCTAAGAGGGCGGCAAACACTAATCGAAGAAAACGCAAATCTAGAATAACATATTGGGGTTAATTATGTACGTCGATTATGATTCTCTAAATGAAGCAGCAAGACTCGCAATGCAGGATGATAAACTCTTAGCCATGATGGTAGAGTGGAACGAGACACAAGACTGGGCGGAACAGGACATGATTCTTTGCAAGATTATGAATTATGTTAAGGAATATAAGGAAGCCCATCCTGATGCTCTCGTAGAGTTAGATAATGTCGTAGAGGAAGATGACAATAGTGGCGAACAAGAAGTTGGATGATAGCAGTAAAATAAAAGATTATTGCTATAAGTCCGAATGTCAATTTAAAGACATGGTGTTTACCACGTTTGAGTATAAGGTTTGTACCACATGTAAATGTGAGGTTACAGAAAGCTTAATTACAGACAAAGAGCGCGAACGTGAATTGCTTAAGAAGTCGAATAATGGTGATGTAAATGTCACCGATGAGTTCGATTTTTGGGCTATAAACAACACCATACCAAAAATGATTCTTGGACCAGATGATGTAGATGATGACGCACTAGATTATCTGGGAATGGATTAAACCTTAAATACTCTAAGTTCCCTATCCTTGCGAGTAGGGGAACAGTCCAAGTGACACCATGTGGGTGTAGATGCAATGTCCTCAAGCCAGAGTCCATACTTCTTAAGTAGGTCTGGGCGAGTTAGAATGAGTCTGCCTATTTCATTTTTAGGGTCGGCCAAATCAACGGCCATACCAGTCATGTGTAAGCTTTTCTTAGCGGAGCCTTTAGTGGCGGCATTTACTGCGGATGGTCTAAACCCACTACTAACAGTTACCTTAGTTATCTTTAATTCCTCTAAAAGCTGATTAACTTTATTAAGAAGGATGACAGCATTATCCTTCACCTCTTCTGTAAGTTCTGGATCGTTAATGCGTTCTTTGTATTTACCACTAGCGGTGATATATTGCTCTAAAGTAATCACGGGTTTATCTCTCCTTCTTGTTCCACAGCTACAGCCAAGCCAACCATGTAGCCCGTCTACGGGGCGTAAATATGCGCGGCAACGATGGCATAGCTTATCAATAGGCATGAAGCCTCCCATGTAAGTTGTTAATTAATGTTTATATTCTAGAAATTATTCAATTTTAACAACTAATTAAAAAATTATGTCAAAATTTAAAGCACTACAAGAAATATTGGAAGCCGCTGTACCAGCCGCAGGAAGAGAGGCCGAAGAAGCCGCTGCGCGTGAAGCATTTAAATCTGAATTTAATTTACCTGTTGCTCACGGCACAAGTTTAGAAAAAATTGCAAAAAAACAATATATCACAAATGACAAATGGAATCCTATTACGGAAGAATATGAAACTATTCCATATTCAAAATTGGTCGAACCAATAAAAGAATTTTCACCAAATGATTCTTTTAATGGCAAAGGAATATTTACCGCACCATATGAAAAAAATATGGAATCAGGAATGGGACCAAATTATAAATTTTCACAGTATGCTCGCGGAGAAGGAAGCCATGTATACCCGTTAGTACTTCGCGGAGATAAAACCTTTAGATTAGGTGGATCTTGGTTTGATGATGCAGAAAGAGTGATGCCTTCGGTAGAACAATCATTTAATAAATTATCTGAATTAACAAAAATACCAGTTGATGAATTAAGAAAAAAAGACATTTGGGAAATTGAAAAATTAATACAAAAATATCCAGAAAGTTTTGAAAATTTTGCATTTGATGGTCAAATTAAAACTTATAATCCAAAAAATATTCGCTCTCCATTTGCAGAATTTGATCCAGCTAAAAAAGATAGTGGCGATTTTATGGCAGGACTTGGCGCAGCAACAGCCGGTGCATACGCATTATCTCCAGAAGAAGCTAAAGCGGAAGCATTAAAAGAATTATCTGAATCCAAAAAATACTACAAACCAACAGAAGAAGGAGATTTAAATCCTTCTTTACCTCCAGATGCTTTTCTTCGTCAAATTTTAAATAAAACAATAGGTGATGAAAAAGCTCCGCCGGAATTTAGTGAAAAAGGGGGCGGAATTACAGAACCTCTTATTTCGCCATTAGATTTTCCCGCTGAAATTGCAACCATGGCTGGTGTTGGTGCTAAGGGATTAGTAAAAGGCGCTATGGCTGGACGCAAAGCTTTATATAAAACTGTGCCAATGCTTGCCAGTGAAAGGGGGGAGCTTGATATTGACATTCTTCGTAATTTATTATCATTAAAAAATCCAAAAAAAGAAGACGTATTAAAGGCTATTGATTACAGACCACCCTCTACATATAAAGATGTTGAAAGAGAGCGAGAAAAATTATCTGATGCCCTTTCCGCAGCAGCAAAAGAACGAACAGGAATTCCGCAAGGTACGGAAAACGAAGAAGCAACAAGACAAATATTAAAATTAATGCATCCGGAAATTGAAGCCACAAAACTTCCATTAGAAATTAATCCAAATTCTTCTTCTTCTTATTTAGGACAATTTGTTTATAATCATCCTATTATTTATCCAGAAGTATCTGAACCATTAAAAATTATTTTAAGAGATACAAAACCATCAACAGGAATTCATGAAGCTCAACATTTTAGAGAGAAGTTAACAAATCCTTACTCAAGAACATCTGAAGAATTACTAGGTTTTTTACCAGAAACAACAATTGAAGAGGCACTTGGTGCGCAAAAATCTGGATATTTAATTAATAAATTAAAAACATTAAACCCGGAAATAAAAGAAGAGCAAATTAGTAAAGAATTAAATGAAATTATACAAAATATTAATCAAGATAGCGCATTAACAACGCAACAAAAAATGATAAAACTAGGAGAAGTTGTTAAAAATCTTTCCGGTAATTTAGACCCTTTAGAACTTATTTCAGCAAGACATTTTACTCAATATCCTAGAAATTTTGAAATGCAAAAAATTGCAGAGTTATTAAGTCCCGATACGGCTCTATCTACTCCAGATTTAACTGAAAATAACAAAATTATTCGTGATATTTTTAAACAATTCCAATCCGGAGATTTAAAACGGCGATCAATAAGCGAAACATCAAAAGCAATACAAGACGAATATATTAAACAAAACTTTCCCAATATAAAACAAATATTAAAAAATAAATAGTCATAAAAACGAAATTTAACAACTATAGGCATAGGCAGTTAAGTTAATAAGCAACACCTACAACGGTTCCTATCGTAACACCATATAAGAGGTTACGCTGAGACACGAGCCTTAACATGGAAGGATTTAAATAATATGGATATTTTTAAAGTAAAAAAATACGTTCCAATGGGACTTCTTTGTCTTTTTGTAGGCAAGGTTATTCTTTTTGGTACAGATTACTCAGACATGGGAGTTGCTATTGCCCTTGTAGCTTATTCTGCTTTGGTAGATTACTTAGAGAAACATAAAAAGTTACAGGACATTGAACACATTGTTAATAAACAAAACGAAGTTATTTCAAAAATGGCTCTTGAAATTGATTCGCTTAAGACATCTATTGTAGGTGTAAAAATGGGCCAAAACTTTAAAAAGGTAATATAATAAGTGGAAAATAAATTTCCTAATTTAACAAAAATTTTTGGAAAAAATCCAGAAAAGCTTGACCGCAAAGAATTTTATGGCGGTTTGGAATCTTATTATCAAAAACTAAAAAAACAATACAAAGATCCAGTTATTGCAAAAAATAAATTAGATCAATATCTAAGTGAAGCCGCAACGTTAGATTTTGCAAAAACTAAAGATATAAATAAATTACCAGATGAAGTAAAAGAAATTCTGGGATTTACAGAAGAAGAAAAAGAAAAAACTCCATTTTCTTACATTAAACGTCCAGCCGGAGTTAGTGAAAGATTAGGAGGAGAAACATCAAGAGTTGTCGTAGAACCAGCTCCAGATGTAATGCGTTCTCCAGAAGAGCGGGAAAGATTAAAACAAAAATTAACTTCCGAATACTATTCTAATCCCGAAACCATTGAAAAACTTAGACCGGAAGTAACAATCTATAATGATCCTAAAACACATGTAGCAACGTCGTTGCACGAAGGTTTACATGCGCTTCAACAATTAAGATTTCCATATACAGAAGCTTATAGAACCGAAGAAGATGTAGAATCAAAAGGTTTAAATTTATTACAAAAAGAAGCAATTAAAAAAGATCCATCCTTAAGAAATGTAGAATTACAAAGTGGAACTACTACGCATTTTCAACCGTTGTATGTTTCAAATCCACCAACACCGGCATTACAGGAAGCCATTTTTAATAAATTAAACCCATACATTTCTAAACCAGAAATAATTGCACCAGAACAACCAGAAGCAACTGGTATATTTAAAGAAGAAGAAAAATCTCCGGAAAATATTTCTATTTCAAATAAAGAATTAAATGATATTTTATATAATTTAAATGATAAAGAAACCTTCGATCCATTAAGAAAAAATAAATTCGAAAAAATTGAAAATTTATTTAAAGAAGTAAAACCGGAAATAAAAGTTAAAAAAGTTTTACCAAAAAAAGAAAAACAGATGGATGAAGAAGGTCTATATTATTTACCGGAATAATGTATGGATATTAATGAGCTTGAAAAATCATTTACAAGTCTTCAAGAAGTTAACGATGGTCAATTTCGTACTATCGTTGATTTAAAAAAACAACTTGAAGCTGTTAAAACTGAAAATCAAGCTCTTAAAAAACAATTGTCCGAGCAAACCGGTGCGGTAAATAATATATCACCAGTACAAAACGGTAACAATATTTCAGACGAACATTTAATTTGCATTACCCAACTTGAGCTTTTAAAGAATAATGCCGTGACTCGCGAACTAACATTTGAAGAAACAAAAAAAGTTCAAATATTCACTGACATTTTAGATAAGATTAAAAAAAATAATAGCACTGCTGACCAATTCTCAGCGGAAAAACTTCCAGTAGAAGATTTACTCAGATTAGTGGAAGGTGGTATGGGTGACATCGCAAACTAAAATAGACCAAAAACTTTTAAAAGATGCTCTTTGGAGAAAGGGGCATCTTTCTTGGTTATTAGATGTTAACCAAAAAAGTCTATACGACTTATTTTATAACACAGACCATCGTGTACAAACGTGGCTATTAGCACGACGAAGCGGAAAATCATATGGGCTTTGTGTGCTTGCCATAGAAACTTGTTTAAGAAAACCCGGTTCTATTGTAAAGTTCTTGGCTCCTACAAGGGTACAAGTTAACTTAATCATTAGACCACTAATGCGTAAAGTTTTAGAGAGTTGTCCGGATGATATCAAGCCTGAGTATAAATCGAAAGATAATATCTTTTATTTCCCCAATGGCTCAGAACTTCAATTATCTGGAACCGATGGGGGATCAGCGGAGCGTCTGAGAGGGGGAGATTCAGACTTGGCTATCGTGGATGAGGCGGGAAGTTGCACCGATCTTCGTTATTGTGTGCGGGACATCTTACTTCCGACAACCTTAGTTACTAAGGGGAAAATATTATTGGCCTCCACCCCACCGGAAGATACGGAGCACGACTTCAATGGTTTCATTGAAGAGGCTGAAGCAAGGGGATCTATCATTGTTAAGACAATTGATGACAATCCTCGTATTGATCAACACGAAAAAGAGAAGCTAATCCAAGAATTGGGTGGAATTAATAGCGAATCTACGCAACGAGAGCTTTATTGCAAGCTCATTAAGTCTAAAAACAACTCAGTAATACCAGAATTCACAGACGAAAAAGCACAAGAACTTGTAAAAGAAATGGAAATGCCGCCTTTCTTTCATCCTTATGTTGGAATGGACATCGGCTATAAAGATTTAACCGTCATTCTCTTTGCTTATTACGATTTTAGGAACGATTTAGTGGTTGTACAGGATGAAATCGTCACAAATGGTGCTGAAATGTATTTGGCAACGCTTGGTAACATGATTTTAAACAAAGAAAAGGAACTTTGGACGAATAAAATGTCCGGTGAGTTCATAAAACCCAAAAAACGTGTAAGTGACCACAATCTTGTGGCCATAAATGAAATTAAAAAAGCAACAAACTACCAATTACACTTCGAATTGGCCAGTAAAGAAAATAAACACGCTTCCATTAACTTTTTAAGAACGGCAGTGAATGGTAACAAAGTGATTGTTGACCCAAAATGCAAAACTTTAATACGACATTTAAAGAATGCTAAATGGGCATCTATGACCAGTAAGGATACCTTTTCCAGATGTCCACAAGGCTCTCACTATGATGCAGTTGACGCACTGGCTTATTTAATACGTTCAATAGACTTTAAACTAAACCCATATCCTAAAAATTATGGATTTAATTATAATGCGGCTGATGTTTTTAACAACTATAGTAATAACAATAAAATAGAAAAAGAAGATGTTTACAAGAAGTTATTAAACGTCAAACCGAGGACCAAGTATGGCATTAGATAATCCTAATCAAGACAAAAGTAGCATTGAAAAGTATTTCGCGGCTGAAGATGCCAAGAGATTAGCTTCCACTTGTCTTGCGAAATCCACTTCTTTCTACAATATCCTCACCATGAACTATTATTTGGATAACTTGGTGCGGATGTGGCTATTTTATCATGGTCAATATAACGCAACCATTGCCGGGGACTCACACCGCGTGTCATTTATGGGGGAACAGGGTGAATTAGTAGGTCTTCCTGTCAACCATTTTAGAAATATTGCCCAGCACATGTTAAATATGATCACCGCTAACCGCCCTACCATGGAAGCTAGAGCCGTTAACACTGATTATAAGTCACTTTCACAAACTTATTTGGCAAATGGTATCTTAGATTACTACATGCGCGAGAAAAAGCTCGAAGATGTGATTCGTCGGGCGACAGAAATGGCCATCGTTCTTGGCACTGGCTTTGTTCGCATGGAGTGGAACGCTACCGCTGGTGAATTATACGATTTTGATCCTGAAACTGGCGAGAAAAACTTCGAGGGTGAGTTAGAATTTACTAACTTATCACCATTTGACGTTGTATTTGATGGAACAAAGGAAACTTGGGATCATGAATGGATTATTGTTCGTAGTTTTCAGAACAAATTCAATTTAATGGCGAAGTATCCAGAGCTTCAAGAGCGGATTGCTCGGATGCAAACCAAGAATTACGCTTCCCAGTATCGTTTGTCGGTATTTTCTAACGATAGCACCGATGATATTCCAGTTTATGAGTTTTTCCATGAAAGAACGGAAGCGTTGCCAGAAGGTCGTTATGTAATGTTCTTGGATGACGATCTCATTCTTCTCGATTTACCCCTCCCCTACCGCCAGATTCCAGTGTTTCGTATTTCTGCTGGTGAATACATGGGTACTCCTTATGGATATAGCCCAATGTTCGACGTATTTCCAATGCAAGAAGCTGCCAATTCCCTTTATAGCAGCATCATGACCAACCAATCAGCATTTGGTGTTCAAAACTTGTTCGTACCTCGTGGTGCGGATGTAGATATTAATAGCTTAGAAGGCGCATTAAACATTATCGAAGGTAATGCAAAGCCAGAACCACTCAATCTTACAGCAACTCCCCCAGAAGTCTTTAAATTCTTAGAGATGATTGTACAAGGCATGGAAACCATCTCGGGAGTTAACTCTGTTACTCGCGGTAATCCAGAAGCTTCGTTGAAATCCGGTACTGCCCTTGCTCTCGTTCAGTCAATGTCATTGCAGTTTATCTCCGGTTTGCAAAATAACTATGTAAAACTCATCGAAGACATTGGTACTGGGCTTATTAACATTCTTAAAGACTACGCAAAGACTCCTAAGACCATTGCACTTGTCGGTAAGCACAATAGATCCATTCTTAAGCAATTTACCGGCGATGAAATTGGTGCAATTAACCGAGTTATTGTTAGCGTTGGTAACCCATTAGCTCGTACAACTGCCGGTCGAGTTCAAATGGCTGAACAAATGCTACAAATGGGTCTTATTAAGAACCCAAAGGAATACTTTCAAGTTATTAACACTGGTCAAATTGAATCAATGTTCGAAGGTGATATGACAGAAATGCTTCTCATTAAAAAAGAAAATGAATTTCTTATGAGCGGCAGAGAAGTCATTGCAGATTTGCTTGATACTCACGCTGCACACATCATGGAGCACCGCACAGTTATGGCAGATCCGGAATTAAGAATGAATCCGGAGCTAAGAGCCGTGGTACAAACACACATTCAAGAGCACATTGATTATTTGAGAAACACCGACCCTGACTTGTTGATGTTAACAGGACAGCAACCCCTACAAACACCCGGTACACCTCAAATGCTTGCTCCTATGGGTGGCATGATGCCGCCTATGGGCATGGGTGGGATGCCGCCTGAGATGATGGGAATGGGCGGAATGCCTCCTATGCCGCAAATGCCTCCTATGGGCGGCGGTGGAATGGAAGCTCCAGTGCCTGAACAAATGTTGCAAAATAATTTACCAACACTACTAAAACAACCAAGTGGAATGCCGCCGGCTCCCAATGAATTAATTACTGGTCAAGGCAATATGGGCGGTCAAACAATGCCTAATATGCCAACCCCTCCTGCACCGTTTAACACAATGCCGGTGACAGCACAGGACATGTTACCGCAAGGTTAGTTCTAGTTTTTTAATATAAACTTATAAAATCAATTAAATATAAAATAAATTGTTTATAATTAACAACTAATTGAGAAATATTTTATGGCAAAAGAACCTTTAAAATTTAAAAAGATTCATAAATCAATTAAGGGTGGATTAACCGAAGCTGGGCGAAAGTACGCAAAAGCTAAAGGATATAATTTAAAAAAACCACAACCCGAAGGTGGGCCAAGACGGGATTCTTTTTGTGCCAGATCAAAAGGACAAAAGGAAATGCACAATATTGATTGTAGCAAAACCCCAGAAAAGCGTATTTGCCTAGCAAGAAAACGCTGGAATTGTTGAGGAAAGTTTATATGGATTTTGTAGTTCACAAATTAAATGTAAAATTAACAGATGAACAAGCAGCAGATGCAAATTATACTTCTGAACCATTTAATATTCAAAGTTTTTCTTTATTTTGCGTTCAGTTTTATTGGGAAGATATTGCATTTTCCACTCTCGCCCCGACACTTGATATATACGGTTCAAATAGCCTAGATGCACCATTTTCTTCAATAAATGTAGGTTTTGCATTAAGCGCTGGAGATAATAGCTCTTTAGTAAATGTTGAAAAAGCGGGTTATGCATATATAAAAATTGTATACAACAAAAGAGATGCAACGGCTGGAAAAGTATCAGCAATTATTAATGCAAAGGTCATTTAAAAAATGAGTACATTTCGTAACGTATCAGGAAATGAGTCGATTGTACGCGTTTTAGACGCAGCAAGTCGCCTTGCTCTTGTCGCATACGATGATATGATTGTTCATCAGTTAGATACTGATGAAATTTTCATTTTTAGTATAGAGACCGGTCTTTGGGAATTGTCAGCCGGTCCAACAACAGTTATTCAAGTGGGAACCGGAAACGGTTTAAGTTTAACTGGAAATACTCTTTCATTAGATTTAGCAAATGCAACAGCAGCCGGGGCAATGTCTTCGGCAGACTTTGTTAAATTATCAACATTAGCAAATTTTAATTTTAGTTCTGAAGTATTTACTTTAACTTCAACAAATATAAGTCAAAGTAAAATTACTTTAAGTCAAACTCCGTTGGATCCAGAGGGATTATCGTTTATACCCGATGGTGGGATACCCCAACGATACGGAGTTGATTTCACAATTGTCGGAAACGACATAATCTGGTCTGGCATGGGGTTGGACGGATTCTTAGAGGTAAATGACGTAATAAGGGTATCTTATTAAATAGTTTAAATCTAAAAAATAACAAAAAAGGAAAAAATAAATAATGGCAAATCAATTAAAAACCAAATTTATTGGTAATGATCAGGTAGTATCTGAGAAGATTTTACTTGAAAATAATAGCGCGTTGCGTTCAAAAGATGCGGCGGGATCTGGCGAAGTTGAGCTTATCAAAGTAAATTCGTCCGATGAGGTAGTTGTTACTAACCTCGTTGCGCCGTCTTCTGATGATGATGCTGCGACAAAAAAGTACGTCGATGATACTGTAGCTGGTGGTGGCGCTGCGCTTACTAACCACTTGAACGATAGCGAAGATGCTCACGATGCAAGTGCAATTTCCGTTATTCCAACTGGAAACCTTGCTGCTTCTGATGTTCAGGCTGCTTTACAAGAACTTCAAGGTGATCTTGATGGAATTGCTGCTACTTATGTAGATGTAGCTGGCGATACTATGACTGGAAATCTTCTTGTTACTAATGGAGTTTCTACTTCCACCTTGGAAAGTTTTAGACTTTCCGGATCTGCTGGAATGGAGATCGCAGGAAATCCAGTTACTCTTAACTCAGACAACGGAAACGCGAGTCTTAGCATTACTGCTTCGGAAATTCACATCGGAACAGATAAGAAAATTAAAAGTCAACTTTCTGCAGAAGGTTCACTTTCATTTAATACTGCAAATGGATCAGTTGATATTCAAGGTAATAACAGTGATGTAAATATTGATTCTGCTGCAAATATTAAGCTTAACAGCGTTGTTATTGAAAACGACGATGAAATCAAAGCTAATAAACTTAGCGGTATTGGCATTGCTTCTGCAAGTCTTACTTTTAGCGGAGCTTCCAATGACATTGCTACATTTGGAGCACAAACAATTAGCATTGCGGCAGCACAAGACCTTAATTTGACCTCTGCTGTTAGTGCTTCCATGGACGTTAATAGCGGAAGTGGTACATTTGATTTCCTTTGTTCCGTTGACATGAATACGAAGAATATCGATAATCTTCCTATTCCATCTTCTAATGGTCAACCGCTTGTATATGATCAATTAGGATCAGCAAACGGAGTTGCTCCGTTGAATGGTTCTTCTAAGATTGAATCCCAGTACTTACCATCATATGTAGATGACGTAATTGAATTTGCAGATTTAACTGCAATTCAAAACCAACCTACCCCAGAAATGGGAGTTATTTATGTAGCTCTTGATAATGGTAAGGTTTATCGTTGGACTGGATCTATTTATGTTGAAATTTCCCCAAGCGAAGTTATTAGCGTAAACAGTTTAACTGGTATCGTTTCTTTAACTACAGACGAAATTCCAGAAGGTTCAACAAATCTTTACTTCAATGGAAAAGATACTGATGATCTTCCTGAAGGATCAACAAATCTGTATTTCACTGAAACTCGCGCTAAAACCGCAGCAGTTTTCAATGGCATTACCGATGGAGTTACTGATGTAGCCCCTTCTCAAGATGCTGTTCATGACGCATTAGCGCTTAAATTGAATACTGCAGATTTCGGAACAGAATTCGACAGCGATTTCAGTGCTAAAACCACTGATGACCTTTCTGAAGGTTCTAGCAATCTGTACTTCACCGAAACTAGAGCTAAAACTGCGGCAGTATCTGATGTAGCTTATGGTGCTGGTTGGGATAACGTATTAGATGTAGCCCCTTCCAAAAATGCTGTCTATGACCAGATGGAGCTTGAGAGAGCAAGAATTCAAGCACTTGAAGATATTTCTCCAGAAATCTTTAAGAAAACTCTTGATGCAACCGATATCACTAACAAATACATCGATCTTTCTCATGAAGCTGTAGATACCAAAGATTTTCATGTATTCGTGGATCGTTTGGCTATGCATCAGGATCTTTCTTGGGTTTCTGGTGACACTACCCCTGCCGGAGAAGACTATAGATTGTCTGTTGTTGGCGGAGTAACCAGAATTCATTTCTTGAATGACATGGTATCTCCGGGTGGTCAACAGCTTTCTTCTGGTGATAACATCTACGTTCGTTACAAGCGTTCTCTCTAATTAAATAATTATTGGGGGTAGTAGGAGCTTCTTGCTGCCCCCTTTTTTTAAAAACAAACGTTAAATGGGATAAACAAATGGCAAAAAAGATAGATAGTTCATGGATTGATGCTGAAATGACAACAGATGCTGAGTTATCTGCTGTTGAAACTTCGCTTGGTAATCGAATTACTGTGCTTGAAAACAACGCACCAGATCCTGAATTTAAATTTATCAATTCAAAAAGCGACTTCCCTACTCCAGTTTCCGGAGTTATAACACTCGCAAATAATGCCACATATTTTATTACAAAAACTATTGATCTTACTGGCGATAGACTTGTTGCTGGACAAAACACTACCATTATCGGTGGATCATCCGAAAACTGTATTTTAATTTCTACTGGGCTTTCTGCAAGCACCGCTCTACTTAGTTCTGCTTGGTCAATACCAATGCGGAATATAACAATTACTCACGGAACTGCGTTAAATCTTGACGCAACAGGAAATTCAAATCAGGCTATCGATTGGTTTGGAGTTAATTTTACAAACTGCGCTACCGTTGGTTTAGTTAAAAACTACACCAATTTTATCATGACAGACTGCGCACTTCTTAGTAGCGCAAATATGACATTTGATGGTACTATCGGAACCATTGGATTTGATCAGTGTTTATTTACAGGTATTGCCGGTCAGACCACGCTAAACTTCCCATCCACTTTAACAGTATCTAGACGTATTCGTGTTATCTATTCTAGCTTTGTTGCCTTTGGT
>Ga0315901_10002942_pt1 | contig 22651 bp, 22 predicted proteins | sample LakEriMetagenome_10_FD_203761 | JGI IMG/M metagenome (GOLD analysis project Ga0315901, IMG submission 203761) | Freshwater fungal communities from buoy surface, Lake Erie, Ohio, United States - Buoy 2 MA116 | ecosystem: Environmental > Aquatic > Freshwater > Lake | place: USA: Lake Erie, Ohio... | reverse complement strand
GCCTGCCCCAGCGATTCCGTTGACTATGCCGTGATGGAGCGTACCCAGCGGGCTGCGGTGGTGCCGCTCGATTGCGGCTGGAACGATGTGGGCTCGTGGCCTGCACTCTGGCAGACCGGTTCGGCGGATGCCGAGGGCAATGTCACCCGGGGTGATGTGATGCTCCGCGGTGTGGGTAACTCGTATGTGAGGGCGGAGTCCCGGTTGGCAGCGGTGATCGGTTTGCAGGACGTGGTGGTGATCGAAACCCCGGACGCGGTGCTGGTGAGCAGCAAGGATGCCGCGCAGGATGTGAAGCACATCGTCAATGCCCTGAAAAAAGCCGGTCGCGGCGAAGCCCTGCTGCACACACGCGTGTACCGCCCTTGGGGCACGTATGAAAGTCTCGTGGAGTCTGACCGCTTCCAGGTGAAGCGCATCGTGGTGAACCCCGGGCAGCAGCTGAGCCTGCAGATGCACCACCACCGTGCGGAGCACTGGATCGTGGTGAAGGGCACCGCGCGCGTCACCTGCGGCGACAACGAGCTCACACTCCACGAAGATCAGTCCACCTACATCCCCATCGGCAGCAAACACCGTTTGGCGAACCCCGGCAAGATTCCGCTCGAGATCATCGAGGTGCAGTCGGGGAGTTATCTGGGGGAGGACGATATTGTGAGGTTTCAAGATTCGTATGGCAGATGAGGCGGTCTAGAGTGTCGGGTTTTTTTACAGTTCAGTGCATCCTAGCGTCTGCTCTTTCGCTGGTGACGATAAAAAGCATTGTTATAACAGTAGGTTAGAAATTTTCCTAAGAATTGGCCCTCGTCTTGCATTGTTCATGTAGGCGCTAGGTTGACTTGTGCAGCGCTAGCGAAGTGCTCCGTTCCATATGAACCGACTAAGGAATAGTTCAGTGAAAATGCGCAAAGCTCTTAAAGGTATAAGTTTGGCAGTGGGATTTCTTGCATCTGGCTTTGCTGCTGCGAGTCCCATTGATGATCTCACTCAATTGACTATCGAGGATGCCAACGAATGGCTTCCGGCTGGTCTCAAGAGTCGCCAGCAAGTCGCAATCAGTGGAATACAGAAGGGTGTTGACGCTGGCATGTTTGACCTTGACGCTACCGTTGTGGGCGGCGGGTATGTCAACTTGCTTGCGTTTTGCTTGCAGCCTGAGGCGCGCTTAGAAACCTACGACAACCCTTACACTGCCCATAAATTGGGTTCAGCCTTTGGGCAAGAGCGGGAATTCGCGGCGAGCGGGATCGCCAAGCTGTGGGCGGAGTATCGGGACGATGTTGTGTCGGGTAAGACTGCAGCAGCCTTCCAACTTGCGGTCTGGGAACTCGCTTCAGATGGTGCCACCGACCTGGCGGATGGTGGTTTCCGGGTCTTAGATCTGACGGTGGGTTCGGCGGGAGCCATGGCTCAGGAGTGGCTGTCTAGTCTGGCGAACCTCACCAGAACTGCTGGTAACCTGTACGTTCTGAAGGATGACGCCGCAGACCCTGACCGCCAGGATCTTCTCATTCAAACTCCCCTCCCGGGCACCCTCGGGCTCGTTGGACTCGGTCTTCTGGGTCTTGGCGCAATACGCCGCAAGACACAAGCCTAACGCTATGTAGTCCGGGCGCTGTTGAGAGAAACCCCGCACTGCGGGGTTTTTTTATGCGCTCGTCTTGAATTTTGAAAAAGAGCTTCGCCTAAGAAGCGCGCGCGGACACCGCCCTCTGAGGTTCACCTACATGAGCTGCGCATTCGATGGCTGGTAGAGATTCGCATTCGCCGTCTGTTTTGTTTTCTGTCTAAACTCTGCGGCTCATCCGCCCAAAATCGGTTTCTACAGGGTGATCACCACTTACTGCTCCAATATCGGGCATGTTTCGGCAGATGAATGGGACCGTTGTGTCCCGCCTGAGCAGCCTCTTTTGCGTCATGCCAACTTTCACGCGTTGGAGCACTCGGGCATCGCATGTCCCTCTGCTGGGTTCACCCCGTCGCATGTCGTGCTTCGTGATGAAGCGGGTCGGATTGCTGCGATTGCACCCGCGTACATCAAGCAGCATTCCAAGGGTGAACTGGGCGTGGACCTAGGCTTGGCTATGGCCTACCAGCGAATGTGTGGCTCCTACTATCCAAAACTGCAGGTAGAGATACCCATGACGCCCTTTGCGGGCGCCCGTTTGTTGGTGCGCCCGGATGTCCCTCGCCAGGGGGCGGTGCGCGCGCTGATTTCGGCCCTCCAACAACGGGCTCAGGAGATAGGCGCATCGTCAGTACACATAACGTTCATGGCCGACGGATTCCGGCCCCCCGAGCTCGACGAGTCTGACTTTACCGCCACCGAATCGAATACCTATATGTGGCAGGCCCACACGGATCGGTGTTTCGAGGAGTTCTTGGGCAGGATGGCCTCGGCAAACCGCTACGAAATCCGCCGCGAGCGTAAGCTTGCACAAGCTGAAGGCTTCGGCTTCCGTCGATTCACTGGCCCGGAGATAACTGCTGAGTTCGCGGAGCGTTTCTTCCCTTTGTACGCAGAAAACTTCACGCGACATCAAGGCGTACCGTGGTTCAACGAGGAATACTTTCGACAACTGTTCAGCTCATTGAGCGAATTCCTCGCGTTGGATGTGGCACTAATCGATGACGAATGGGTCGCCGCGGCATTGACTCCACATGGTGGATCAACCGGTCAGGTGCTCTATTGGGGGCAATCTGGTCGCGCCAAATACTTGCACTTCGAGATGGTCATTTACCGGAGCATCGAATATGCGCTGGCAACTGGGATCACCAGACTTGATATCGGCGCCATGGGTGCCCACAAGGCACCGCGCGGCCTGATCTGTACCTCGGTGAATCACGGACTATGGTTCCGTGATCCTGCGTTTAAACCTATCGTCCAGGCGGCGTCCGATCGCCGCAAGGTAGCGGCATGCACGGAGCGAGAAAGGGAGCTTGGACGGTTACCCTTCAGAAGGCTGCCCCAGAAGAGCCTGGCTTGAAAAATGACACCGCCCTCAACGGTATTGCCGCCACTGCCTGTAACGATCACCCGAGTATCGACTGTGGCGGATGTTGGTAGTCTCGTTTTTTTCCCGGATTTTGGGGGCAGTACCCTTTACGCGCGCCATTTGATTGCAGAACTTGGCAAAGAGATCCGTTGCTTGGCACTGCGCCTTGCGCCTGACATGATCGAGAACTTGCCGCGACTTTCGCTTGAAGAGATCAGCCAAAGATTTGCGCAGGACATCCTCGATGCTGGCTTGCCCCGACCATTGCATCTCGTCGGATTCTCGTTCGCCGGGTTTCTTGCGCATGAGACAGGCAGGCAGATGGCGCTGCTGGGAGAGCCGCCAGACAGGGTGTGGATCTATGACCTGCTGGTCTACTCGCCGCTGAGTTGGCGCATGATTTTGGACGAACCCGTCCGTCATGGCACTGCACTGGCTGTCTATTTTGCCAAGAATTGGCGTCGTGTTTTGCTGGGGAAGGGGCAAGCTGACACTTTGCATGCGTACGGTTTAGTCAGAGTCAGTTTATCGTCTCACCCGGAGTCTTACCGGTTTATCATGCGAAACCTCTATCAAGCGATGGCGAAGCACCGCCCGCAGCCATCGCCGGTAGCTACATCGGTGGTGCGCGCATTGCAGAATAAAGCGCTGAAACGGTCCTCGCCAGACTTGGGTTGGTTGCAGTTTGCAGAAGGCCCCTTCAGCGTGGAGTCCGTTCCTGGCGATCATCTCTCCATGCTTCGCTCGCCAGAGAACGCCCGCATTATTGCCGATATCACGCGCCGTGCGTTCCGTGCAGGAGCGTGGGAGTGAACCGATGACCAACACTGATTCAGCTTCTCCTCAAGATATCTTCATGCAGCGCTTTGACCGCATGCTCGAGAGTAGGGGAGGGCACACTCTCGCCGTTTTTCCATCCGGGCCGCTTCAGTTTGGCGAATGCAAGGCGCGTATGCTCATGTACTGCGGAGCTTTTGCCAAACTCGGCCTGCTGCCGGGTGACAGGGCGCTGCTGCGCAGCGGCCAAGACGACATACTGGTTCCAATGGTTCTGGCACTCATGCGAGCAGGGGTGACGCCAGTGGTCGCCGATCAGGAGGCGACGGTCGCTGAATGCACGGAGCTGGCGGAGTTGGCCAAAGTCTCTGTAGTGTTTGCTGATATAGAGGTGGGCGAGATTATCACCTGCCCATGTGTCAACCTGCAGCCATATGCTACCGGGCGGATGTCTTTGGCCGCTCTGATCGACGGCCCTGCTCCTACCAGCTTCGGAGTCATTCAACAGACGTTGGACCGAGCGCTGCTGGTTCTGACCTCTGGGACTACCTCGCGCCCAAAAGCCGTTGAATTGACGCACGCAAACTTGCTGGCGCAACTCGACATTTTCGAGCGTGTTTACGGGTTTGACCCCGAAATGCGGTTGATGAATTTGCTGCCGCTGCATCATGTCGACGGGATGATTCGAGGTCCGTTAGCTGCTCTCTGGTTCGGCGGTACCGTTTACCGACAGGCACCGTTCTCAGTGCAGGGCGTACCGCAGATACTGCAGTGTGTTGCCGACCGAAACATCACCCACTTCATTTCTGTGCCGGCGATGCTGCGGATCATTGAGCGAGTAGGGCGAGATCAGCGCAATGCTTTCAACTACCCTGCGTTCAGATTCGTGCTTTCCTCTGCGGATCTCCTGGACGCGGCCCTTTGGCGGCAGTTTGAGGCGACATTTCAGGTGCCTGTGGTGAACGTATATGGGCTGAGTGAAGTGGTTTGCGATGCGTTGTTCGCGGGGCCGGAACCCGAAACGCGGTGCATAGGCACACTCGGTCGGCCGGTGGGTTGTGAAGCGCGGGTGGTGGACGAGCAGGGGATTCTTACACCGCCCAACCATGTGGGAGAACTTGTGCTGACAGGTCCCACTGTGATGCGCGGCTACTTCAATGCGCCTGAGGTCACGGATTCGGTACTACAACAGGGCGCCTTCCATACTGGTGACTACGTCAAGGTGGATAGGGACGGCAATTTCATATTCGTGGGTCGCAAGAAGACCGCGATCGTATCCGCTGGCCACACCATTCACCCCGAAACAGCGATTCAGGCTTTGGCTTCAATGCCGGGCATCCTTGAGGCCGTTGCTTTCGGCGTGCCGGATCCCGCCATGGGTCAGAAACTAGTAGCTGCTGTTGTTCCAGCACCGGGGTATGTGCTCACCCCCGCTGATATAGCTGCGCATTGCCGTACCCTGCTTGCACCTGAAAGAGTGCCGCGTGAGTACCGTATCCTGTCAACGTTACCTCGGGGCGCTAGCGGTAAGGTAAAGATTGATGCGGTCTTAGCTATGACTGCCGCAACAGAGATTCAACCAGAAGCGCTGGATGTGCTGACGGTGGCGTCTCGCTGCTTCAACTTGGATGTCGAAGCACTCAGTTTGGAATCTACGCCTTTTGACACCGAAGGGTGGGACTCGCTGGCGCACATGGCTCTGATAGAAGCGCTTGAAGACGCGTTCGAGATCCGGTTCACTCCAACGCAGATCGCGATGATCATGTCACTGGCAGACGCCAGCACTTTTATACAAGAGGCGTTGACCGAGCGGCAGCAGGGCTAGCCAGATGAGGCTGCTGCGCAAGACAAGCGTGTACCTGCCGACGCCGCCTGTGCTGCTGGCGTTGCTGGGTTCGCTTGCGTTGGTTGGAAGTCTAGTATTCAGGAACGCGGGGGTGTACCTGTCACCCACGGAGCCCATCCGCGCTGGCACTCTGCTGATCGAAGGTTGGGTAGACCGCGAAGCTTTTGTCGAGGCCGTGGCGACCTATCGGCGGGGGAAATATACGCAGCTAGTGACCACGGGAGGGCCGTATTTCCTAGACTGCGACCGTGACGACGTAAACTATGCTACCCAAGTGGCAGCATTGAGCCGGGCTGCGGGGCTGCAAGACGGAGAACTGATCGTGATCCGCGTGCCGTCTGTTCGCACCGACCGCACCCGTGCCTCCGCCATGGCAGCCGCCCTATGGCTACGAGCGCAGCCGAGCCTTCCCAGCAGCATCGACGTTTATAGTGAAGGCCCGCATGCGCGACGCAGCTGGCTCATTCACCGCCGCATTCTGGAGCCGATGGGCTTAGCAGTCGGCATCATCGCTGCGCCCCCTGGTTGGAGCACCGCTAACTGGTGGCGCGAGAGCGAGGGCGTGAAGGCCGTGGTTTCGGAGGCCGCGGGCTGGGCGTGGGAGGTGTGTTGTGGCCGTCCTGCGGCCGAATAGTGCCCCACCGTGTCAGTGACCGGCGCGCGCCCCGCGCGGGGTGTTCCTGAACAGCCACGCCTTGCGGCCGATCACAAACGGCTTGATCGAGCGCTCGGCGAGATTGTTGTCGATCTCAAGCCGTCCGTCCTCCGGGAAGCGCCCACGCTTTTTCCACTGGTTCAGGCTGTAGGGTAATCCCCCTGATATCAGGGGGGGATTACCCTGCAAAAACGCATACATCGAACGCTTCAACCGGACGTTTCGAGAGGAGGTGCTGGATCAGCATCTGTGGTCGTCCATCGATGACGTGCGCGAGGCCGCATGGTGGTGGATGGTCGAGTACAACGAGGAGCGCCCACACGATTCATTGGGCGACATGACGCCCGCCGAATACCGTCGACGAGTCGCCGGAAGTTCTAGTTATGCAGTGTGTGCTTGACGGGGGAGCTTACGCTGGACCAGCATCTGCAGGCATCCATCAACGACGTGCGTGAGGCCGCATGGTGATGGATGCTGGAATACAACGAGGAGCGCCCACACGACTCATTGGGCGGCATGACGCGCGTCGAATACCGTCAACAAGTAGCCGAAGGTTCTACTCATGCGGTGTGTGCTTGAGCCTAGAATGGTTCCGCAGTCGGGCCGAAGCAAAGGTCCTGATCGAAATCTGGCGAAAGCACTACAACGAGGTCAGGCCGCATTCCAGCCTTGGGTACCTGACCCCGAACGAATTCAAGGCTGGGCAATCAACTACGCCACCGATGGCCGTTCTCCAATAATCGGTGGTCCGAAGAAAGCCGGCAGGTCTGGAGCGCTCGGCCAGCACCGGGCGGTAGCCCTTGAGGTTGCGCGCCCCTCCTGTCGATGAAAAGGTACTCTACATGATCGCTTTCATGTGCGCCGGCGTTCCCAGTTATAGCGGCACCTCGGCTCTGCTCAAGGCGATGGGGGTGGAGGACGAAAGCGTGGTCACCGCGTTCTGCTATCGCGGCGCAGGCTGGCCGGGTTTTGCGACCGCCATGCTCGCCGACGGGCGCAAGTTCATGATTGATTACGACATTAGCTTGGGCAAGAATCTCAACCGGCATCTGCAAATTCTCTGCAAAATCCGCCCCGACGGAATCGGCGAGTTCGCCGACTTCGTCTGCACAGATGGCTGGTGCTGCGACGAAAACGGCAATCCGCTATCCGACGAGCAGGACCGGCGAGGCCTGCTGATCGCCCGCACATCAAGTAGCGAGGCGCTGGATGGGCGCGCGGTGGCGGCCGGAGACCTCGTGACCGAACTCACGCCGATTGCGAAGATCGCTCACATGCAGCTGTTCCAGACCCTCCGTAAAGGGCTGGTGTTGTCGCGGGTTGCAGCCATGGCGCTGACCGGACGGCGGCAGCCGCACTTTGCAGGCCTCGCGGTGGAGGACAACGCGAGCAAGCGTGGGGTCAAGGAGATCGTGCGCAGCCTCATTGGCACGCTGCGCCGTCTGGTCGCCGGGATCAGGGAGCCCGCTGTCGTGGGCCTGCTGCCGAACTCCGCGTCAATGCGCGGCAGACAGGCCGGGTAGGGTCATGGCGCGGGGCCGTTTCAGCAGCGCGGGGCTGACGCTGGGGCTTTGCTATGCCGGCGAGCATGGCCTGCTGCTCCTGCGCACGGTCCTGATCGCTCGCCTGCTCGGACCTGAGTATCTCGGGATCAGCGTCACCTTCCTGCTGGTGACGAGCACCTTCGCGCTGATCAGCGATCTCGGCATCGAGAAGTACGTGATCCAGGCTCGCGAGAGCGAACTCGAGGCAACTATGCCGACACTGGCGAGCCTGCTGCTGGCGCGCGGGCTGATCATGGCGCTGGTGATCCTCGCGCTGTCCGGATGGATCGCGGAGCGGTTCGGCAACCGGGAACTGGGCTGGTTCTATGCCTGTGCCGCCGCCATTCCGGCGGTCGAGGGGCTGCGTCACCTTGATCCGCTGGTGCAGCAGCGCGCGATGCGGTTTGCGACCTATGTGAAGATGCAGTTGGGTGGACTGGTGCCGGGTGTGCTGCTCACCATCGTTCTGGCTGCGGTGACCAAGAGCTACACCGCGATCATCGCGGGCTGCCTTGCAACCTCGGTGATCTCGGTCGCTCTTTCGCACATTCTCGCCCGCACGCCCTACCGGCTCGGGCTAGCCCGCGATGCGCTGAAGCCGGTGTTGACCTATGGTTGGCCGCTGCTGCTGAACGGCGGCGTGATCTTCCTTGCCACCCAGGGCGACCGGATTTTGATCGGCACGCTCAAGGGTATGGCGGATCTCGCGGGCTATGTCGCCGTCGCCGCGCTGACGGGCGGAGCGAGCATCTTCCTTGCCCGACTGTTCGGCAATTTGTCCCTGCCGCTGCTGTCCGAGGCGCGCGACAATGCCGAGGTGTATGCCGACAGGGTCCGTACGACCGGCGCCGCCTCGCTGCTTATGCTGTCGGCGACACTGGTGCCGATCGCGGTGATCGGCGCGCCGATCGTGGTGGTGCTGTTTGGCGCTGGATATAGAACCGCGCCGCTGCTCGTCGCCTTCCTCGCCATTCAGGCCGCGGCGACGGTGCTGCGCGCATGGTGCGTATGCATCTCGCTAAGCGTCGGCGGCACGAGCGACATTCTCGCCAACAACCTACTGCGGATCACTGGGTTGGGCGGTGCCTTCGTTGCCCTGTCGATGGGCGAGGGACTTGTCTGGGTCGCCGGGTTCATGTGCGCGGGGGATGTCGCCGCTACCTTACTCTCGTTGCTTCAGGTCACTAGGCGGACCGCAGCGGCGGCCCGTCCTGCCGTCTTTTTCGGCACCATGTTTGCGCTATTGGCCGGACTCGTGCTGGCGGTGCAGGCGCTGATCGACCCCTATGCGGGCTGGGCGGTGCCGCTGCTGGCCGCGATGCTGTGCAGCGGGGCGGGAGTGGCTGCCGCCCTCTCCGCCTCGGCCGACCTTCGTCGCCGCTTGCAGGGCGGCGCTACGCAAATTCTCGAGATCGCAAAGCGAAAGGGTGGATGATGGACCAGACCGTTCAGAACGTGCCTGACGTTAACGCCGAAGGCTACAAGAACAAGCAGAGCACCTATTTTTCTGGCGTGAGGCGCGATTTCCTCGAACTGCTGCCTGGGGACGGTAGCACCAACGTGCTTGAGATCGGCTGCGGGTCCGGCGAGACCGGCGCGGCCGCAATCGCCGCCGGCCTGTGCCGCTCCTACACCGGCGTCGAACTCGCGCAGCAGGCGGCCGCCTTGGCGCGCACGCGACTGACCGAGGTGCACGAAGGCGATGTCGAGCGAATTACCTTTCCGTGGCCCGATGGCCATTTCAATGCAGTGCTGATGAGCGAGGTGCTCGAGCACCTTATCGACCCGTGGACCGTGGTGAAGCGGATCTCGGCCAAGCTCAAGCCAGGCGCGATCGTGCTCGCCAGCTCGCCCAATGTCGCCCAGCTTGCCATCCTCAAGGGCATCATCGCCGACTGCTGGGAGCTGACCGATACGGGGGTGATGGACCGAACCCACCTGCGCTGGTTCACGCAGGGCAGCTACCGGCAGATGTTCGAGGATGCCGGGATCCGCATCGATGAGGTGCGCACCATGGCCCCGCCGGGGCCGTTCGGCAGCGTCTTCAACCTCGTCACGCTGAACCGCTATCGGCACCTCACCATGCGTCAGATCTGCGTCGTCGGACACAAGCTATGAGTACAGCCGGTTCGATTGCCGATCAGCTGCACATCGTGGCTGCCGTCAATGATGACGAAATCCTTGCAAACAATCTCGAACGCTCCCCGCTGATCGCGAGCGGTGCGGTTGGCCTGAGCTGCTACCGCTGCGCGTGCTCGGCGTCCGATGCCTATAACCGCGGCATCGACGATAGCTCCGCCCCGATCATCATCTTCGCCCATCAGGACGTGTTCCTGCCCGAGGGCTGGGAACAGGGCCTCGCCCGCGCCATTATCGAAATCGAGGCGGGGGATCCCGATTGGGCAGTGCTCGGGGCCTGCGGTGTCGATCTGGCGGGCAACCACGTCGGCCATGTCTGGTCCTCGGGCCTCAGCCGCCGCATCGGCGGGCACTTTAGCGCGCCGCGGGAGACGATCTGCATCGACGAATTCATGATCGTCCTGCGCCGTTCGAGCAACCTCAGGTTCGACGAGCAGCTTCCCGGCTTTCATCTCTACGGCACTGATATCGTACAGATGGCCCGCGCGGCAGGCTTGCACGCCTATGTGGCCGATCTGCCGGCGATCCACAACAGCCGTCCGGTCCGCACCTATCGCGGAGGCTACGAGCATGCTTGGCGCTACATGCGGTACAAATGGCGCGCCAGCCTTCCCATCGCGACGCTCACTGTCCCGCTGACTCGTTCGCCCCTGCCGCTCCTGCGCTCGCAGTTCTGGCTGTGGCGGACATTTTCAAAGCGTCTAGCCGGCGCAACGGATTCACGGATCGATCCCGGCGAACTGGTGCGCCAGCTCGATCTCTGAACCAACGGTGGGCGGCGGGCGGCGGACGGCCTCCTCCGGCACTCGCCGACACTTGCTTCGCCCACGTCCGCACCAGCGACAGGCTGGTCGGGAATGCGGCCTCGTGTATCACGATGAACCAGTCCACGGTGCTGGCCAGCGAACTTCCGCAGCCGCGACCGATACGGATCGCGGTATCACCGGTCAAGGAGGCTGAACGCGCGCGACGGAAGATGGCAACGAAAATGGTCTATGCTACGGAACCGCCAGAAGCAGGCCGCAGCGAGGTGCCATGAAGCTCGTACTTGCAGGAGCCTCGCCTGATACCGGCAACCTAGGTGTTTCGGCTCTCTGCCATGCCACGGTAGCGGAGATCCTGCGCACGTCGCCCGACACCGAGTTCGTGATCCTTGACCACGGATCAGGCGTGCGCCGCGCTGCATTTCGTTCCACGAACGGAACAGCAGGCACGTTGGCGGGCGCCAAGAACACGCGACGTTACTGGCGCGCCGACAGCTTTGCCGCGATCCGCCTAGGCGCGCGCGCCGGCGGGGTAGGGGCCGTGGCCCGGGAGATCTGCAGCGCAGATGCGATACTCGACATCAGCGGCGGCGACAGCTTCACGGATCTCTACGGCCCCCGGCGCCTCGAGACCGTGATGTACCCGAAGTTGATCGCCCTCGATAACCGCATTCCCCTAGTGCTGCTGCCGCAGACGTACGGCCCCTTCAGCCTCGCCGCATCGCGACGCCGCGCGGCAGAGGTCGTGCGTAGTGCCCTGTGCGCATACGCACGAGACGAGTACTCGTTCGGCATACTCAGGGATCTCCTAGGCGACGCGTACTCGCCCGACCGCCACGAATGCGGCGTCGACGTGGCGTTTCTGCTGCCGGTCACGCAGCCTGCGCAGATCCCCGCGGCCGTGCAGCGCAAGCTGGAGGACCCGTCGATCACGGTGGCGGGCCTGAACGTGAGCGGCCTGATCTACAACGATCCGGCCAAGGCACGCAGCCAGTACGGAATCTCGCTCGATTACCGGGCATTGGTGCCACTGCTGATCGAGAGGCTGCTGGACACCGGCGCCGATGTGGTGTGGTTGATTCCCCACGTGCTGACGCCCGTGGGGCACTACGAATCCGATCTGCAAGCGTCGCTGATCGCACTGGAAAGCGTCGCTGGCAGCTACCGCGAGCGCGTTGACGTGCTCGACCAGGCTTTCAACCAGAGCGAGGCGAAGTGGGTGATATCGCGTTGCGACTGGTTCTGCGGAACCCGCATGCACTCAACGATCGCTGGATTGTCATCAGGCGTGCCTACCGCGGCACTGGCCTATAGCGGCAAGACGGCGGGGGTGTTTGCCAGTGTTGGTGCGGAGCACTGCGTGGTGGATGCGCGGAAGGAGGCGGACGAGGCAGCGATCGAAAAACTGGCCGCGCTATGGCTGGCGCGTGAAGATGACGAAAGCCTGATTAACGCAAATCTCCGGGTTGTTGCCGATGCGGCCAGGCAACAGGTGGCTCGGGTGATTGGTGCGGTACGGTCTGCAAGTGGTAACTAGCGAGATGGGTTCAACGGGTGTCATCAAACGAGTCGGATCGATCGAAGACGTTGTTGGGTGGCAGCTGTGCACCGGTTGCGGTGCCTGCGCATATCTGGAGCCGGCCCGCTACCAGATGGTCGATGTCCCCTCACATGGAAAGCGGCCGATCGTAAGGCCAGAGGCGCCAGCTGAAACCGGGCGAGCCCTGTCAGCCTGCCCTGGCGCACTGCTGGAACACCGTTACGACAAGGCTGCCCCGCAGTACGACCGCGCACTGGAACCCTGTTGGGGCCCGGTGATGGACGTGCACGAAGGCCATGCGACTGATGAGCACATCCGTAAGGCGGGATCCAGCGGTGGCTTGGCCACAGCGCTGGCGCTGCATGCCCTCGAAAGCGCACGCGCAGCGGGCGTACTGCATACGGCGATAGATGAAGAGCGGCCTTGGCTCAACAGGACTACCTATAGCCGCAATCGTGCTGAGCTGATCGCAACGACGGGGTCTAGATACAGCCCGTCGAGTCCATGTGAGCGATTGCAAGATATCGTTGACGCCCCGGGCCAGAGCGTCTTCATAGGTAAGCCCTGCGATGTCGCCGCATTGTCCCAGATTCAACGAACAGATAACGAGTTGGCGCGGAAAACAATCGTCAAGATTGCGTTCTTCTGTGCGGGAACCCCTTCGACTGCAGGGCTGGAAGCCCTGTTGCGGCGGGAAGGCCTGCCGGACCTCTCCCGACTGCGCTCGCTGCGGTTCCGAGGCGACGGATGGCCGGGGCGCTGGACAGCCGAATGGGTCGCGGATGATGGAGCGCCTGCCTCCGCGAGCTTGAGCTACGAGGACTCCTGGGGCTACCTGCAGAGGTACAGGCAGTGGCGTTGCCATATATGCCCAGATCATTCCGGCGAGTTCGCTGATATTTCCGTTGGTGATCCGTGGTACCGCGAGATAGGAGACGAGGAGTCGGGGAGTTCATTGATCGTCGTTCGAACCGAGGAGGGCAGACGATTTCTGCAGGGCGCCCTGATGAGTTCAGTGGTCGAGTTGACGAGAGTAAGCGAGCCGGCCCTGTTGCCTGCGTCACAGCCGAATCTTGTTGCCGCTCGGGGTGCGTTATGGGGACGCCTGCTCGCAATGAAGATCGCACTTTGCGCAGTTCCCTGCTACTCCGGTTTCCAGATGTTCGGAATATGGTGGTGCAAGCTTTCAGTGAGGGCAAAAGTAGGTTCACTACTCGGGACTCTGAGACGAGTCTTCGTTCGAAAGCTTAGACGCCGACTTACGGTAGATATACCGTCGCAAGTCTAGTTACACCAGCTCTTTAGAAGATGAAGAGGTAAGAGGATGCGCCTTAGTCCGGTGTTCATATGCGGACCCTCAAGGTCCGGGACTTCTCTCATGCAGGCATCTCTGGAGCTAACCGGATCCGTGTCGATTGCCGGCGAAACTCATTACTTTGATAACCTCAGGGTTGAGTTAGGAGGCGCCGCCGCAAAAGCGATAGTCAGTGAAGACCTTAGATTAAAGGTCGAGGACTACTTCCTGTCCCTAACGCATCGTCCCTTCGGCCATAATGGCAGCCCCGCGATGGGGTGGATGAATCGTCAAAGCTTGCGAAATAAAGCGACTGAATACGGAGATACCCCAGACGCTTACTTCCGAGCATTCTGCGAGCTGTGGGCCGCGAGAACGGGAGCATCAATTTGGGGCGAAAAAACTCCTCGTCATGTTTTCAGAATCAAGGAGATAGTCGAATGCTTCCCAAACGCTAAAATACTGTTCATGCTCCGGGACCCGCGAGCAGTGGTTGCAAGTTATCGCGACTGGAAGAATCATGGTGGCTTCGATTTCGAGAAAGATCCTGGGCACCGAGAAGCACTTGCCGAGGAAGAATTAAGGGCGTCAAAGTCCTATCATCCATTGATAGTCGCGTTGCTCTGGAGAGCCGCACTCAGGTCGGTGAAGACTGCGCTGCGAGCTTTTGGGGGTGATCGTATTCGTTTGGTTCACTATGAGCGGCTGTGTGAGCAACCGGATATAGAACTAAAACTAATCTACGACTGGATTAAAGTTGATGCAATTCCGGATACCGCATCTGTGCCGGTTAGAAATTCAAGCTACGACCGGTTCAGCAGTAAAGGTGGCTTCCAGACCTCGGCATCAACGAGATGGCAAGCGACCCTTTCGGTGCACGAAATCCGACTGGTTCAGTTTATAGTAGGATCGGAACTTGCTGATTCTGGATACGCACGCTTAAAACTAGAGGGAGATTGGATTCGCACGCTTCTCCTGCTTTGCAGTTCAGTCCCCGCTGCGATTGGTGCTACCCGCGCGAACGCAGGGCGAAGTGGGAACTTGACGCTGTATATCCTGCGTAGGTTAAGTGCCTTGCTCTGAGAATGCATAATTGTTTAAACCTCACCCCCGCGATTCGCTATTGAATAAAAATATCAAAAAATGGGGAATTGGTTGCGCATGCAGAATTTAGGGGTAGCAATGCATCGCATCTTTAAAATTTGGATTCTTTCTTAAATATGTAGCCGATGCACGCTCTAGGCAAATCCATCTCCGCTGATGAGCTATCTGCTCAGGCACGGCTGATAGAGTCAGAGTTCTCTGTGTCGTCAGACTTTGGCGCAGTTACGCCCACGGCTCTGAGAAGTCGAACGCATGGCCAACTCTACGTCACCACGTAAAACATATTGGACTCGGCGAGGCGGTTGTGAAATCATCTTTACCTATCGTTAGCATACTAATTGTCGGATACAACAGCGAAAAACATATTGAAAATTGTTTGAGGTCGATTCCTCGCGATATGCGGAGCTCGATAGAATTGTTTTTCATTAATAATTCTAACGACTCTGCTAGCGAGGTGGTCAGGTCAGTTTATCCAGACGCTTTGGTTGTGCCTACGCATGGGAATGTTGGCTTCGGAGCTGGCGTAAACCTGCTCGCAAGCTATGCGCGAGCGCCATATTTTCTCTTGCTAAACCCAGACGCTGTAATCATCGGCAGCTCGCTGCAGCAGTTGATTTCCGCGGCAGTTGCTGACCCATGCGTGGGTGTGTGGGGCGGCTTGGCTGTCTTACAATCAGGAGAGATCGACAACGCAAGTGTCCAAGATATTCTCACGCCGAGTCTGCTCATCAGGAGTATTTTCGGGATCCATGCTAAGAGAGTTAGGAGCTTAGCTGACGCGCAGCTTGTAGCATCCGTGGTAAGCGGAGCTTTCTTACTGATTCGCAGAGAGGCTTGGTTGCAGGTCGGTGGATTTGACCAGCGATTCTTTCTATACGCCGAAGAGCACGACCTATGCAGAAGGGTAAGTGCTCTTGGTTGGAAGCTACGAATCTTACCAGCCGCCAAGTTTCATCACGACACAGGAAGCGGCGCTAGGCGCAATCCACTCAGGTTTGAGATGCGTGCGCGCGGCAACGTAACGTACTTCCGAAAGTATTATGGGCCTGCGATGAGTTCTGCGTGTGTGGTGCTAATATATGCACACGCGTTAAGTAGGGTTTTTGCAGGTTGGACAACAGGAAACAGAGACCTTGCGATAGCGTACTGGCAGCTTGTCAGTCGGCCACGGAATTGGATGAATGGTTGGTAAGTGATTGACATTGAAATGCTCATTAGCAACTCGGGCCGTTGTCTGAGAGCAGGGGGTGTGTGTGGGCAGTAACCGTCTGATTCTACTTTTCGTGATCTGCCTGGCTTTACCGTCTGAGTTAGCACCAGACATTGGGTCAATAAAACTGCCGCCGTATCGTTTAATATGCTTGCTGATGTTCATTTCATGCATCATGCGGGTTTTCTCTACGCGAACTAAGGAGACGCGGGGTATAGACACCTTCGTAATTTTGTATACGGCCTGGTCCGTTTTGGCGCTATTGGTAAATCACGGGCTCGCGGTATGGCAATTCGCTGGAATGACAGCTCTTGAAACATTGGGTCCATATTTTCTGGCGCGCGCCCTGATTACAGATAGCGATCGATTCATCTTCTGGGTTAGGTGCTATTACAAGGTTATTCTTATCGTTTTGCCTTTTGCGCTCTATGAAACGGTAACGGGGCATCATTTACTTAAGGATATTGCGAGGGCGTTGACGGGTTATCCACCACTGGTTGGCAGGCCGGAGAGACTTGGCTTGGCGCGTGCGTTCGGGCCGTTCGAGCATCCCATCCATTATGGCGTTTTCTGTGTGCTAATGATTGGAATGTCTTCGGCGTTGGGGCGAGGGGGCTTTATGCGTGTTCTGACGGTTCTGGGCGCCGTATTTTGTTCGCTTTCATCAGGCCCACTGCTAGGCGCTTCGGTACAGGTGGCGCTGAAGATCTGGGATTATTTCACCACTTCGATTAGGAATAGATGGCGACTTTTCGCGTCACTCGTGGCTGTAGCGTACGTGGCTGTAGATTTCATGTCTAATCGAACGCCCTTTCACGTACTCGTGACATACATGACCTTTCGGCTCACGAGTTCTTATAACCGAATTCTAATTTGGGAGTGGGGTACGCGTTCTGTCGAGAACTATCCGGTCTTCGGTATCGGCCAGGGGGAATGGGAACGGCCTCATTTCATGAGTAGCAGCATGGATAATTTTTGGCTTCTCACGGCGGTGAGGTATGGATTGCCTGCATTAATCTTCCTGCTCGCTGCATTATTCCTTATCGGAAGAAAGCTCGAGCGCTTGGAGTTGACTCAGGATTCTGCTGCTATTCGGAAAGGTTGGGCAATATCGTTCGCGGGGTTGGCGATGCTTGGTGCGACCGTGCATTTTTGGGGAGGGTTGTACTGTTTGGTTATGTTTGTGCTCGGTTCTGTGGTGTGGCTTATTGACCAAGAGCATAGAAGGAGCACGAGTCACAAGGGCATCCCTTGAATCCGTGTGACGCGCATTGCCAACCTTCTATCTGACGAAACGCTACTCCACTGTGATTGTGGGCGGCGCTGGTGGAGGTACTGTTTCCCCGGATGTCAGGAGAACAGGCGCCATTCCGACACAGCTATTATTCTTGGAACACTCTCGGTAAGCATTCCAAGAACTGTAATACATCTTCTGATCATAGCCAGTGTTAAATCCAGTAACAGCTAGGCTCTGTGGGTCGCTATAAGATCCGAATTCAAACCCGATCGCCGCACCAGTTCGGCGACTGCGGTCTACGTACTCCAGCCAGTATTCGGCATTTGACGGGAAAAGCGCTCTCACAGTCGGCGTGAGCCAGATCGCCATCGCCGCTCCCAGCCAGTGCCCGTGAGTGCAGCATTGCTGATAGGCCGTCGGCGTTCCGCAACGTCCAAACCCACCATCGGTAAGGTAGTTAGTTGCGATCAAATTGCAATTACTGCCCTCCGTGTAGGCATAAATTCCTTGGTTGCCAGGGATGTTTCCGAACAATGGAATGCTCTTGCCAATCGATGTGACTGATGTTGGCTGTATGAAGCCTGTTTCCCCAAAGCAGTTCTTCCCGTTTAGTGTCTCGAATTTGGTGTTAAGATCCGTATGCCAGTTCTCCCCAAGTAGTGCACTGGCAAATAGGATTGGCGCCAATCGGCTTTGGTTGAAGCCACCTTGGGCCGTGAACGCACCGCATCCTGCGGACGCAAAGTTGTAAGATCCAGTTGTTGGGTTGGTTAATCCTCCCTCCCTGTGAATTGCCCAAAGATCGATGCCCAGCTGCGTCATTCCCTTGGCGGTTAGCAGTTTTAGGTCTACATCGCTATCAGTAGCGATCTCAGTAAGCTTCAGCAGCGTGGAGTTAATTTTTATACCGTAGTAGCCATCGTAGCCGTCAATTACTTGTGCGTTGATGGCCGCTGTATACCCTTGCCGGAGGTTCTGGTTTTCCACAAAATGCTGAGGGTGTAAGGAGCGAACGCTCTCGAAAGCCTCATTCCAACTGACTGTATTTGCGGGAGGCGCTACAGAGCTCAGTACCTGTGGACGAAACTTGCTCGCAGAGAACATTTTTTTCTCGGTACCGAAATATGCAGGGCGAAAGACATTTCCAGGAGGCTTGTCCAGGACGGTGAGAGTTTCTACATATTTCAAACAAATGCGCGACTCGCTGGTGCAGAGTAAATCTTCGGAGATGGCTTTCATGATTGTTTTAGGTCGCCCGTCGTCCGCCACGCGCACCGAAACGGGGGGGGTGAGGCTCAGTGCGGCGTTGTAGGTTCCGAAGCGGTTGGAAATGAATCGCCCGTCGAATCCATTTACTGAACCCATATTAGTGGGGCCGAATTGTGCTCCGTTGCGATAGTCGACTCCGGATCCTGTCGCCGCTGGCGTCATTCCCGTGATCGTTACGGTTCCGCCTGATGATGGGGGGGCAACCCAGTAATCCCACTCGTTAGCGAACTTGCCGCAACTGCATTCCCCGCCAGTGCATTGAAATGTGAAGCCGATAGTCTGACCCTGCCGCGTATAACTGACGGTATTGCCTGTGCAAGGTTGAGCCGGGTCGGAGCTTCCGCAGTCGCATGCTGCGAGCGCACCCGAGGAGAACAGCACAAGCGCGAGGAGGAATTTTAGTCGCGTAAGAACTACGTTCATGAATCATGCCTCACTGGACGGTGTCCACAAAAATATGCAAACCGGCGTTGCGACGAATGCTACACCCACTCCGCCAAAAGCTTCCTATCCTGTTTAGTGATGTGCTTCACTATTTCTGCCTGCGCTTAGCCAAGAGTGCCGTAGAGATGAAACTTGTTCGAGGAACGCAGTGCCTGTGGCATCGAGGCTCGCCCCGAGGCCCTAGCCCGAGCGTTCCGAAATGGTAGTCCTCAGCGTAGTCATTCCGGCTCACAACGAACAAGCAGTGCTTCCAAGCACTCTTGAGTCACTCAGTCGGGGAACGCACAAGCAACTTTGTCTCGTAATTGTTTGTAACGGTTGTTCCGACTTTACCGGAAGCGTAGCACGCGCTGTTGCGCCTGACGCCATTGTCCTAGAGTCCAATGTGGCCTCTAAGACCCACGCGTTAAACGTCGGGGACCGAATTGCCTCAGGCTTCCCACGGTTCTACCTCGACGCGGACATCCGCGTCTCACCAGGCGCGCTCGACACGGTGGCACGTCGGATGGCGGAGACAGGGGCCCCGATCGCCTCTCCTCGCCCCGTGATGGACTTGGAAGGCTGCTGTTGGTTGGTACGCGCTTACTACGCGGTATGGCTGGAGTTGCCATACGTCCGGGATGGCCTTATGGGCACGGGGGTCTACGCGGTCTCTAGGGAGGGCCGCCAGCGCTTCGGTGAGTTTCCGCAGGTGCTCGCAGACGATGGGTACGTCCGAGCGCTGTTCAAGCCCTCCGAGCGCCTGCTGGTCACGGAGTGCCACGTTGTGGTGCGCGCCCCTCGCAACCTCGCGAACCTGGTCAAGATCAAGACCCGCAGCCGCCTCGGCGTCTATGAACTACACAAGAAGTTCCCGGAACTGGCGGTCGCCGCAGAGGCGCATGGCGGGGCGCTCAGCTTCGTCGCGTCGCGACCCTCGCTTTGGGTGCCGGCCGTGGTCTACCTTGCCGTTAACCTCCTCACTAGGTGGAGGGCGCGCTCCATGGTGCGGCAGCAGAAGTTCAGTGTCTGGGAGCGTGATGACTCGCGTCGCGCGGCCGGCTCCGGTGGCTGATAACCGCCGCGTGCTCCTAGTGTCCTCGACCGGCGGGCACTGGGTACAGATGCGCCGCCTGGAGCCCGCCTTCGTTGGTTGGGATCTCTACTACGCCTGCACCGACGCGGGCCACCTCCAGTCCGTTCCCGATCCCGCCCGTTTCCATTTCTGCCCGGATGCCTCGCAGTGGCAGAAAGCACGTCTGGCATGGCAGGCCTTCACGGTGGCGCGGGTGCTGCTTCGCGTCAGGCCGCGGGTGGTTGTTTCGACCGGGGCATCCGTGGGCTTGTTCGCCCTTGCGCTGGCTAAGCTTGTCGGCGCACGCACGATCTGGCTCGACAGCATTGCCAATGTCGATGAACTCTCGCTGAGTGGTCGTTTGGCCGGCCGCCTCGCGGACCTCTGGCTGACGCAATGGGAGCATCTGGCTCGCCCTGAAGGCCCCCATTATCTAGGCTCGGTCATATGATTTTTGTCACCGTGGGCACCCAGTTGCCCTTCGATCGCCTAGTACAGGCAGTGGATGGCTGGGCAGCCATGCGCCCGGCTGTTCCGGTGCTAGCGCAGGTAAACGGCGGCGTCTATGTTCCGCGGCATCTGCAAGCGGTGCCAGGGCTTACGCCTGCGCAGTTCACCCTCCATTTTGCGGCGGCCCAGGTCGTGGTGGCGCACGCGGGCATGGGCACCATCATCTCCTCGCTCGAGGTGGGCAAGCCCCTGGTGTTGCTGCCCCGCCTAGCGGCGCGGGGTGAGCACCGCAATGACCACCAGGTGGGCACCGCGCGCCGGTTTGCGGGGTTTTCTTGCATCCGAGTTGCGGCGTTCGAGCAGGATGTAGGTCCGCTCATCGATGAACTCCTGACTACTGGTGGCGATCTTGGTCAAGCACAGGGCGCACCCGATGTGTCCGCGGCGTTGCTCGACGGCATTCGACGTTTTCTGGCCGGTCAGCCGGTGTGAGTGGCCCGGGCGACCAACGGCGTTCTGCGCCGCTGGGTCGCGCGGTGAAGTGGGCCTACGTCATGAACTGGACAGATCAGGGGGGATTACCGGGCCGGGGTGGCGCAGTTGTTTGATCATGCTCCAGCGGATGCCGCGCGGCTCGCGCAGGGGCTGCAGTTGGCTTGGCAGGGTGGTTTGTGCGCGGTGGTGTCTGTGGCGGTGCTCGTGGCGCTCGACCCCGTGGTGCGCGCGGGGCTTTTACAGCTGCCCGGTCTGCGTGCCCTCGTGAGTCGGTTCGGGCGGGGTATCAATTAAGCTCAGCACGGGACGTCTAGACTGAGTTACCACGCGGTTGCCGCGCAGCCTTAGCCGCGAGCCAATCTTGGCTATACTCGTCCACCAAACCCCGACAGCCTCTGGATGTCTCCCGGATGGAATCCCCTCAAGAAAAGACCCTGGCGGACTACATCGACATGGCCCGCCGTCGGCGGTTCTACTTTCTGGCTCCGGCAGCCTTCGTGCTGCTGTTTGGCACGATCGTGGTTTTTCTCCTGCCCAAGGTGTACCGCTCCGACGCCGTGGTCCTGATCGAGAGCCAGCAGGTCTCCGCGGACCTTGTCCGTGCCGCCATGACGAGCTTCGCAGACGAACGTATCGAGGTTATCAAGCAGCGGGTTCTTACCACCGCCAACATCTTGGAGATCATCAAAAAGTTCAATCTTTATCCCGGAGAACTCAACAGGAAGGGGCCTTCCGAGGTCGTCGAGCAGTTCAGAGAAAACGTGGTTATAGAACGCGTTTCTGTCGACAGTCGCCGTCGCGACGCGGTAACCATCGCGTTCCGGCTGGGTTTCCTGGACAGCAGTGCTCGCACCGCGCAGTCTGTCACGAGCGAACTTCTCACCCTGTTCCTGAGCGAGAACGTCAAAACCCGCTCCGCGCGGGCGGCCGAGACCACCGAGTTCCTGAGTTCCGAGGCGCAGAAGATTCAGGTCCAGATCTCCGATATCGAGGCCGCGTTAGCTCGGTTCAAGCAGGAGAACAGGAACAGCCTGCCGGAACTGGGTAATGCTAATCAGGCCGAACTCGATCGGCTGAATGACACCTATCGGACTATCGGGGGGCAGATCGAAAGCCTCAAGGGCCGAATCGACGTGTTGCAGTCCCAGGTGTCGGTGGTCTCGGCTCAGGGGTCGGAGCAGGGTGGGGCACAGAACGTAGCGGCTCTAGAGGCTGACCTTGCAAGGCTCTTGTCCAGGTACACAGAGAAACACCCTGATGTGATCGCCTTGCGCCAGCGCATCGCTGAAACCCGCCAGCAGGAGACCTTCTCAAAGCCCGTCATGAGCCCGGCTGTCGCGCAGTTGCAGAGCCAGATCGATGCGGGGCGCAACGAGGTGCGGTTTCTGGAAGGGCAGCGTGCTGGCGTCGAATCCCAGATCAAGGTGGTCCAGGAACGGATTGCCAAGGCGCCTGAGGTAGAGCAGCAGTACAAAAACCTGCTACGCGATTACGACAACCTCCAGTCCAAGTACCAGGAACTTAAGGATAAGCAGATTGAGGCGCGTATCTCCCAGAACCTCGAAGAAGAACAAATGGGCGAGCGCTTCTCTGTCGTAGAGCCACCACAACTTCCCGCAGAGCCCGCGGCTCCCGACCGCGCCAAACTGCTGCTTATGGTGCTGGCTGCCTCGTTCGCTGCAGGTGCCGGTCTGGTAGTGGTTCTTGAGATGATGGACCCCGCGCTCAGAGGGCAACGCACTGTCGCGGCGGTATTGGGTAGTCCCCCTCTTGTCACTGTGCCGCTCATCGAGACAAGCACCGACTATGCGGACCGAAAGCGCAAGTGGCTAT
>Ga0315901_10002933_pt1 | contig 22672 bp, 45 predicted proteins | sample LakEriMetagenome_10_FD_203761 | JGI IMG/M metagenome (GOLD analysis project Ga0315901, IMG submission 203761) | Freshwater fungal communities from buoy surface, Lake Erie, Ohio, United States - Buoy 2 MA116 | ecosystem: Environmental > Aquatic > Freshwater > Lake | place: USA: Lake Erie, Ohio... | reverse complement strand
TGAATCGCTAGAAGATATCTACCTACAGATGTCTACAGATGAACTTATAATGCTTATTACTGCCTATAGGCATGATAAAGACAATATGTTAGTTTCCGGTGATGATATCGGGGCTGATAAAGCGCATACTACTATACAGTATCTCCGGCAGATTCTTAATAGTAAGATGTCTTAACGTGGTGAAGGGTACCGGCTTTTGTGTCTATACTCCGGTCATATAAATTGTAAGATACTATCCAGTAAGCTGCTGGCGTTTGTGGGAGTCCAGATAACCCTCATATTTAATGCACCATAACTATCTTCCCAAGGGATAGCAGTTGTAATATAAATAAAAATAAGCAGACCGACTGAGTTCAAACCAATGAATAATAAAGGTCTTATTTAAATACAAAGCTTATATAATAACCTATTACAACTGAGTGCAGAGGGGATATTAAATCCATTTAGCCATGATAATTGTATTGAATCCCGAAGAAAAGTTACGTTTAGACTACGAACATAAGTGGAAAGACTTAGTTACGTATGAAGACTATCTTAGCATCCTTGCTCAAACAGAATCATACCTTAGCAATGCATTAGGATACGAAGCATCTAAGTAACTTACATACCTAAGCATGTATTCAAACTGCTTATTTACATCAACTTAAATCTATTAACTATGTCAGAGAGAACTAAAGAAGTATTACTATTTATCGGAGCTGTACTATTCTCCGTGGCCATTACTATTATGTGGATCACTATAGGAGCTATTCTATAGGATATCTACGGCATTCCCCTTTTTTCCTTTAATACCTATTATCTACAATGAAAAGGCAATTTACTTTTGAAGAATTTGTTGAACCCGTTACAAAACTAAAGAAGGAAGACTTCTTTATTTATCCTGCTAATGCATACCAAACAATAAACCGTGTGAGGCGTGTAGTTTGTAAAGACTATAGGAAGCGTGTATATTTGGACCAGGCTATTAGCAAAACCGAAAGAATTTTTATAAGACAAGAGTAATATGGAACACGCATGTCATATAGTAATCAGTATTATCTACATGATTTTATGTTACATAATTGGAACAGGGATAGACGGTTTGCTATATAATGTGCGCTCCGATAGAAATAGAAACCTATTAATAGGAGTATCGTCAGTGTTCCTGTTAGTTGGTTACATGGTCGGTATATATATTTTAATTTACTTAATAATAAATATATTAGCATGAGCTACAGAATAATGAATGATCAAGATGTTTTCTCCGGATTAGAATATCCCACACTGGAAAAAGCAGAAGAAGCATTAAAGTTATGTCCTGAAGGATGGTGGGTAGATAAATGGCTAGACTTGTATGAAGAATGGAAGAGTCGTTACTTTGTATATAACCTAGATGATATCCAAGAGAGGTATCAATAATTAAGTAGAAACAAAGTCTCCCCAGTTTCTTGTTCAGTGCACTGGAAGGATTTATAAGGAGACAACAAGCCTCCATAGCTCAATTGGATAGAGCAACAGATTTCTAATCTGTAGGTTTCAGGTTCGATCCCTGATGGGGGTACTAATTGCTCAGATGATGGAATAGGTAGACATGAGGGACTTAAAATCCCTTGGCTATAACAGCTGTATGGGTTCGAGTCCCATTCTGAGTACTAATTATCTTTAGATGCTGCGGCTATATAGATATGTTTCTTCTCTTGTTCAGCAGCTATAATAGCCATGATACCACGGAGTTCTTCGTAGGTAAATTGCACAACAAGCTGTGCATTTTCATCTACAACTTGCATAACAGCATGGTCAATGTATATCTCAGGAGTATCTAGTTCATTCTGATCATTACGGATCAGGTTAGCATCGTACAATCCTGCTTTTATTACAGTAGGCATCAGCGTATCTCCCCATTATCTATTGTAAGATTTTGAACACTAAAGTTTCCGTTTTGTTTCATGGTAACAACAGCAAATCCGTGTACCCATTCATTGTATGGCATATAATCAGGAGATAGTTCACACAGACATCCTGTTGAGAATCCTCCATGATAATGACCATCCATGTTTTTGTCTAGGTATGTGCTAGATCTATGGTAATGACCGCAAAGAGTATTAACTTTTGATTTACCGTAGATATACTTGGCAGGATATACACCTCCGGCACCTTTGTACTCATGACCGTGAATGATGTTAAGATTACCTGCTTTAATTACGGTATACTTATCTATTAGTATTACATGATGTTTGTTAAACTCTAGTAAGATATCTAATCTAAACTCCTCAGTATCAAAAATCTCTGGAGCCTTTACCTGCAGATATCTTTCAAGTCTCATTTCATGGTTACCAATCTTGTAGTATATCTGTGCCTTGGGAAATGCTAGTCTTAATTCATTGAGGAACCATTTGCCTAGTTCTATTTCTTTACGGAACTTAGGTTTGCTTGGATCCTTAGAGAAGTCAGACAATGCATAGAAGTCTAGTATATCTCCGTTAAGAATGATACAATCTACTTGTTGTTCTATACCATAGTTGATTGCTACTCTAAGTGCTGCTGCATTATGGTAAGGGAAGTGGATATCAGATAGAACTAGAATCTTTTTAGTAGCGGTGCCTAAGATATATGGCTCCCGGATTTCTTCAAATGAGTCTGGGATATTCTCAAATGGAGCGTAGTTGTATAATACTTCCTGCTGCATAGATCTATCTGATAAAGATTTTCTGTTTTTATTTCCATGCTTACCAGTATGATAAGATAGTGTCTTTCTTATTTGATCTACACTTGTAAACTGTAGTGGATGTTCTTCATATATCTTTTTAGCTAAGGTAAGTAGTGGTGTTTTGGGGAATCTCTTCAGAGCTGCTTTACAAATCTCCCCTGACTGTGATAATTTTCCTGCCATCTGGTATAATTATAACACTAATATCGTATAAAATCTTAAACCAACCTAAATTTTTATGGCTGAAGACCAATTTCATTTTAATGTTAACAGAAAAACTCTAGCGAAAATGCTAGAAAACATAGTGGCCGACAACATTGTAAATAAAAAACTTATGGTTGATTATTTAACAAGAGTCATTATGAAAGGTAATAACGGACATAACTTTCTTATGGCGTTAACTGATACGTTTCCACAAATTTTATTCAAGCCTGGAGATAAAGTCAGAATACTCAGAAAGAATTTATGGTATGCAATGGATGATGAAAAGTCTATAGAAGCAGGACACATAGAAGGAGATGGTATCTATATTATAATAAATAAAGTAAATACTACTGACTCAGATTGCTACAGTGGCGTACTTACATTTATTGATTCACATGGTAACCAAGCTATACGAGAACTAGACTTTAATCATGATGTTATTATGATGGATAACACCATTAAAGTCTGTACACCGGCATCATTACCCGGTGATATTATCTAGTTAGCTATTTAATGCTGACTATTTTGTATATCATATCTTAAGTTCATTAATTATTTATTAGACTTAGTAACTTTGATACATGTATTATCAATTGCCCAATGGTAAAACGATTTGGCTAGATATTTCAGATGTTCTTAACCTGACAAATGAAGATATCCAATACCTCATCGCCACCAATATGGGTGAAGTAATACTGAATCCTTTTAAGAACTCAGTCTTAAATAATAAAGATGAACTGGAAGAAACCGATTCAGAAGAGGAAACTGAATCGGGGGATGTAGACTTTTATTATAGGGAGTTTTATCCTGATGAATTTCCAGATGTCAAGGACGACAGTATAAATTTTGACAACCTTGACGATTAGTCTAACAATTTAATTCTATTAACAACATGCTTAGCAAAGTTTATGTAACCGCCAATGAAGCGGGTCAAGTTGTAGTTCCATCTAAGGACAACTCAAACTACGGTCACATCCGTATAGAACAGAAACGTACCATCATTACTGACAAAGGTTGGGTACGTAGTAAAGTACTGAGTGCATTGATGCACGGTACTGTAGATGAATTAGAAAGTCTTGGGTTTATGGCAGGAGAAATTATTCCAGGTAAGATTGTTATTAAGGAATCATTGACCCCGTTTAATCCCAAAGATCCAGCATCAGACTACAAGGTAGCTGGTAAGACTGGTATTGTATGTATGGTAGGCAATCAGCCTATCTACCGTAAATGCTTTTATAACCAAAGCGGTACTGACATTGATGAAACCATTGCACATACTAATAGTGATGCAATTCGTCAAGCCAATATCAACCTTACAGAACTAGAAGAAACTGCAGATATGGATAACGATTCATTTAATCTGTAGTAGGTTTAGGTATAGTAGTTAAAATGGGGAGTGTAATAGCTCCCCATTTTTTATTTAATCAACTTAAAATCAATCTAAAATGCCACTCTACCAAAAAGTTACTTACACTGGAAAATTATCTGAGTATCAGAAATTCCCAAAGAGATTTACATCTCAAGTTATCTATGAACAAGATAGGTTTAATGCCTATCAAAACTTCCTTTACAAACGTGCATTGTTTGGCTTATCTGTTTACTCTAAAGAAGAGATAGATGCCATGCATTATGCTAAAAAGAAAAGAATAGCCGGTGTCCATCTAAGGGCACAGAAGGTTCTAAACATTTGGAAACAAGAACTAATTCATGATTTTGTTTCTAACTTCTTATGCAAACTGTTTCATCACAGTAAGTTTGCTAAAGATTACTCCGAAAAGTTTGCTGGCATAGTAGATGATGCGTACATTAGCACCACTGAATTCAAAGATCTAGGTATCAAGAAAGAAAATATCATAGAGAAATTGATTCAGGAGAGAATACTACCGTCTAACTTTTATGAACTGCGATGAATCTAAATGAGTTAAGCAACAACGAACTATTGTTTGTATACTTTTCAAACAAGACTCTTTATGATTTGTATGAAACTGTACTTGCAGATAAGAAATACGAATCTGTAGTTGACATGTTTGATATGGGTAGTATCATAATCAAGAATACATTGTTCGATGAAGAACTTGTTGAGATTAGGAACAGCGAACATTATCGGTCTGTTGTTAACTTGCATGAAAAACTAGAACCAATAGCTACAATTATTGGTGAGGTTGATCCTAAACTTTATGATGAAGTTGAGGAAGTCGTAAACTACCGTTACCGTTTTTAATAACAATTCAAATGTTAGTTGCAAAACCTAAAGTTTGCAGCGGTTGCGGCATTCAAAAGCCTATATGGAAGAAAGAGGGGAGACAGAGGTTCTGTAAGGACTGCTGGAGTTGCCATTCTAGTAAGGACAAGACTAAACCAACAAAGCAGAAACCTTTGTCCCCCAAATCTTCTAAGAAAGAAAAGCTTGATGCTGCATATACTGCACTAAGAAAAGTTTATTTATCTACACATCCTATGTGTGAAGCACGGCTGCCAGGGTGCAGTCTCAATGCTACAGATATACATCATAAGCAAGGGAGAGTCGGAGGATTATATCTAGATGACTCAGAGTTTATGGCTATCTGTAGAATCTGCCACACATGGATACATGATAATCCAGAAAAAGCAAAAGCATTAAAACTATATCATTAGTATGGGAAAGATAAAACAATTTATAGACAACTTCGAAGGCTATGTCGTGACCGCAGATGTTTATTTTCCTAATGAATCTACGCCTGACTATGCTACAACTTTTATTGAACCAGAGTTTCTTACAGCCGATACTGTTAAGTCAGTAATCAATCAGGTAAGGAACAGAAGGTTTAGAATTACCCCTAACAAAGCTGAGATCCATATATTTAAAAGCTATGGAGATGGTGTCCGTCAGGCTAGATACAGTCAACTTGTAAAATCAATTAGCTTAACTTCTAAGCAATGTAAAAACGCTTGGGTATGATTATTAAATTTAAGAAGTACGAAAATGAAACAGGTACCAAATATTGGTACTTACATGAACCTACCTGGAGAGGAGAACGTGAAGACCTTAGACTTCCTTCAACATTAATGGAATTAATAGAAGAAGAGGTCGGAGTATCTACAACAGAAATATCTTTTGAAGTAACTAAGTATCACTTAGATAATGCAAAGATACTTGAGAAGATACACAATGAGGAGATGGAAGAAGGCAGGTATCATTCGTACTATGGTGAAGTATACATCTGTGATCTAATGCAGCTATACTTCCCAGAAGGTTATCCAAATAAACTTTACTATAAGATATTATCGAATGACAAGGGATGATATACAGGCGGAAGCTATTAAAATATTAAAAGGTTTATCTGCAAATTCACGTGTTGGTTTGGGAATCAGTATGGGTGTAGGTAAAACTAAGATATGCCTTGAGTATATTAATTACCTATCAAGTACTAGGGTTATCCCATTAAAGACTTTAGTTATTGCACCGAAGGTATCTATCCATGCTTCATGGAAGGATGAGATAATTAAACATGGATATGAGGATTCTAATCTTGATGTAACCTACGGGACTTATCTTTCTTTATCTAAGAGGAACCTTAGTAATTATGATTTGATAATTCTTGACGAATGTCATAACCTCTTGCGTAAGCATGATACTGCACTATCTAACTATAAAGGCTGTATCGTTGGTGTAACAGGTACTCCTCCTAAGGTAGCATCATCTGAGAAAGGTGAGATGGTAGCAAAGCATTGCCCCATAAGATTTACCTATATGGTAGATGATGCCGTAAGTGACGGGATACTGAATGATTACATGATCTATGTGCACATGCTTGATTTAGATACAAGAAAGAACTACTTCAAGAAGACTAAGAACGGTGGTTACTATACCTCTGAGTACGAAGACTACATGTACTGGTGCAGAGCAATAGACAGTGCCAATGGTCAGAGAGAACTACAAATGAAGCGTATCCTTAGGATGAAAGGTCTTATGGCTTATCCAAGTAAGGAGGTGTATGCCAAGGAGTTACTTAATTATATCAATGATAAAGTAATACTGTTTGCTAATACAAAAGACCAGGCTAGTAGGCTATGTAGTTATTCTTACTTTAGTGGTAACAAGAGTTCTGAATCTAACCTTACTAAATTTAAATCCGGAGATATCTTTAAACTTGCATGTGTCCTACAACTAAACGAGGGTGTTAATATACCTGACTTGAAGCAAGGGATTATCATGCATTCATATGGGAATGAACGTAAGTCATCACAAAGACTAGGTCGTTTGCTAAGATTGAATCCAGATGAGACAGGGAAGATTCATATACTATGCTATAGAAATACTGTAGATGAAACATGGGTCAAGTCAGCACTTGAAGATTATGATTCATCTAAAGTTATGTGGGTATCTAAAAGTTCAAAATTTACAACATGAGTACACAAGTAGAACACGTTGAGGAATTACTTGAAGACGTAGAGTCACAACCTAAGATTATATTGTATAACGACAATCATAATTCTTTTGAGCATGTAATACTATGCCTTATGGCATTTTGTAAACACAACATGATTCAGGCAGAACAGTGTGCGCAACTAGTACATTTAAAGGGTAAGTATGCTGTTAAACATGGTGACATAGATGAGTTGGTTAGTATCAATAACCAACTGGCTGCCAATGATTTAACATCAGAGATACAACTATAAGTTATTTAGTGTATATTGGTCGCACAAATAAACATCATGACTACACTAATACTATTACTAATTGTTGCAGCAGGAGTCTTTAAAGGAAAGATGGATGCACTTGCTGATGAGGAAATGAAGACAAGAGATTGGCATCGTAAGTATGATTTTACTAAGGAATTCAAATGGCACTGGTGGTACCTGTGGTTACATAGACCATCATTTCCTGAGAAGTTTCCATTCAGTTCTACCATACTTGTGTTCCTTACAGATCGTTGGCATATGAATCAGTTCTTTATGCAGCGTTGTTTGTTTCTAGCAATCGGATTACTAATTACTTCTAAGATTCTACTAAGTATATTTGTGGCTTTCTTTTTATTCCCCATACTAATGGGAGTACCATTTGAATCAGTGTATACTTGGTATAGAAAACATTTAAGAGAAAAGAACAATGCTAGATACTGAAGACACATGCACTGGCCTATGTAGATACTGTGATAAAGACAGTATCTATAAATGCGCAAAAGACTTAGCTAAATTAGAAGACGATGACAACATGGTAGACAGCATCTACTTTGATTTGTTATCTACATCTATTATCTGTAGCAAATGTTTTACAGAAGAATATTCTGATTACTATTCAGATGACGGAGCATGAAAATGATTGATCCGCCTAATGGCTATAGGTACGGGTTTCCTAAACCAATACCTAATGATGTAGCAAATGTAAAAGAATGGCTAGTAGAAAACGGTTATCCTAAATCTGAAATAGATAAATACGGAGACTGGTTCTATTGCAGACAGTATTTCATACCAGATGGTATGAGTAAAGTAAATAAACCAAAAACCAACGAAGATGAATTTTAAATTAAAAGGAAAGAGAATCCTTATCTTAAAACCTACAAGACCTGAAAGCGGTGTAATCCTTACAGAAGAAGCACAGGCTAGTGTAGATGCAGAGTTTATGAAGTCATGGAACAAACTTGCTGTAGTAGCAGTAGGTGATGAATGTACCCATGTAAAAGCAGGAGACCAAGTATATATCGGGTCAGCACTTGCAAACTGTGAGGTAGTAGAGATAGATAATAGTATCTACTTTATTGCATACGAGAATAACATTGCAATCATTTGGGAATGAGACCAGTATTAAGTAAGTCATCCTTTAGTAATGGTATCTTGTACATGTGCCTATCTACGGTATTTGCCTTGATAGGCGGCATGGTATCAGATTACCTGCTTTACTTAGGACTACTAATGAATGCGGCTATAGTAATAGTATGGGCACTTAGTTACAAGGGTAACATCTTTATGGATAACACCGTGAAGATACTACAGTACATGAAGTACGACTTTCGTAACGGTCCCATATATTACTTGCTTGCAGCAGGTTGTTGGATTGTTACTATCATCAATGCAATCCTCGACTACCAACGTTACAATTACATAGAGTTTGATATTTGGTTATCCCTTATATCTATATATTTCATATCTTGTGTTATGGTTCTTTGGGGCTATACAAAAGATTATGACCGACTCAAGTGATTTAGTCTTTATATACTGGGATGATGTACCAGTAATCAAGTCAATTCAAGAAAAACTAATACAATCTTTTCATGATCAAGATAGGCAGCAGCCCGGTTAGTGTAACCGAGGTATATGAAGGTACTATAGAATTAGACCGCAAATACGTATTTACAGTAGAGAAAACAATTTTAGATGGGCCAGTTCCACCTGATTTTCAACCATATTACGTCAAAGACGTGCATTGTGTAGAAGATTGTGATGAAGTAATTGATCCAGAAGTTATGTTTTTAATAGAAAGAACAATAATCAATTGGGCTAAGAAGAATGGCATCGGTAAATCTAGTAAAGATGAATGACCCTAATGAAGTTAAACCTCCTGTATGGGAGGATCTAGGTTACGCAAATTTTGAATAACATGAGTAAAGCAATACTAGAGTTTAATCTTCCTGAAGATGGAGATGACTTTCGCTATGCCATTAATGGAGAAGAGTACTACATTGCTCTGAATAATATCAGGGAGGATGTCCGGCAAATCTGGAAGTACAGAGTACTACAGAATGATCAGTTTGATCTTGTAGATGAGATCTACCAGATGATTAACCAAAGAATTAACGAAGCAAGTAAAGCCAATGATTAAAGAAGGAGATCAAGTAGTATGTGTAGATGATGTATTTGATCCTAGGTCATTAGAGATTATACCTAATAGACCTATTAAGGATAATATCTACACCATTCGTGAAATGAGATACTATGACATGCATGATAAAATGGGTGTCACATTAATGGAGATTAGAAATTCTAAAAATGTTAGGGATCTATTTGGTAAAACACAGGAACCTAGTTTTAATATTACCAGGTTTGCTCCGTTAGACCAAGTCCTAGACAATATTAGTATAGAAGAATTAGAAGAAGCAGTAATATGAGTAAAGTAGAATTAGTTACCCGGAAGTCTATGCAGATCAGACCTTCGGGTAGATCTACTGACTTCATTGCACCCAGTTTTGGGTATGGTTGTTTATTTAACTGTAGCTATTGCTACATGAAAAGACATATGCCAGAGGGTTTAATGGTGGCTAAGAATATAGAAGATATTCTGACTGCCATAGACCATCACTCTTGGTTTGCACAAGTAGAAAAGCCTAATCAAACCCATCCTTTCTTTATTACTTATGACCTAGGTTGTAATGAAGATTTAGCATTGCATGCTAAGTATTACGATATGGAAAAGATTACTAAGTTTTTCAGAGACCATGAAAAGGCATACGGATCTTTTGCTACTAAGTATGTAAATCCTGATTTATTAAAGCTCTATCCTGCATCTAAAATGAGAATAAGATTTAGTCTTATGCCTCAGAAATATGCTGATGTGCTAGAACCTAATACCAGTAAAATTATCGATAGGATAAAAGCTATTGGTCCGTTTATGGAAAAAGGTTGGGTGGTACATATAAACTTTAGTCCTGTAATTGTAACAGAAGGATGGGAACAAGAGTATGCAGCACTATTTCAGCTGGTAGATAAGTATGTTGGCCCTGTGTATAAGCCTTTAGTAAAGTCCGAGGTAATATTTCTTACTCATAATGCTAACAAGCATGAGTATAATCTAAAAAACAATATACTTGGCGAAGATTTGCTATGGAATCCTGCAATTCAGGAGGATAAGGTATCCGAGTACGGTGGTAAGAATATTCGATATAAGCACAACTTAAAAGACGACTACATCTACCAATTTAAAATGCTTCACGGCTTAATAATCCCTTGGAATGAAATCAGATACATCTTTTAACATGACAGATGAAGACAAACTAAAAGTCATTAATCTACTCATGTTGCTACAGATATGTGTGTATGCTGCGGATGAAACTACTAGCATACCTTGGTTCAATAAGCAGAAAACTAAAAATGTTCTCAATACTTTTTTAGATATTATTATCAAGGAACATGGTCATGTGATTAAAAGTTTTTGGGATATTCCTGAGATGGATATGGTGGAAATTACAAAAGTTCTTAGTAACTTTGGCGAAGCTGCCGGGTCATTAGAATATTATGACATGGTAGAAGTAACCCAATTAATTAATAATTATAAAAACAAAAAATCATGATGCATTTTTTAGTTCACTTAGCCTTTATGGTAGCAGGTGCTGTATTTTCTGGAATGTTTGTAGACTACAAATGGAAATTAGCAAGTAAGAGATTGCTTGATAAGATTGCTTCACTTCAAGAAGGACTTACTTCTAAGCAAAGTGAAATCAATACTTTGAATGTTAATTTGATTTCTGCAAATTCTAAAATTAAGATGTTAGATACATCTTTATCTGAAAAAGAAAAAGAATTGCTTCAGATTACAGCCAAAGAAAAACTAGCTAAAGTGAATGAGAATACAGTAGTTAATCTTAAAACTACTGCGGCTACTCCAAATGGTTTGAGAAAAAAACGTGGCCCATATAAAAAGAAGAAGAACTATGGCAAACCAGCTTCCAATAACAATTCAGGTAAAAAAGCAGAATGATACGTTAGTACTTGTAAATGAACTAAGTTCAGCAAAACTTGACCTCTTTATTAAATATCTTGATGAGGGTCAGGTAGTTTCTTTAACCTACGAGGTTATTACGGCAGACAAATCTTATGCACAGCTATCAAAATTGATGAAGTGCATAAGAGAAGTCGCCACATATACAGGTGACACATTTGAAAGTGTCAAGCATGAAGTAAAATTAAGATCAGGACTATGTATTGATGGTCAATGTAAGTCCTTTGCTGATTGCTCTAAAGATGAGATGAGTCTGGCAATTCAGGCTATAATAGAAATAGGTGATATTGTAGGATTCAACCTACATTAAATCACAAAGCATGACAATGTAGGTGTTACCCTACATTGTCTTCTTTAGCAGGACCGTCAACTACTGTCTTGCTTTGAGTTGCAGGATCGTATTCAACCCATTGTAATTTATCTTGTGATCTTGCAGCTGTCTCTATAAGTGTGAGGAATGCTAAGATAGTTTGGCAATGATATGCAAACGGTTCTTCAATCTTTCCTTCACCAATATTCTTCATCACTTCTGTAAAGTGTTCCTGATCTTTGAATGGAACAAACTCTAAAAGCAGTTGGTTAAAACGCATTACGTATGCAACAGGAATATCTACCATAATAGATGTTTCTTCCTTGTATACTTCAGCTCTAACTGGCTTCAAATCTTCTGCGGGAGTTGTTGTATTTTCTGACATGTTGATTTTATTTAATGCACAAATATAAATGAAAGATATAGACTTACAAGAAATAAAAGAGAAACTATTTCAAAAACTAAAATCAGCTGGTTGGGGACCAGCAACTGTAAATTTTGTGATGTCCTCAGACTTCGATTCAATATTGGAATTCCTTCATAATGAATCAGTTAATGGTAAAAAGTGGACACCACAGATAAAGAATCTATTTAGAGCATTTGAAGAATGTCCCTATGAAAATACACGTGTTGTAATAGTTGGTCAGGATCCATATCCACAGGTAAATGTGGCCGATGGCATAGCCTTTAGTTGTAGCATGCAAGGTACAATAGAAAAGTCTCTAAAGTACATGTATGATTCAATAGAAAGAACTACTGGTCAGACTATAGATAAGTCTGCAGATCTAACCAAATGGGCTAATCAAGGTATACTAATGCTTAATAGTGCATTGACTACAACTATTGGTAAACCAGGTAGTCACCGGCTAGTTTGGAAACCATTTACTGCAGCTCTGATTGATCATCTTATATGGAATAAACAAGATATCATTTATGTTTTTCTTGGTAAGGTGGCACAAGAGTATGCAGATATGATACCTGATAACTGCTATAAGATATTTGCTACGCATCCTGCAAGTGCTGCCTATACTGGACAGGCTGAATGGGATTGCAATGATTTATGGAATAAAATAAACTATCAACTCGAAAAAAATGAAAAGCCAAAAATCATCTACTAAAAGGTATACACCGTTACCAGAAAAAGTTTCAATCCGTGGTTTTCTAGATCCAAACAGCGGGGAATACAACTTCATTGTTTTTAGTAACAAAAGATATGTAAAGGCTAAGGGATTGTATGATGCTCTTTCTATATTTGGAATCAATTATGACAAAGCAAAAAAGATTGTAGCAGAGATGTATCCAGAGTTAGATACTACCCATAAGTTCAAGACTTTGGAAGGTGATTATACACAACTTGCTTTAGACCAACGATTTACATATGATGATCAAACAGTTTTACGATATCCTTGACGAGTTAGATGTAACTCCAAATGCATTTCATATTCTATGGTGTATTGCTAATAAGCGTAGACCTAAATCTGTAAATGCACATGCAGAACTAAGAAATCTGGTAGCCACTAAGTTGCTAGATGATAAGTATGCAATGACTGAGGAAGGTAAAATCGTTTTGAAAAAAGTTGAGGCTTTATTCCAAGAAAAGATAGTAGAGGAAAAGCCTGTAATATCTGATGATTTTATAGGTCAGTACCTAGAGCTGTTCCCTAAAGGTAAATTACCTAGCGGTAAATCTGCTAGAGTAAATCGTAGAGATATTGAGAAGGCATTCAAATGGTTTTTTCAGAACTATGAATACAGTTGGGAGACAATTCTAAAAGCTACGGCTTATTATGTAGATAGCTTTGAGAAACAGAAGTTTATGTACATGAGAAATTCACAATACTTTATCGGTAAAACCAACCCAGACAAGACAAAAGATTCAGATCTTGCTAGTTATTGTGAGATAATTTTAAATGGTGGTTACGAAGAAGAAACCACACTATCCGAAAAAGTAGTATGAATTATAGAAAGTTAGGTGCAGTAGTAATGATGTTGTGCATCATGCTGCTGTTACATGTTATTGTTTGGAGGTTTAGTACTGATATACTAGGTATTCAAATCAGCTTCTGGCAGATAATTTTTATCAATATTTTTTTGGAACTATTGAGTAAAGGTTATAGCTTTATATCCCGGAAAGTCCTAGAATCATTCTAAGTTACTAGTCCGGTAACAATCTCATTTTCAGTATAATGGTAGAAAAAAATCATGCTTGGAAAGGGCAGAAAGATGGTTTTGTCCAGGCACTAGAGTACATGAAAGGAAGAAAGGAAGGTAAGATACGTAGTATCAAAACTCCCTGGCCTAAATTTAATGATGCATCTACCGATGGTATAGAGTGGAATACTCTAACTGTTATTGCAGGTAGGTCTGGTGCTGGTAAGACCTTAGTAAAAGACAATATTGTAAACAGCGCATTTGTACTGAATAAAGGTGAAGAATTTAGGATATTAGAATTTCAGTTCGAGATGCTTTCCAGAGTAACAGCATTACGTGAATTCTCCAGTGTGGTCAACAGATCATACAAGGATTTATGTAGTGCTAATGGTCAGCTAGATGATGAAACTCTTATAAAATGCTATGACTATGCAAAGATTAGAGTAAAGTATCCTATTGACGTAGTAGAAAATCCCATGACTGTTAAGGAGATTGAAGAAGTAATCGTTGATTACATGGAAAGTCACATTAATACAGAGGGAGAAGTTCCAAGATACGTCAATACGATTATTACTCTTGACCATTCGTACCTGCTTAAGGTAAACAATGGACAGAATAAGCAGGATATGCTTTATGAATTTGCAGAAACTCTTACAAAACTTAAGAGGAGATATCCTATTGCGTTTATTATTTTAAGTCAGCTTAATAGAAACATTGATAATCCAGAGAGAAATGAAGATGGTAGGGCTGGTAACTATATCTTATCCTCAGATCTTATGGGTGCCGATGCTTTGCTTCAGCATGCTGACGTTGTTGTTGGTCTAAACAGGCCAGGGTATTTCAAGATTCGGTACTACGGTCCTGAAAGATATATTATTGATGATGAAAGAGTTATGGTAATGCACTTCCTGAAATGTAGGAATGGTGATACCAGGATGAGTTTCTTCAGAGGTAATTTTGAAAGCATGAGTGTAGTAGAAATACCGACACCACCGAAACAAGAGAAACGTTTAAATACAAAATAATGATTAAGACTCAAGAAAAGAAGAACCTGCTTGATAAAAAAGCTAGGATGCAGAATCTTGTAGAGTATCATCAAAAAACATTTGAGGCACTCGGTATAGATGATCCGTTGTTTGTACCTACAATGGCATACAAGCCATATACAAAGACTGAATTGCATGTTAGTTTATTTCCAAGTCAGTTAAAGAAAGGACAGGATATTTACACGGAGTTTGTAAATAAAGAATTTGAACCTGAAACAGATGAAAGAACCCTGTATAAGTGGAAATACAATAAATACTGGGAAGAAGAATATGATTCTGTTGAGCTAGAAAATAGCAGTGACCGTAGATATCTTGTTCCAGTTAGTGAATTAGAGGCAGTTGCAGTTCTAACAAAAGTTGAAGATACTGATTCTCAGATAATTACATTTGATACATTTGATGAGATCATGGATCCAGATGAGGACTGTCCTCTAGATAGAATAACCCTTAGAGATTTAGCAGCAATCATGTTGCAGAAACCTGTAAGCAGAAAGAAGTGGCTAAATCAAATAATTAAAAGCTAATGGAAATCGTATTGCCAACAAAGAAACAGAAGCCTGATACATCAAGTCCAGAGAATCTTGTAATCTTTAGTAAGCCTAAGGTAGGTAAGACTACTTTGTTTGCTGATCTACCTGATTGCTTGATCCTAGATTTAGAATCTGGTTCTAAGTATGTTGAGGCTTTAAAGATTGGTGCTGCCAATGTAGATGAAATTAAAGCAATCGGTAAAGCAATTAAGGATGCAGGTTATCCCTATAAGTATGTAGCTGTAGATACAATTACTGCTTTGGAGGAAATTTGTATTCCATTTGCTGAGGAACTTTATTCTCAATCTCCAATGGGAAAGTCCTGGTTTACAGAGGGTAAGGCTAAGTATGGTAGCATACTTAACATGCCTAACGGTGCTGGTTATCCTTGGCTTCGTGAAGCATTCTCAACTATTATTGCTTATATTAAGAAATGGGCACCAAGAGTTATTCTTGCTGGTCACGTAAAGGATGTGCTGCTGGAAAAGAACGGGGCTGAATTCACATCAATGGATTTAGACCTGACAGGTAAACTTAAAAGAATTATCATGCAGCACTCGGATGCTATCGGATATTTGTACAGAAAAGGAGATACCAACATTCTTAGTTTCAAGACCAAGGATGATGTATCTTGTGGTGCAAGACCTACGCATCTAAAGAATAAAGAATTTGAAATTTCAAAAATTAATGAGGACGGCAGCGTAACAGTTGACTGGTCTAAAATCTTCATCGACTAAATTTAAAACCATGATTAGTACAAAGAACATTAAAGAAAACGGATCATCGTCATCTGTATCAAAGACATTATCTCCGGGTAATGCATCTGTAAAAATTTATAACATCCGACTTGAGGCAACACCTTATAATAAGGAAGCTTTCAATATCATTCTAGATGTTGAGGGTCCTGCATTAGGTGATGACTTTGAAGGATTTTATATTGATAAAGATAACCCAGGCTTGGGTCGTCATGATGGTCAGGTAGGTCGTGTAAAGCTTACCGAGTATCCATTTGCAGATGGTATAACTCCAAAGGGTAATGTCATTAAAAGAGATGAGGAGATCCTAAAGGCAATTAAGAATTTATGTAATGAGACTGGGTCATCTGCATGGCTAGATTCTCAAGATGAAAAGCATGATACTGTAGATTCATTAATCAATCAGTTTAATTATGATAAGCCTTTTGCTAATAAGTTTTTGCGTGTATGTATTGCAGGCAAAGAGTATCAGAACAAGGCAGGTTATACTAATCATGATTTGTATTTTCCAAAGTGGTCTAAGGATGGTATAGCATATGAGGGTGCTCATATCGATGAAGTAAAAAGTAAAGTAGTAAAGTTCAATACTGAAGTTCACATCAAGAAAAGCAAGACCGTAGAGGTTAAAACTTTTGGAGAGGGTACAACTAAGAAGTCTCTGGCTGATGACTTTGAGTTGTAATAGTTAACTTATAAGATAACAAAGGGGGCAGAATCAACTGTCCCCTTTAATTTTTTACAGCATGCTTAGTACAAGATCCATAGTATTATCAATAGATGAGGTTCCATCTACTTGGATATATGAATATTATTGTAAGCTAACCGAAAAGCTTACAGGTCAAAGTGTTAAGATGAAATCCTTATTCAATCATAAGGATACGAACCCTAGTTTCTTTATCTATTATAGGGACGGTAAGTATAAATGGAAAGATTTCTCTACCGGCTTCGGCGGGAGTGATGTAAATCTAGTATCTGAATTATATAAACTAGAGTATTCTGATACCGTCCATATGATAATGAAAGACTATTCAGTCTTCCTAGAGAAAAATAAGAATGGGTATTTCCTCAGTCCCATAGTTGAGGAAAACAAATATGAATTGTCTACTGTTGTAGAAAGACCGTGGAATAATCTAGATGCTAACTACTGGATGCAGTATAATATAGGTTCTGAGACATTAGAAAAGTTTAATGTAAGACCTATTGATCACTATGCCTTTACTTGCATTGACAAACCGGGCTTTGATGTAAGAGGTAATTATATTTACGGTTATTATAATTCAAGTAACCAGATATGTAAGATATACCGACCCAAGAGTTCAGATTATAAATTCATAAAAGTCAGAGACTATCTGCAAGGTACTGATCAGCTGCAGTTTACGAAACCGTATCTGATAATATGCAGTTCTCTTAAAGATGCAATGTGTATAGATTCTATGGGATATCCTGTAGAAGTAGTTGCCCCGGATAGTGAGAATAGTATAATCCGCAAGGAGGTAATCAATCTATATAAAGTAAAGTATAAGTCTATCTGTACTCTACTTGATAATGATAAGGTTGGAATGGAAGCAATGGCAAAGTATAACGCATTGTATCAGATACCAGGCATACATCTTAAACTGGAAAAAGATTTGTCAGACTCTGTTAAAGTTCATGGTATTGATGCAGTAGATAAAATCTTGAGGCCAATCCTTAAACATACATTACTGAAATGAGTTGGATATATAACGGAGTCGTGTTCACAGAAGAGATGATTCCTGAAAGTGCAATCGGTTTTATATACATTATGGAAGCAACAATAAATAACAAAGCTGTTGCGTACATAGGTAAGAAAAACTTTTTTGCAGATGTAAAAACCAAGCTTAGCAAGAAGGCACTGCCTACAGATAAGCGTAAGAAGACGTATAAACGTGTACGTAAATCAACATATCAGAACTACTACAGTAGTAATGATGTCTTAAAGCAAGCACATAAGGATGGTATAGTTATCAAGAGATCCATCCTTAAAATCTGCTATTCTAAATCTGAACTGTCTTACAATGAGACAAAGTATCAATTCAAATTTGAAGTTTTAGAATCAGACAGGTGGCTTAACGGAAACATTCTTGGTAAATTTTATAAGCAAAACAAATGACAGACGCAGAAATTGTATCAGCTATGATGGCTGTAAAAGAAGCAGGTATTTATAAAGTAGAAGTAGATTTTTCTGGTGGTGGAGATAGTGGAGACATAGATGAATGGAGATATTATAACGAGGAAGGAGATGAGATTGATGTAGATGGGGACGACCGTACTATAGATATTATACACAAAATTGGAGAACGTATAATCCATCGCCACTATAGTTATGATTGGTATAATAATGAGGGTGGTAGAGGTACATTGCATATGAATTTTAAAGAAAAAGAATGGGACATTGAAGGTGTCCAGTTTGTAGAGGAACCTAATAGTGAATCTGGAGAGTTAACAACTATCATTGGAGAAATTGAAATTTAGATTATGGCACATCCCCATGAACACGCAAAAAGTTCTGTCAAAAAATGGGGTGGTAAACTAGAAGATTACACAGACATTCATGATTGGTTTGATGAAACTAAGGCCTGGTATGGTCATAGTATGCATCGTCTATTCCGTCATCACAGCGAGGGAATATTTGAATGTGAAAGAATCTTTGGTGCTTCCTTCATCAATTCTGATGGCAAGAAAGTTTACACCCGTTATGTTGGAGAACAACATGTAAAAGAAGATTGCAATGGTTACATACCAAGTGCAAGAGAATGGATATTATTTATGAATAATCCACAACCGTGGATGCTTAAAACATTGGATATCAATGACTAATGAACTAAAGTTAACACCAGAGATTTGTGATAACATTCTTAAGATGATGCAGTCAAGTGACAAGGATAACTTGACAGTTGCTACAGAAACAATCAGACATATAGATGTAGTACAAAACCTGCCGTATCTATTGATCATGTATAAAGAAGCAAATACAGAATGTAGGCAGACTGTGTTTATGGAGACTATAGTTAATCAGTTAACTTTAATCTGTAGGCATATAGATTTTAACAGCAATGTTACATATACCTCACTATATAATGAAATTGTATATCATAATGTTTCAGGTGAGGCTATAGACTATTTCCTAGATAAGTTTTCGGTTTCCATAAAAAGAAACATGATGGAATGGGGATTCAGTTTCCTAAGTGATTTTAATTTAAAACTAATACCTATTAAGAATGAATCATCAAGATTCACTAGCTAAGACCAGTAAAGAACTAATGCTTAAAGAACCATTCTATGGTTTGTTTCTCATTAGTTTGAATAAGATATGGTCTGATAAAGTACCTACTGCAGGTGTCGCTAAAAATAATATTAACTATCAGCTTGTAATTAATCCTGAGTTTTGGGGGTCATTGTCTGATCCCCATAAGCTCGGACTATTAAAACATGAGCTGTTGCATATTGCATTCTTTCATATCTGTTCGGAACATCCTGGCTATGACAAGAAGCTGTCTAATATTGCAATGGATCTAGAGATTAATCAGTACATTGATGGTATTAACTTACCAGATGGTGGCTGTACAATCAAGACAGATCCATTTGTACAGTTAAATCTTCCTGAAAAGGTAGGCTGGCATACATATTATGATCTTATCAAGAATGAACTTGATAACAATCCTGATAGCGAATCTAGTCAGAGAATTCAACAGATGATGGATGATCAAGGTTCTGGTCAATCTCATACACAAATGGGAGACATGATACCTGATCACGAATCATGGGGTGAATTTGAAAACCTTAGTGATGCAGAGAAGAAACTGATTGAAAAGCAAACTGAACACGTTCTATCTGAGATTAAAGAACAGGTAGAAAAGTCAAGAGGTAATATACCAGGAGAACTAAAGAGTATTCTAGAAAGATTGAATGTAAAAGAACCACCAAAGTTTGATTGGAAAGGTTATCTTAGAAGATTTACTGGGGGTTCTCAAAAGGTATATACCAAAAAGCTTAGACGTAAGTTTAATAAAAGATTTGAAGAGAATCCAGGTCTGAAAATTAAACAACGCCGGCATATTCTTGTAGCAATTGATACAAGTGGATCTGTTTCAGATAAAGAGTTAAAAGAATTCTTTCATGAGATAGATCACATTAATAAAACGGGTAGTGACATCACAGTAATACAGTGTGATACATCTATAAGTTATATTGGAGAATATAGAAGGGGTCAAGAATTAGTAGTTCACGGAAGAGGTGGTACTAGCTTTGATCCTGTGTTAGAATATTATAATGCAAATACTGGAAAGTATACGTGTCTAGTCTATCTTACTGATGGCGAATGTGATACGGATATAAATGTAAAAGGCAAAATGCTTTGGGTAATATCTACCCGTGGTAGCATAAACAAATCATTAAAAGGACCACAAATTAAATTAAACTAAGATGGCACAAGTAAATTTAAATACTTCAGAACTTAAGAGTTTCGTTAATCATATTGTAACCAACAACAGATATCTTCAGCAGAATGGAAAGATTCCAGTAGCTGTTGCTGTTGAGGGTGAGGCAGGTATCGGTAAGACTAGCACTATTCTAGAGATAGGTAAGTCACTAGGTCTGCATGTTGTAAAGTTGAATCTTGCACAGATCGAAGAGATTGGTGACCTCACAGGTTTTCCAATGAAAGAATTTGAGATTAAGAAAGATGAAGTAACTAAATGGGTTCCTGAGAATACTTTGCCTCTGTATATTCAGAACAAATATATACCAACAGGTGAGAAGAGAATGACTCATGCTGCTCCTGAATGGATTCAAGGTAAAGGTGATGGCGGTATTCTTATCTTAGATGACTATACTCGTGCTGACTCTAGATTCTTACAAGCTTGTATGGATTTGATTGACCGTCAAGAATACATCTCATGGAAGCTTCCAAAAGACTGGCACATTATCTTGACTACGAATCCTGATAATGGTGATTACAATGTAACATCTATTGACGTTGCACAAAAGACTCGTTTCATTACAGCTAATCTTAAGTTTGATATTGACTGCTGGGCAAAATGGGCAGAGTCTGCAAACCTAGATAGCCGTTGTATCAACTTCTTACTGTTACATCCAGAGCTTGTTACTAAGGAGACTAATGCTCGTAGTATTACTACATTCTTTAACTCTATTAGCAGCTTTGATTCTTTTGAGAACAATCTTCCAATGATTCAATTTATTGCAGAAGGTTCTGTAGGTGAGACATTCGGTACAATGTTTACCATGTTTATCAATAACAGACTTGACAAGATGATTTCTCCTAATCAGGTTCTCTTGAATCAGAACTGGGATAATGTAAAGTCTGAGTTGCATGAAACAATTGGAACAGGTGCTAATTATCGTGCTGACATTGCAAGTGTTCTAGCTACTCGTCTTATTAACTATACTGTTAACTATAGTAATACAGAACAAGTGACTGATAAGATACTGGAACGTGTAAAGAATATTGTAACGTCAGATGTATTTACTAATGATATTAAATATCACATCATTAAGAATGTAATTAACGGTAACAAAACCAAATTTACTAAGCTTATGATGGATGCTGAAATTGTTAAAATGGCCGTAAAATAATAACGTATGCAGAGAAGCATAAAATTAACAGAAGAACAGTTAGGTAGATTAAAGTTTATTGAAGGGTCTAGCATTATGGTTAGACCCGGCATGCACTATAATATCCATTTCCTTAGTGAGGATAATTATAGTAAGATATTTAAAATGTTTACTGCGTATACGGATATAACCAGTATACCTAAGGGTGCCAAAGGTTTTATCCTGCCGAAGAATAATCTAAAGAAGGATGACATAAAAGAGATCTGTAAGAGATATGATTTGAAAATCACCAATGATATCAGTAATGCAAGTTTTGTTATTGGTAATGATCATATATCAGAGTATAACTCAATCTATGAACATTCTGTAGATTCTAGAGCACTGCTAGTAGATGGCCATGGTTATATGCTAGAGTTTGATAATTGTGGTGTTGATCTTAAGAATCAATTCATAAACTTCATGTCGTCTAGAGCTGGAGTTACAGCTGATCGTCTTAATCAGCAAACCTCTGTAATGTATACTAGTGAAATCAACAGCAGGTATGAAGACTGGACAATGTATGCTAATCAACGTAGAAAGTTTTATATCACAGATGATGGTGTATTTATTCTATACAACATGCTGTCTAGAAAACTTCCGGTTGTTAGTGTAAATAGTTTGTTCAAGGGTATAGATAAAGTTACTATAGATAGTGACATACATGATA
>Ga0315901_10002932_pt1 | contig 22680 bp, 21 predicted proteins | sample LakEriMetagenome_10_FD_203761 | JGI IMG/M metagenome (GOLD analysis project Ga0315901, IMG submission 203761) | Freshwater fungal communities from buoy surface, Lake Erie, Ohio, United States - Buoy 2 MA116 | ecosystem: Environmental > Aquatic > Freshwater > Lake | place: USA: Lake Erie, Ohio... | reverse complement strand
CGACCATGATGGCAAGCGATTTGTTTCACCCTGGTCAACAGCGCGCAGATGCTGGGCAGCGGTCGAAGACTTTAAAAACTCACTACCAACAAGCGTCATCCCATTTTTCATGCCAGAGAATTTGAGTGATGCGCTGAGTGAAGATTCTGCAGATTTAGAGAATCGCGTTCCGCACATCATCTCGGAAACATGGATTATTCCGCCCCGCTGGTTCGCACTTTTTACTCCAGAAGAACGACTCCGTGGAAATAACGCCGACGGACCTTTCACCATCATGCGCACCGAGATGTCGCAAGCTAAGAAGCGTTGCATTTCAACACACCAAATTATCCGCAAAGCTTTTGGCCCAGGCCCTGTTGAAGAAGAAATAGTTCAGCTCCTCAATTGGCTCAATGTCTTTCATCCCGAATCCATCGTTGAATGTGATTACGGCGGATTGGCTCAATATCTAGAGAAGGCGCTCACTGATGATGGCGAAGCCGGACTTGAAGCAGATCGCTCAATCGAAGATGTCACGCTCTCACTTCAAGGACTTTCTAATGGTGATGGAGCACTTGCCGGACAGGGTTATGAGGCGCTTGTGAGCCGCTGGAGGAAGGTTGCTGCTCTCGAGCAGGCGATGTAACCCCCGCTGATTTGGACCTTTAAGAGCCTTGTCATCGCGCCCTGAGGCGGGAATACTTTCCACTCATATCGGACGAAAGGGACAACGCTCGAGTATGAGTATGCAGAGACCCATGGAACAGGAAGTACTCCTGACCCCCGCTGAAGTCGCCAAGCTCTTCCGCGTTGATCCTAAAACGGTGACGCGTTGGGCGAAGGCCGGAAAACTCACTGCAATCCGCACGCTTGGCGGCCACCGTCGTTATCGTAAATCTGAAGTTCAAGCGCTCCTAGGCGCAGTACCGAATCGGGGAGTCAATGTCTGAGAAAGAAAAACCTGAAGTATCTAAGAATGACGCCAACGATCCGAAGGCAAAATTCCGTGAAGCGCTAGAGAAGAAGAAGCAAGGAAATGGAATACGGAAAAATAACAAGACAAGCGGACCGAAAGTTAGTAGTGGTCAAGCAAGTGGCAATGCTCCCAAGATGTTCCGACGCAAATCAGGAAGTGCGTAAGTCTAGTCGAGATATGTGCGGTTATTTGTCTGTCACTCTTGCCTATTAATCACAAATGTAAGTTTTCTACCATATCCATCCCCTCAAAGTATTACGGGGACAGGAATTCCACATTGATTCAGCAACAAACGAGAGATGGCATGGGTTTTTTATTTGTTTCATGGTTTTTATTTAGTAACACTGAAGGTAGAGTTTGATTATGCGCATTTTAATAGTTTCCAACTCGCTGAGCGGAGGTGGTGCGGAACGTGCAATGAATCTTCTGGCAAACCTATTTACTGTCAAGGGATATGAAGTAAGCACTTTGTGTGTAAATCAAAGTGACGAAGACCTAGTTCATAACAAGAGTCATTTGATTCAACTTTCAAGAAATTGGAATGATGGAGTAATTCCTACATTAAAAGGATTCATCCAATTTCTAGGATTCGTGAAAAAATGGTCCCCACAGGTAGTGATATTGAATTGTGACTTGCCTGAACTGTATGGTGCTTTTGCATTTAGGGCAAGGAATTTGATTTGTGTTGAGCATGTAAATCAACCTTGGATTAATCGCAGAAAAGTGGGTTTTGTCATCAGAAAGGTTCTCCAGATGCGAAAAGTGACTTGGGTTGCCGTTTCTGATCACTTAACGATTTGGCCTTTTCAAGTCAAACCAGCTGCTGTGATTGAAAACTTGGTTGGCGAAAATGTGGATTTTGAGTCTGTGCAATCTCTAGGTAGGGGCGCAACGAAAAAAATTCCTTTGAAGCGAATTGTATTCATCGGTCGTTTTGATCCTCAGAAACAACCCATAAAAGTTCTCCAAATTGCTAGCACTTTGAACGTCCCGGCCGTATTTGTTGGGCAGGGCAAACTTCTAGCTGAAATGGAGAAAATTTCGAACGAACTTGAGGTCGACTCGCAATTTATGGGATTCAGAAGAAACCCTTGGGACCAAATCAGAAAAGGTGACTTATTGATAGTACCTTCTCTCTTTGAGGGAGACGGACTTGTTGTTGTCGAAGCAATCATGAGAGGAGTCCCACTACTGATCAGTGACATCCCTGAATTTCGACGCTTTCGACTTCCTGACCGAAATTACTGCAGTGACATTCAAGAATTTTGTGAGGCTATTGGGATTTACCAACAGGATATAGTTTCGCTGAAGGTAGCGTCAAACAAGCGTGGTGAGCTTAGAACAATGAGAGATCCAGAGCGAATTTACAATTTATGGCACAATCTTTTGAATAGGTTTCATGACTAACAAGTATGCGATTGACGCTTGCACGCCAAGATACCTAGCCGAGAGCAGGAAGCGTGAATTTTACGATTCCGCTAGTGGAGTTTTCAACAGGTATCAATGAGTAAATGAGGCCCGGGTGTTGGGAAGAAATATCTCTCGCGAAAACCTCATAGTCATGAGAAGAATAAAATTCTTCAACCAGAAAAACATATTTATTTGAAACTCTTATCATGTTATTGACCATGCGGGCCGCTTTTTCAATACTCAAGTGCATAGTGACCGCTTGAGTATAGACAACATCAAATTTTGTTGGAATATCTTCGACTTGCTGAGAATTTGCAAAGTCCATAATTTGAATTTTGGAAAGCAATTTTTGGTGATTGGGAAACATTTTTTGTCCTAGCTCAACTTGAGAAGGCAAGAGGTCAACGCCATGTACTTCCGTCGAAGATAACAATTTTGAGAGATTAATCATGTGGTAACCAGCTCCTGCACCAACCTCAAGAACGTTTGTGGGCTCAACCCCCAGGCACAATTTGTAAAGGGCAAGATGAGGAGAATGTAAGGCATCAAGAGTAAGCTCGTTACCACTCCGTAACTCCGAAATCATTTGATCAGTTAAAAGAAACTCATAACCTTTTCTTGACAGTAAATTCAACTGCGGTGCGTAATCAAATTGTGTGTAAGTGCTCCATCTAAAGTCGTCGATGTGCTTCTCCTTGAGAATTTTATTGACGAGTATCCTCAATGGACGTATTACTAAATCAAACACATTCATATGCGAGTACCTCCCATAGCGATTTTCACCCCATTTGATTTCATAGACTACTCGAGATGCGTCACACTCAACATTTCGACTCGCGATATACTGAGTCTCAACGTGGTTTTGCCATCATCGGGTAAATCAGAAAAGTGCTTTGGGAAGTCGGAGAATGAAAAAGTGAAAAAAAGTGTTATTCGATTCAAAATTACCGGAGGAGCCGCGGCACAAGTTCTCGCTTTCTACAATATCCTCTATTTTCAATCAAATCACGAAGGAATATCTGATTTAGAAGTTGTGCACTATGAAGGTGGAACTGGTGCCTATTTTCCCTTAGCAATCAAGGAGTTATTAGAGATAGCGGGAATGGGAGTCAAAGTTGAAAAAGCAAGAAACGTATCTTCGAATGTCGATTTGAGAGTTGGCGAGGTAATTCAAGCCCATGAGTTGTTTCAACCGGGGTTAAAACGAGAGAAATTGATCGAAGTAATAAGAAAACTGGGGATTGAAAGTCATTTGAAGAGACTTAAACAGGAGTGGATGCTTCAATATCAGATTGATCGGCTGAAGAATGTACCAAATTGGGTAAAGGTAATTTCTGGAGGGTACATGCCATTTGTAGAAATTGATACTCGAATGAGATTAGAAGAAATGTTTAATCAAAGTAGTATGCAAAGTATTTTCCTAAAGAAAAACGATGTTCAATACTTCCAAGAAAGCGCAGTTATTCATTATAGATTGGGTAACAAAAGAACAACTTTTTCCAGTCCTGAGCTAGGAGGTAAAGTTAATTCGATCATTGATGCTGGAGACTTTTCAAAAATTTTGAGCAGCTTAGAAAAGAAACCTAAAAGTGTTTTTGTAGTAAGTGATGAGTTCCAAATTGCCCAAAAATTACTTCTAGAAGTTGGAATACATGCTGAAAAAAATCCACTGGGTACTGGTATTTGGAATGACCTCGCGCTAATGAATGCAGCGGGTTACCTACTTTGCCCATGGAGTACGGTGTCTCAATTGGCCATTGCGTGCTCTGCCAGCCCCTCAAAGAAGATTTTTTATCCAGCGACAGATGGGGCGGGAACTACGCCATTGTGGAGAGTCTCCGATGTCAAGTATTACAGGCCTAGCTACTTACCAGAACATCATTGGCTATACGACGGAGGTTTTGATTATCCTGAGGAGATATCAGAGGGATACTTCAATGATAGAAGGTAAAAGCGGAACCTTTACCCTCTCCTTTTCGAAAGTCTACCCGAGGAGTCCTTTTGACTAAACTTCTAGCCATTTCAACCTTACAAGATCTTTCAGTCGAAAAGATCCATGACCGGTATTCTGGATGGTTTTTAATCGATAGTTTTCGGAGAATGGGATTCACGGTCACAAATAGGCCGGAGGGAGAGCTATTCGTGAGTTTTGAACATAACCATAATTCTTTGAGACAATTTAAGAAAAAAGGAATTAATCCGCAAAACTGCATACTCATAAGGGTTGAAACTGACTCCGTTTATCCTGCACAATATCGTCCTCGAATGAATCAAGAGTATGAACTAATCTTTTCACCAGGTAGCACTAGATCCATACAAAATAGATTGAAACTTTTGAAACATCCCTATGTTTATCAATCTTCTCCAACAAGTCCGAGTTCATCAGACTCTAATTTAATTGACATCCTTGCAAAGAATCTTGAAAATGGAATATATGATTTTGAGAAATGGCGTCAACGTCCGATAGGTTTGAGCATGATTGCTGCAAATAAGGTGAGCAGTCAAGGTGATAATAATTATCAATTGAGAAGAGATGCGGTGCGTCTTCTCGGTCCAAGTATTTTGTCAACGTATGGACCGCTTTGGGATAAAGGAGGTTTTCAGAAGCTAAAACATCGTCTAGCAGTAGCGAAATTTGCATTAAGTTCAGGAATAAAGCCAAATATGAGCCAAATATATGGAAATTTGCATTGGCGATATGCAAATAATATGGGAGTGGTAAAAGATAAACACGTCATTCTCCAACAAAGTAAGTATTCTCTAGTTATTGAAAATTCACAACGTGCAGTAACGGAAAAGCTTTTTGATTGTCTTGTAAATGGATCGTTGCCTGTTTATTATGGTCCTGACTTATCTCAGTTTGATTTTGATGAAGAATTGATCTATCGAATCACAGACCTTCATCAAATTGAGAGAATGATCGGTGGGGGAGATAATGAAGAGATTCGGAGGAAATTATCTAAAGTTCGGGAGTTTGTTACTAGCCCTGACTTCTTAGACGAATGGTCCGCTGAAAATGTGATGAAAATTATTTTTGAAGAAATAGTAAAACATTTTGATTTAGAGAAAAAAGGTGTCTAGCTAATGCGAATCTTAGTTACAGGCTCGCGAGGGCCATTAGGAATTGCTATACAACGTATCGAAAACGAAATAAGTCCAACAAGTCAAATCTGTTTTACTCACTCACAAATTTTAGATCTTTTGGACTTTTCAAAAGTGGTCAGTTTCTTTGAAGAGTTTAGACCCGAATTGGTCATTCATTTAGCTGCGCGCTCGGGAGGCGCACAGATTAATCGGACTCACCCCACAAGGGCTTTTGAAGACAACATTTTCATGGCCTCCAATGTGCTGCGTGCAGGTGCATACGTTGACACAGAACGCTTCATCCTCACTTCTTCAACTTCTGCTTATCCATTTAGGAGAGAGATTCCCGCATCTGAGTCTCATTTTTTCGAAGGCCCGCCAAGTGAGTCCGATAAATACTATGCCTACTCGAAGAGATTGATTGAAACCATGGCTCAGGCTTACAGACGCGAATTTGGAATGAAGATTTGGGTTCCCGTTGTTAACGGTATTGCTGGGGCGGGAATGAATTTTAGGGAAGAAAAATCGGTAATGTTGGCAGGAATTATTAAAAGATTTTTTACCCAATATCATTCTGCAGAAAGAAACGAAAAGTATATTGTTTTTGGTGATGGAACTCCTCTTCGCGAATATACTTATTCTTTGGATTTAGCTCGTGCAATACGTTGGCTCATCTATTCGGAAGAGGAACCAATGCTGATCAATATTGGAAATAGTGAGAGCAGGACTATCCTTGAATATGCAAAGTTAGTCGCCTCGAAAATTGGCATTGATCTCGATTTGGTACATCCGGAATTAGCAATTACAAGTGGTGAAAAAAACTACAACCAAACAACAGATAATTCTCTATTCCTGACAAAATCAGGTTTTCTATATTCTCCAATTGAAGTTGCAATAAGCGAGGCAGTTGACCACTTCGCAGTGACACATGGACATGATTATTTATGAAAGTTTTTTTTGAAAAAAGTGATAATGACAAATTGATGTCAAAACTGGGATTTGGTACTTGGGGATTGGGTGGAGAGGCTTATGGAGAAATTTCCTACAACCATGCAGTGGAAGTGGTTCGTCATGCATACAACTCGGGAATAAGGTTCTTTGATACCGCGCCACTTTATGGAAGCGGAAGGAGCGAATCAATTCTCGGGCATGCCCTCAAGCTTTTTAATCCCGAGAGTTTTCAAATTGTCACAAAAATTGGACTTTATTTTGACTCTAGTAGCGGTCAAGAATTCCATAATTTTTCAGAAGAACAAATAAGAGATTCGATTCAAGATTCAAAGAATAGACTACAGCGAGAAAAACTGGATTTGATACTATTTCATTCGCCCGAGGAAACTCATTTCCCGATGATTTTTCAATATTTACAAAAAAATTACAGAGAAAACGCTACTCACTTGACGGGAAAAGTCGGAGTGTCTCTAAAAAAACCAACCGATGTTGATTTTTTCATTTCAACAAACGCTGTAAGCGCTTTCGAGTTTAATTTGAGTTTGATGGACCAAAGGGCATATCAGACAACTCTAAACACGACCAGACTGGCAGGTTTTTTGCGAATTGGCCGAACTCCCTATAATTTTGGATTTTTAACGGACAACCCCCCTGGTGGTAAACCTCCATCAAAAGAGACAAACCAGCACTTATCAAGATGGAGCCAAATCCAGTTTGATAAGTGGCATAGATTTCGCGAAATTTGGCTATCTATTGCGGATGAAAATAATCTGAAATTGCAGGACTTGGCTTTATCGTTCGTACTTTCATCAGATTTAGTTGATGTTGTGATTCCTGGATTTATGGATTTTGAGCAAATTGATAGTGCAATTTCGACCGTGAGAAGAGGTAGGCTTTCCACCGAGACCATACATAAGTTGAGACAGATATATTTGAGAGAGAATAGTTTTCATTCTCTCCAGAGCAAGTAGTTCTAGCATGGGGTATCCATCTTTTTTCTTGGATCGAGACGGGACGATTGTTGAATTTGTCCACTATCTGGTGAATGAAGAAGACCTAAGAATTCCTCGAGAAGTATTGATAGGTCTCAAAGATTTAGCTGCAAGAAACTTCAAACTTATCGTAGTTACGAATCAATCTATAATTGGGCGTGGTCTAGCTGAAGTTTCGGCGGTTCTCGACCTGACAAAGATTTTGCTTCGTAAACTAAAGGATGAAGGTGTAACAATCAATCTTCTCCTGATATGCCCCCATGCTCCTTCTCAAGAGTGTTATTGCAGAAAACCGAGAGTTGCGATGGCCCTGTTTGCCGATGAAGTGATCGGAATTGATTTCCCAAACTCTTTTATGGTGGGTGACTCTTTGAGCGACATGAAATTTGGTGCAGAAATGGGTATGAAAACGGTGTTTATAACACGAAATGCCGAGCAAAGTCCCAACGCGAACTTTAATGCGAAGGATATGATTCAGGCTTCTAGATGGATCATAGAAAACTCGTCCAGAGAATAACGGGAGTAGTTGTGAATATTGAATTGTCGCGAAAGCGAGCATCGGACTTGAGAGAACTTTTGCTTAGGTGGGAGGAAATCTGTGTCCCGCAAATTGATTTAGTTGCAACTGCTCTTATCGAAGTTTTACTTAAGGGAAACAAAATATTGATTTGCGGAAATGGTGGAAGTGCCGCCGATTCACAACATTTTGCGGCAGAGCTAGTCGGTACTTTGATAAAGGAAAATAGAAGAATCGGCTTAGCAGCAATTTCACTAACCACAGATTCCTCAATTTTGACAGCTTATTCAAATGATTACTCTTTTGAAGAGGTATTTGCCCGTCAAGTTGAAGCTATTGGAATTTCCGGCGATGCCCTAGTGCTAATCAGTACGAGTGGAAATTCAAAGAATTGCCTTCAAGCCATGAAGAAAGCTCGCTCCTTGGGTATAGTTACGATTGCCCTTACTGGACAAGCAGGGCAGCTAGTTCAAGAATGCGATTTATCGATTACGGTTCCATCGAGCAATACCCAGTTAATTCAGGAATGCCATGTGTTAACCTACCATGTAATTTCTGAGTTAATTGATAATGCGTTTAGTTAAAGGGGTAAGTTAATTGACGAATGTATTGGTTACGGGTGGTGCTGGATACATCGGTTCGGTATTGGTTCCAATTTTACTGGATTCGGATTTTACTGTCACAGTAGTTGACAACTTTATGTACAAACAAACAAGTCTGGCTCATGTAGCGCACAGAAAAAACCTTGAAATTGTCAAAGGAGATGTTAGAAACACATCTCTCATAAAGTCTTTAATTTCTAAGAATGATGTCATCATTCCACTTGCGGCAATTGTAGGAGCGCCGGCCTGCGAACGAGATCCAGTGTTAGCAAGTTCTGTCAACAAGACTGCAACTCTAGATTTGATTTCGTTTATCGGCAAGGAACAGCGTGTCTTAATGCCAACTACAAATAGCGCCTACGGAAGTGGTGATCGCGATAATTATTGTGATGAAAATTCTGAACTCCGACCTCTTTCGCGTTATGCGAAAGATAAAGTTATTATTGAAGAGTCCTTGATGAATTTGAAGAATGCTTCAAGTTTTAGATTAGCGACTGTGTTTGGGGTTTCACCGAGAATGAGATTAGATCTCTTAGTAAACAACCTTACGTACAGAGCGCTTACTGATAGGTATGTTGTATTGTTTGAAGGGCATTTTCTTCGGAACTACGTTCATGTAAGAGATGTCTCCAAGCTCTTTTTGTTTGCTATTGAAAACCCAGATATTGTTCTTGGACAGATATTCAATTTTGGTCTGAGCGATGCTAATATTTCAAAAAAGGATTTATGCTTATTGATAAAAAGAGTTCTTGGTGACTTTGTAATTCTAGAAGACGAAGTTCAAAAAGATCCTGACCAAAGAAATTATTTGGTGTCAAATAATAAGATTGAGAAAGCTGGATTCCGAGCCTCGATATCAATTGAAGAAGGAGTTCGTGAATTGGTCAAAGGATTACCAATGTTCGAATCGTTTCCTTATTCAAATTTGTAATTCATGATAATAACGAGAACGCCATACCGATTATCATTATTTGGTGGTGGTTCTGATTTCCCTGAGTGGTTTTCAAATTATGGTGGCTCGGTACTCTCACTTGCGATAGATAAATACTGTTATATATCGATTCGGGAATTACCTCCTTTTTTTGAACATAACTTTAGAGTTTCATACTCAGCAATAGAATTAGCAAAAAATGTTCAAGAAATTAAGCATCCTGCGGTTCGCGAAGGATTTAAGAAGTATTTGCCAGGTCTTTCTCTTGAGCTTCATCATCACGGTGATCTTCCAAGCAGAAGTGGCATAGGTTCAAGCTCTGCATTTGCAGTTGGTTTGATAAAGGCTGCGTCTGAAATCCTCGGAAATAGTCTTGACAAGCAAATCTTAGCCACAGAAGCAATTCACTTTGAACGTGAGGTTCTTAAGGAAACAGTAGGGTATCAAGATCAAATTGCAAGTGCATTCGGTGGATTAAATCTGATGAATTTTCGAAAAGATGGCAGTTGGAGTGTCCGAGAGTTACATCTGCCAGAGTCTAAAGTTCGAGAACTAGAAGAGCGAATCGTATTACTCTATACCGGAGTCATGCGTTTTAGCTCTGATGTATCAAAGACTTTGCTAACCAGACTCGACGACAATACTGACTTGATGCTTGAGAACTCAAACCTTGCTCGTAATGCTTGCGAATTACTAGAAATTGGAGGAGATCTAGCTAATTTTGGTCCAATGCTACGTACTTCCTGGGATTTGAAGCGAAAGATGAATCCAAGCTCTACTCGACCAGAACTAGAATCCATTTATAGGAGAGCCTTGAAAATTGGAGCGGAAGGAGGAAAGATACTAGGGGCTGGTGGGGGAGGTTTCTTCATGTTTTGGGTAGATCCCGATTTTAGAGATACTTTTATAGAGAAAATGTCTCCAAATGTCTGTGTTCCGATAACTCTGGATAAATTCGGTGCCACAAGATTATTATGAGCGTGTTTTGGGTGTCAAGCTGAAATTCATATTAGGCTAATTACGTGACTAAGAAAAAGACAATCGAAGACCTTATAGCGTTTGAAGAAAAAGTAGCTGAGATTTTCAACTCAGGGTTGATTCGAGCTCCGATTCACTTGTCCCGTGGTAATGAAGCGGAACTTATCAATATCTTTGAAAACATCCAAGAAACTGACTGGATTTTCTGTTCATGGAGAAGTCATCTTCACTGTCTCCTTAAAGGAGTCGAAGAAGAGAAGCTGCTTGAAGCAATACTTCAGGGAAGATCGATTTCCTTGTGTTTTCCGGAGCACAGAGTTTTTTCATCAGCGATTGTGGGTGGTCAAGTTTCTATTGCTACAGGAGTTGCATTTGCTGAGAAGCTTAAAGGTTCACCTTCAAGAGTTTGGTGTTTTATGGGCGATATGACTTCAGAGACTGGAATTGCCCAAACCAGTATTCATTACTCAGCACAACATGAACTACCAATAAATTTTGTTGTTGAAGATAATGGAGTGTCGGTGATGACCGATACCAGGAAAGTTTGGGGATCAGATAAGCTTCGCTTTCAAGAAAAAGAGATGAAAAATCTAGTCTCATATCGTTATGAGAATGCGTTTCCGCATGCAGGTGCTGGGAAAAGAATCCAATTCTGATGACAAAGTACAAGGATGCGCTCACGAACGCGATGGACTTGGTTGGAGCAAGAACCGATACTGTTTTTCTAGGCCAAGCCGTAGCAGTAGGTGGTACAGCTATGAGTACGACCTTAAAAAATATTCATGTAAGTAAATTAATTGAGCTGCCTGTTGAAGAAGAATTCCAAATGGGGCTTGCAAATGGTCTTGCTATGTCAGGCTTAGTGCCAATATGTATATTTCCTCGTTGGAATTTTCTTTTGTTGGCAGTTAATCAGATTGTTAATCATTTGGATAAGTTTCAAGAAATGGGAGTAATTTCAAACAAATTCAAACCTAAAGTAATCATCCGCACAGGAATAGGCTCGATGTATCCATTAGATCCCGGACCTCAACACACTGGAGACTTTACTTCTGCTTTCAAGTTACTTTGCAAGAATATTGAGATCGTTAGGTTAGACCACGGATCGCAAATAGTGCCTCAATATGAAAGAGCGCTCGAACGTACCGATGGGGTCTCCACACTTCTTATTGAATGGAGTGATAATTATGAAACAGAATTTTGATTGGCCCCTAATGAAATCCAATTTCAATAGACAAGATTTAGATGATGTTATTCAACATCTTCAACAAGAGGATCCCAAACTTACTCATGGTCCCAAAGTGCGAGATTTTGAGCAAGCATGGTCGTCTTGGTTAGGCGTAAAGCACTCCATAATGGTAAATTCTGGAGCATCAGCAAATGACATTTCTATGCTAATGGTGCGGGAAAAATACGGTGTAGGTGAAATCATTGTGCCTGGATTAACCTGGGTGTCTGATATTGCCTCAGTAATTCACGCAGGACACACTCCCGTGTTTGTGGATATTAACCCTCGGACACTTTCCATGAATTCTGATGAAGTGGCTGAGGTTATTAATTCGAAAACAAAAGCGGTATTTCTTACTCATGTTCTAGGATTGAATGGTCTTTCCGATTCTCTAGTTAGCTTACTCCGGGAGAAGAATATCGCATTGATTGAGGATGTTTGTGAGTCTCACGGCGCAACCCATAACGGAAAAAAAGTTGGAACGTTTGGAGAAATTTCGAACTTCTCTTTTTACTATGCTCACCACATAACAACTATTGAAGGTGGAATGATATGTACGAACGATGATTCAATTGCCGAAATGGCAAGAATGATGAGATCTCATGGCCTTGTGAGAGAAATATCTAACCCTGAAATAAAAAAGGGAATCATAGAGAAGTATCCAGATTTAAACCCAGACTTTATCTTTGCATATGCAGCGCACAACATGAGACCAACTGAAATCAATGGCATTCTAGGACTCGCGCAATTGAGACGATTAGATTCGTGCATTGAACAGAGAAGGTTGAACTTTAAGAAATTCCTAGACATATTGGATAAAGAGGTATTTTTTTCAGATTTTGAGACAGACGGCAATTCGAATTACGCATTTATTCTAGTATTAAAGGAGTCAAGTTTCATTCTGAGGGATAAGATTGAGAAAATACTGAATGAAGCAGGTATTGAGTTTCGCAGAGGATTGTCGGGTGGAGGAAATCAACTTCGCCAACCTTACTTGAAGGATTTGAAGAACCTTCCATCACCAGATACGTTAAAGGTAACCGAACATGTTCATAATTTCTCTTGGTACCTAGGAAATTATCCTGAGTTGGACTGGTCATTTTTCGCACGCCTCGAAGACGTATTTGTTAAGATTAAAGGTGCGTATCAGCTAATCATGTAATGTTTCTTGGAAATACTTGGCAATACTTCCTCAAACCATCCTCCAACAAAATTATCGGTTTCCATCCCATTGATCGAATAATTGAGTCGTCCAACAATTTGATTTTGGCACCACCAGGTTTCTGGGAATTGAAAAAAATCTTTCCTGGGTATTGAGTGTGTTTTGCAATTATTCGGGCTAGATTTTCAACGGTGGTTTCGCTGTCACCTGATACGTTCATTTCGGAATGTTCAAAGAAGTCACTATTAATGACTTGAATTACAGATTTTGCCAGATCGTCAACGTGCAAAAAGTTACGTATAGCGGTTCCATCGCCCCAGACTTCAACCGCGGCCTCTTGAGACTCTTTTGCCAACAAAAATTTCCTAACCAGCATAGAAATGACATGGCCATCTTCCCCATGAAACCAATCACCTTCACCATAAATATTTGACGGTATCAGAGTCGTCCACAGTAATCCATGTTCCTTTCTGATTGCTCTCGTTCCTTCAACCGTCATCAATTTTGAGTATGCATACCCTCGACTTGTTTCTTCAACTTGACCTGAGCCAATCATTGACTCTTTCGATAGGCCATAAAAATCCGCAGGATAAATGCATGCGGAAGCAAACTGAATCAGCCGCTGGATTCTTGTGTCAAGACAGGCTCTCATTACAGAGAGAGTAACTTCAGAATTCTCTAGAAAGAGTTTCCCAGGGGACTCTATATTCCCTTTAATCCCAGAAACTTTGCCAGCGGCATTAATTACAGAATCAATCGAAGATTCAATCAGCTCTCTCTTTAGACGTTCTGTGTCCCTTAAGTCAAATTGCTTCCTAGTCAGGATTTTCAGGGAGTAGTTACTATTCCAATTCTTCAATATCGCAGAACCAATTAAGCCATCAGATCCAAGTAAGAGAACATTGGACCTCGACTTTGTTTCATTGCCGAACAAGACCATGGTCAAGGATATCCTGGCAACACCGAAGTCTCTAGAGATTTAGAGGTTTAGGATATGACCTACATGTATAGGTTAGGTCTCAATCACTTGGACTTGTTACGATGGCCTAATGCTACTTAATGTGTGCTTGGTGACCAAAGGACGAGAAGACTTTATTCAACAAACTTTAGATTCACTTGAGGCATCACTAAAATTTGATTTTGTAAGGGTCATTGTGGTTGATAATGGTTCGCCGAAAAAAACGGCAGATTTGATTGCCCAATGGGGCTTAAGAAACCCCGAAAGAGTCATAATCAAGAGATTTGAGTTTAACGATCCAAGACCAAACCGCACAATTGAGTTTCTCCGATCACTATCGGTTGATTGGGTAATTTTCCCAAGTGATGACGATATTTTACTTGCGAGTCTCATGGAAGAATGGGAAGCCATTAACGCAAGCAATGCTGAATTCGTTGCGATGGCATTCGGAGCGAGAATCATCGAAAAAAACGGGAGACGAACTACAGGTCTGTTAGTTCCGTCAAACTTGTCCCAAGAAGTATCTGCGGTCGCATCAGCATTTCATGAACCGCCCTTTGTGTGGCCGTCTTTTGCTTTTAGACTAACCTCCTTGCCAACAAAGATTCCCAACACTCGGTTCATTTTTGATTGGTGGGTATCTATTCACCTCATGTTGGCAGGAAAAATTCATGTTAGTTCAACCGTTGGACTACTTTACAGAAAACATCAGGAACAAGAAAGCAATGTTGTAGCAACCGAACGCAAATTGTTAGAAGCTGAGAGGTGGCTAACTGAAATTGTGAGGAGTCCTCGATTCTGTGAATGGTTAACTCTGCAAGGAATGGACAAGAGAATTGAGTTCTTCGAACACCTTGCCTCACGTAAGCCCTGTTACGCTGACCCCATTTTTGGAAGGCAAATTTTCACAGAGATTAAAGATCAACTTTTGAATATAAGTCAACAATACGAAATTCAGATTTTGAGAATTTTTACAAGAGCAAGCGGCGTAGTAGCTCGAGATCAGGATTTGTTCTGCCTTTCTGCGTCTGACTACAATACACAGGAGAATGTGTTTTCCTGTAACTTTCAAATCAATTATTCCAAGAATATTTGTCCAAGTTTAGGTGAATTGTTGGCTCAGGTGAAAATTGACAAAAGTGCACTAACTATCAAAATCAATTGCAAACACTCTGCATGGATACCAAGACGTAATAGAATAGATTGCTTATCCCTAAGTGGACTCAATCAAGAAGTGAAAATGGATTTAGTTATTAAAAGATTACAAGAACTATTGAGTGAAACCCGTTTGTTTGTTCCAGTTTTAACCGCTGGGGAAAGATTCCTAATTAGAAAACTTAGAACGATTAGGTCAAAACTTCCTCTTGGTTTATCGAATGCTTTGAGAAAGCGGCGATGATTCTATTTACAACACAAGTTGTCGAGTTTTCGTGTGTGGTCAATAGAGTTACTTTCTAAATTTTTCTCCTAAACCGTGCAAAATTCCAAGGCTTCAGGACCAGAAATTTTGCGTTTTTGCTGGGCAATGTATAAAGAATCATGATTAATGAGATAATGGGCCACAATATGCTTGAACGATGTCTAAATGCAGTCCCTAGATTTCCTTCGTAAAGCGAAGCAGCTACTGTAAAAGACACTATATAGCCAAGGAGTATCCAAGAAGTCTTTTTGGCAACTTTTGCTGTATGGATTTTCTTTAATCTAAAAGCGATTACAAAATAGCAACAAATCCAAATTATATTTTCAATTGATGCTAGTTTGATGGATTTGCTACCGACGTCAAAGAAGACAAAGGGTCGGGAGGTAAATGATAAAAGACGGAACGGTAACTCTTGGAGATTACACGCAATTAACTCATTTACTTGATCATCATTGCTATTACATTTGGAAAGAGGCAAAGCAGAAACTGCGCCAACTCGATTTATGTTTCGCTTGAAGGACAAATCCATTAGGGATTCAATTAACCTAAAATCAGCCTGTGCTCTCAAGGATCTAGCGCTGGGGTCTAGAGTTTGATTTTTACAACCAGAACTTCCATTGCTCTTTTTAGGATTTCCTTCTTCCTCTTGGCATGTCAATTCTGCAGAGTTTTTTTCGCCAACAACGATTTCTGTGGAAGTTGGATTCACATTTGTGATTGCCTCAATTTCTGGAGTAGTGGTGTAATTGACTCCACCTAAAACCCCCAAGGCAATTGCGAGTAAAGGTTTAGCAAGTCTCTCTCGCCATCCAAGAATTAATGCAATACCAAACATATAAACGCTAAAGACGAGGGCAGTCTCTCGTCTAGCCCCATAAGAAAGAGTTATAGTAAGGACTAAGAAAAACAAGTGTTTCCAAGTTATGGATTCTTTACTTAGAAATACTCTTAGCATCACAAGAAAAGAAGCGGATATCCAGAAATGACTAGCAGATTCTCTCAGGCCAAGGACTGACCATACAAAATTACTAGGCATGAATGCGAGAATACAGAAAGCCGAGATAACAAAAGGTGAGAAATTCTCGAAACTGCCTCCTAAATTAAAATGCTCAACCTTGCACACAAGAATCACAATTAATGCGACGATTACAAGTAAAAGTACGCCGTAGATTGAAGCGATTATACGAATGCTATCTATTGGCGATAACCCAAGCTTGATGAGCGCGCTACTGGGCAAAATAAGTGACCTGGAAGTGTTGTATAGCCTAGGGCCATACTTCGGAAAGTCATCGACGGGCAGGCCTTCCGCAACATGCTGGGCTAGAGAGGCATAGGTATCCTCGTCCGGCGCAAAATTTGTTGCTCGATTTGGCAGAAAGAAGAATATAATTAAGCGGAGTCCGATGCTTAGAGTCAAAATAATGCGAAACCAACGCATTGAGAATACAAGTTTGAGATCGTTCTTCAAAGAAACCCTCACATTCTTCTGAAACTTGCGGCGACACATACGAAAATTGTGATCGAAAGGTGACGCACGTTACGCAGAATGCTATGTAGGTTTGCGCGAACCTCTGGCGGAATTAGAAATCGACCAGATTGCCATAACTTGTAGCAGGTTTGCCCCATGTGGCTGGGGACGGGATCGAACCGTCGACCTCACGATTTTCAGTCGCACGCTCGTACCAACTGAGCTACCCAGCCGAACACAAAAAACAAAGTAGCGACCCAGACGGGACTTGAACCCGCGACCTCCGCCGTGACAGGGCGGCGCGCTAACCAACTGCGCTACTGGGCCAACCGCAGTTCATAGAAGTTTAATTCAATGAACTCGCGTCCCCAACGGGATTTGAACCCGTGTTACCGCCGTGAAAGGGCGATGTCCTAGGCCCCTAGACGATGGGGACTAGAGGAGACCGAATTGTATCCCTAAGTCAGCATGTGCTGAAATTTGGGCTAGAAATGGACCAAAGTAGACGACCGTGTCTCGGCTGAAGGGCCAGGCTCTGAGCTCTCTTCTGTGAGGTTTAATCTTTCAAATTAATATTTTTTAATTGTATTTTTGGAGTACGAATTTACCGACCCAAATTGGGTGCCCATGTAGCCTTTGCGTACAAGTAAAATCGAGAATGAGGAAGAATTAGATTCTGTGGAAATTTCTTTGATCCAATATCTTGGAATCTTCCTTGTCGGAGTTTTAACAGTCGGTTTAGTCACGCCTAAAATTCGCAAATTAGCGATTAAGCACAGTATTTATGATTCTCCAAATTCCATTCACAAAACTCATACCATGCCAGTTCCTTATCTGGGTGGAGTTGGAATAATTCTGTCTGTCGTGGTCATTTCAATTGCCGGGAGTTGGTATTTTGACTCTTCACAAGTACTTAAGATTATTGGAATTGTTCTGCCTTGCTTGATACTGGGCGTGGTTGGATTAATAGATGATCTTATAATTCTTAAGCCTTGGCCTAGATTTGTAGTTCAGACCGCTGTAGGCGCAACGGTGTCAGGGATTCTAACTTTGACAAATACTATGGGCTCACCAACTGGCTACCTTATGCTCGATATACTTATTACCATCACCTTCATTGTATGTTTAAGTAATTCTATAAATTTCTTTGACAATATTGATGGCGGAGCTTCTGGAACGGTTGCAATTTCCTCTCTAGTTTTGTCAATTCTCGCTTTTCAGAGTGAACAGTTCTATATCGCAGCTTTGGCATCACTGATTGCAGGTTCCACTTTAGGTTTCCTTTGGTGGAATAGAAGTCCTGCAAGAATATATATGGGAGATGCGGGATCTCTTTTTCTAGGCTCGATAATGGCATCATTATTGGTTCGATTTGAACCAAGTCCCATTAGCTTTTCTGCGTCTTTTTTTGTGCCCTTATTTCTGGTGGCAATTCCACTCCTTGACACCCTTGTCGTTATTGTCTCAAGACTTGCGCAGCATAAGTCTCCGTTTCAAGGAGGCAGAGATCATCTCTCTCACAGATTGATGCGGCTCGGCGTAGGGAAAGTCCATGCGGTACTGATTCTATGGTTCCTGACGGGTATGTATGGCTTGATGTCAATTGTTTTGTCGAATGTCAGCGTTAAGTTCGAAAAATTCACAGTTATCTTCGGAGCAGCATTTTGGTTAATTCTCTGTGCCTTTTTCATCAGAGTTCCTTCTGAGGACAATAACTAGTCATGTTGTTATTTCGCGCTAGCCTAAGTAAGAGTTAGACTTAATGTATGGCAAAGGTAGGAGTAACGGGCGGAGCAGGTTTTGTAGGAACGAATCTAGTAAGAAAACTAATCGAGCAAAAGCATGAAGTTGTTGTCGTTGATGATTTGTCGACAGGATTGGAAAGCAATCTCTCTCAATTGGGAATCGAACTTCACCAAATTTCTTTATTAGAAACAGAAAAATTGTCAAGAGCTCTATTTGATGTTGAACACATATTTCACTTAGCGGCACGTGGATCGGTTCCTCGATCCCTTAAGAATCCTGTTGCAACAGTAGAAATTAATGTTATAGGAACCCAAAATGTTTTGGAAGTGGCTCGAGAAAATCGCGCACAAGTAATCTTCTCATCCTCTTCCTCTGTTTACGGTGCGAATTTGAAATTGCCCAAAACCGAGAGAATGTGGACAAGCCCAATTAGCCCTTATGCTGCAAGCAAGCTCGCAGGCGAAGCCCTAATGGAGAGTTATGCGAAATCTTACGATATGAATGTCGTTAACTTCCGCTTCTTCAATATTTTCGGTCCTTTTCAGCGCCCTGATCATGTATATGCAGCTGTCATACCCAAGTGGATTTGGTGCGCTTTGAACAATCAACCTCTCACTCTACATGGTGACGGGCGTCAAACACGAGATTTTACTTATGTAGAGACAGTAATTGAAGTGTTAATGGCAACTTTGTCTTGGAAAAAAGGTCATGAAGATCCCATAAACTTAGCGTTTGGAAATCGAATCTCGTTAAACGAAGTCTTGGCGACCCTAACGAATGCTTTCCCAAATTTGGAAATTAATCACCAACCCACCCGTTTAGGCGATGTAGTGGATTCGCAGAATCAAGCGAAATACGTACAGCAACTGTTTCCATCTATCAAACCTATTTCCTTCCAAGAAGGACTCAAGAAGACAATTGATTGGTTCAAATCTGAAGGAAGCAAGATTGTTAACGGTCCTAGAGTTCTGGAATAGATAAGTAAATGTGTGGTATCGCTGGATTATTTTCAAAATCCCCTATCGATCCAGCATGTATCAATCATGCTATTAAAGAGATTACCCACCGCGGCCCTGACGAAACGGGATACTATCTTGGTAAAAATTGTAATCTGGGAATTGCGCGCTTATCAATTATTGACGTGATTGAAGGACACCAACCGTGCTTCAACGAAACTAGAGAAATTGTCTCGGTTTTTAATGGAGAAATCTATAATTTTAGAGAACTAAGAGAATTGCTGAGCAATAAAGGTCATTTATTCTCGACTTATTCAGACTCCGAACTTATTCCTCACCTCTTTGAGGAATTTGGAGTAGATTTCCCAAAGAAATTACAAGGTATGTTTGCAATTGCCATTTATGTTAAGAGCAAAGATACTATCTATCTCATTCGAGACCGTCTTGGAAAGAAGCCACTGTGGTATTCCGTACAAGGTGAAAACCTGTTCTTTAGTTCCGAATTGAAAGGTTTATTCCCCTTAGGAGTAAATAAAGTATTTGAAAACTCTACATTAACGGAGTATTTAAGTCAGGGATATATCAATTCTCCACGTAGCCCATATAAGAATATTCATCAAGTGATGCCAAGTTCTGTACTTGAATTTCAAAATGGAAAGCTCTCCAGTCGAGAATATTGGACACCTGAAGAAGTTCAAGAAGTTGATATCTCCTGGAATGACGCGCTTGTTGAATCTGAAACACTAATTCGAGCCGCCGTAAAAGATAGACTCTTTTCAGAGCGACCACTAGGAGTTTTCCTCAGTGGTGGAGTGGACTCTTCGCTAGTCGCAGCTTTTGCTCAAAAAGAATTAGGTAACCTCAAGACTTTCTCCATTGGATTCTTAGAGTCGGAATTTGACGAATCAAATCACGCCGCAGTAATTTCGAAGTATTTGGGGACAGATCATCACACAAGAATTGTTACACCAAACCCAAAAGTAATTGTTGAAGATATTTCAAGAGTGCTGGATCAGCCGTTTGCAGATTCTTCGATTGTTCCTACATATCTTTTGTCTAAACTTGCCCATGAACAAGTCGTAGTGGCTTTGAGCGGTGATGGAGGCGATGAGTCCTTTGCAGGTTATGATCGGTATAGAGTCAATCACTATTTGAAGTATATAGATTTGCTTCTTAAGGCGAATCCCTTAAAGCAAGTTCTTAGAGAAGTAGCATCAGAGTCACGACGGGGAAAACTGTTAAGATCGAGTGCGTTTTCCGAACCTTTGCTCCGATATTTGAATCTTCAATCAAATTTATCAGTCTCAACAGTGAGTAGATTAACTGGAGAGCCGTTTCAGTTGGCACACTTTTTAGAAGGAGTGCCTTTGAATCTTGAAAAACTTGAGTTGAATGTGAGAACGATGCAGCTATTGGATCTTAGGACTTATTTAACTGGTGATCTACTTTATAAAGTTGACATGGCTTCGATGGCAAATGGTTTAGAAGTTAGATCGCCTTTGCTGGATTATCGTGTCGTTGAATTTGGACTATCTTTGCCCACTAAATATAAGATAAACCCTTGGAAGAACAAGTTGATTCTGCGGAGTCTTTTAGAGCGCTTTATTCCTCCACATTTAATTAATCGCCCTAAAAAAGGATTTGGAATTCCTCGGGCAAAGTGGCTTCGTGAAGAATTGAAGCCACTAGTACTTGACACCCTAGTCTCAAACGATGCTTGGCTGAACAATTATCTCGATCAAAACGAAGTTCGACGTTTAGTCGGTAGTCATCTGAAAGGGGGTAATCAAGACGCGTCAGTTTGGGCACTACTTATGTTGGAACTTTGGGCCAAGAATTGGTTAAAAGAATAAATCTGTATAGATTTTTTCGTGGTCTAATGCAAGTCTCTCAACTGAAAAACGTTTCAAAGCAAATTCTCGTCCAAGGTTCCCCATTCTCACCCTCAATGTAGAGTCCTCACTAAGTTTTAGAATGCAAGAAGCAAATTCATCATCGTCAAAATCACCGACAAATCCCGTTTTATTGTTATCTACGATTTCTAGTACTGACCCAACAGCAGTAGAGATTATAGGCTTTCCCGCCATTTGCGCTTGAATTAAAGACAGCGGAGTCCCTTCATTAATGCTTGTTAATATTACGGCGTCCGAAGCTGCAAGTACTCTCTCGATGTCGGGCTGCCAACCCAAGAAATCTATAGGTAATTGACGATTCTGTGCGAGTTGGGAAATTTCTGGCAGTAGAGGTCCATCGCCAGCTACACAGAAACGAATTGGCAATTTCGATCTCTTGGTAATTTCTGCAATTCTTATAAGACGGAGTGGATCTTTAATTGGCACTACTCGACCAATCCATGAAAAGTAAACTGCGTTTTGGTCAAGATCGAGCTCTGTTCTGGATTGCATTTTTGATTTTGTTAAATTTATTTCTAGTCCAGGAGGTACAACACGGAATTTACTTAAATTTCCAATCTTTACATTTAATAAATCTTTTTTAACTTGGCTTCCAACGCTTATAAGAATGTGTGTCTGCTTCGCTAGCAATTTTTCAATCAGAATCACAATTTGTGTACCAAATTTAGAAAAGTATCCATATAAGAGATGGCCATGAAATGTGTGGACTCTCTTATGATTTTGAAATGAGAGTATAGATGCAGTTCGTCCTAATACTCCACCTTTTGCCGTATGAGTGTGTACAACATGTGGTCGAAATTGACGCATCACTTGCCAAACTTGAAAAAAAGCACAAAGATCAGAGATTAACTTAAGTTTACGACCCAATCCTGGAACCATAATTACGGGCACTTGAATTTCATGCGTAGTTAAGAAATCGATTTCTTCGTGATCGCAAAATCCCGTTAAAAGTAATTGCTCAAATTTCTTTTTATTTAGATGTGTTGACAGACCAAAAATTTGAAGTGCAGGTCCTCCGACATTCATTCTTGCAATAATCCTAAGTATTCGAATGGGATCTTGTTTGGGACTCATGAGACTATTCTCTCGAGATGCCACCAAAAGAGTGCCCGTTCGTCCTTCGCTTCGGGGTGAGATAGCATGCGCCAAAGGGGCCTTTAGCTCAGTCGGTAGAGCAACGGACTTTTAATCCGTGGGTCGTCGGTTCGATCCCGACAGGGCCCACATCCTATTTGTCCGTTTTATCCCTTAACCGCGACAAATTCACACCCAATTCGTAGTAGTGAGTAGAGGCGGCGACGGCTGACTCTGTAGTACAAAACCGGTATACAAATAGGGGCTCACTAAAGTGGCATTACGCAAGAAAACTGCCTCCGCAGGTCTGAAAGTCTGGACCGTCGCGGAGCTTG
>Ga0315901_10002931_pt1 | contig 22683 bp, 25 predicted proteins | sample LakEriMetagenome_10_FD_203761 | JGI IMG/M metagenome (GOLD analysis project Ga0315901, IMG submission 203761) | Freshwater fungal communities from buoy surface, Lake Erie, Ohio, United States - Buoy 2 MA116 | ecosystem: Environmental > Aquatic > Freshwater > Lake | place: USA: Lake Erie, Ohio... | reverse complement strand
CTGGTGAACTTCCGACACCACCGCATCCGCTGCCTGCTCTACGCCGGCCGACCCGACTGGACCCTCCTCCCCACCATCCAACCCTGAAACGCGGAGAGCCGGGAATCTGCACGGTCGCAAGTCGCGCCACCGCAGCAGCGACGTGGGCCGCCTTCGTGGCCACCGGCGGTAGATGGTGGTCTTGCGGACGTCGGCCTGGTCGGCGACGTCGTCGACCGTGGAGGCGTAGCCGTGTTCACCGTGCAAGGCGAGCGTGGTGTCGAGGACGCGGTCGAGCACGGCCTGGTCGGCGACTGGGCCAAGGGCTTCCCGATCATCACACGCAACGACCCGTCCGTCATCGACGACCTGGTCGCCGCCGCGGCCTGATCCCAGCGGCGCTCGCCACTGATACCGGCACCGCTCCTGCTGGGTATCTGCGGTCGACGCCCGGCGACGCGCGATGATCGCTCGGTGGCCCGTTCGAGCTTCCATCACGGCGACCTGCGCAATGCGCTGTTGCGTGAGGGCGAGGCGCTCGTCGGCGACGGAGGGCCCGAGCGGCTGAGTGTACGCGAGGCGGCACGTGGCGCCGGCGTGTCGTCCGCCGCGGCGTACAAGCACTTCGACAGTCGTGAAGCCCTGTTGCGGGCACTCGCCGAGGTCGGCTTCGAACGGCTGCGGCTCGCGCTCGAGGAGGCCGTCGCCGGTGTTCGAGGCCGTCGCCGCGACATCGCGGAGGCCACGCTGCGCGCGGTGGGGCGGGCGTATCTGCAGGTGGCGCTCGAACGGCCGGGCCTGTTCCGGACGATGTTCGGCCGGTGGTCGGCACCCGACGCGGTGGTCCCCGTCGATCATGGCGCGTACGAAGTCCTGCAGCGTGTGCTCGACGACCTCGCGGCCCGAGGAGCGCTGGATGCCCGCCTGCTCGAAGGTGCCGATCTCGTGGTGTGGAGCGCAGCGCACGGCCTCACCTCGCTCGTCCTCGACGGCCGGGTCGATCTCGGTCCGGACCGTGAGCCGGCGTGGGCGATGGACCTCGTGATGGGGCGGGTGGCGAGCAGCCTCGCCCCCCGACCCTGATCGCACACGACGACTCACTCGGCGATCAAGGCCACCTTGCCGGTGGTGCGGCGGTCCTCGATCGCCTGGTGTGCGGCGCGAGCGCCGTCCTCGGTGAGCGGGAACGCGTTCGTCGTGTCCACCGCGAGCGTCCCGGACGCGACCTGATCGAGCAACTCGGCGACGAGGGCGAACGCGGCCGGCAGGTCGCGCAGCGCGTGGTTCAACACGTTGCCGCCGACGATCGACGCGCTCTTCGACTGCAGCTCGCCGAACGCTCGGGCGTCTAGCTGCACCTGCTCGCCACTGGCCGTGCCGAAGTACACGAGCCGACCGAACGCTGCGAGGAGCCCAAGGCCCGAGATCGTGCCCTCGCCTCCCACCCCGTCGAGGACGAGGTCGACGCCGCCGGGAGCGTGCTCGCGCACCTGGTCGACCCACGAGGGTGATCGGCTGTCGATGGTGACGGTCGCGCCGAGCTGCTGCGCCCGCTCGTGCTTGTCCGCCGAGGCGAGCGCGATCACGCGAGCGCCCGCTGCGGTGGCGAGTTGCACTGCGAGGCTCCCCACCCCACCGGCCGCGGAGTGCACCAACACGGTCTGGCCGGCGGTCAGCCCACCGTCGCGGTGGAGGAGCGAGTAGGCGGTGAGCCCCTGGATGCCCAGCGCGGTCGCGGCGTGCGACGACACGCCGTCGGGCACGTGCACGAGTCCTTCCGCCGGCGCGACGACGTGACTGCGATAGCCGCCGTGGAACGGGTGCAGCGCGAGCACGCGTCGTCCGACGAGCGCCTCGCCGACGTCGGCGCCGACGTCGGTGATCACACCGGCCGTCTCGTAGCCGGGAACGGCCGGCAGCGGCAGTGCGATCGGATACGTGCCGCGCCGCACGAGCACGTCGGCGAAGTTGACGCCGGCTGCCTCGGTACGGATGCGCACTTCGTGTGCCTGCAGCACGGGGCCGGGCACCACCGCGCCGACGAGGACGTCGGGCGAGCCGTGGTGGTCGAGCTGGATCTGGAACATCGGTGACTCCTGGGGTCGAGCACGTCGGTGCGAGAAGTAAGCAGTGCTAACTTTGTGCCATGTCGCCGGGCAGGTCAACGTGCCCCGTGTCACTGTCGATCACGGGAGGGTCAGGAGGTGCCTGGCTGTCTCGAGTTCGCAGCCTGTTCCGCGGTCGACGACTTGGCGAGCAGTCGTTGCAGCGTTCGTTGCTCGCTGGCGCTGAGGCCTGCGGCGGTTGAGAGGCGCTCACGTCAGTTCGTCCAGGACCACGACGAGGAGGTCCCGTTCGACCGTCGTCCGTGAGCCGGGCGGGAGCATTGCCGCCGATCGATGGAGCGCAACGATCTCTGGTTGGGTGACTTCCACGTTGCGAAACCCAGTCGAACACATGGTGCGCCTCGCGGCCATCCGTTGGGACTGGAGCCTGCCCCGCGTGGTCGAGGCCCCCGCCGACGCGACCGATCGAGCGCTCTGATCCATCTCGGCAGTGGTCGAATGCCCGCATCCAACCGAGTCGTCGCCGGGGAGGCGTGCTTCGTACCAGCGAAGCATGATGATGATGATGATGGTGGTGGTGGTGGTGGTGGTGGTGGTGGTGGTGGGGTCCTTCCAGCCGCCCCACTCGGCTGCGGTCGTCCGGGGCTGGTCGTGAGCATCAGGGCGTCGGCGTCGGCGTCGTGCTCGCGGCGGGTGCGCAGGATCGAGGCCTCGACCGGGGGGGATAGGTGCGCCGTCCGCGGCGGTCGCCGTCGGGTCCTTTGGCCTTCGTGCCGCGGTGTTCGTCGGCCGCGCCGTCGGTGGTCCGGTCCTTGCCGGGCTTGCCGTAGCTGCGGCGCACGGTCAGCTTCCGGGCATGAACCACGCAGGCCTCGCACTCCGAGACGTTGGTGCGACGACCACGACCGAGCGCGGCAGCACCACGTCGGATCGGATGACAGCTCCGTATCGCTCGCCCTGCCGTTCGTGGCCGACGCCCTGAGGCCCAGACGAGCGTGCCTTCGACGACGGTAGGAGCGTGACGATCGACACCCTTGACCGGAAGAACCGACCGGTCTACTCTTCGGGTGTGGTCGCACGCAACCTCCCCCCGAGTCGGGAACGAATCATCGACAGCGCGACGACACTGATGTTTCGTGATGGCTACGAGGCAACCGGAATCCAGGGCGTCGTCGATGCTGCGCATGTACCGCGAGGCTCGTTCTTCCATCACTTCCCCTCGAAGGAGCACTTGGGGATCGTCGTCCTCCAGCGGTACGCACGGGCGTCGGAGCAGCGCCAGATCGCGGCGTTCGAGAACGAGGAGCAGTCACCGACGGAACGGCTGAGGTCGTTCTTCGCCGCAGCGAACGATCGGGTCATCGCGGACGACTTCACGAAGGGATGCCTGATCGGGAACTTCACGCTCCAACTCTCGAACACCTCCGAACCGATCCGGCAAGCGCTCGTACAGGCTGCAGACGAGACCATTGACCGAATCGGACGGGTGCTGCAGGCGGCCAAGGACGCCGGCGAACTCGATCCGGACGTCGACCCGGCCGAGCTCGCGGAGCTGATCTGGTCGAGCTGGGAGGGCGCAGTCCTCCGCTCGAAGCTGTCGCGGACCGGCCACAGCCTGCGCAGCTGGGAGACCCGCGTGCTCGGCTCGCTCCTTCGTGCCACGTCGTGATTCCGCTTGCCATCAACTAACCGACCGGTCTACTCAACCATGAAAGGAACCACCATGACCTCCGTACTGATGATCATGACCAACAACCACCGACTCGGGAACACGAACGTGCCCTCGGGGGCCTGGGCCGAGGAGATCGCTGCGCCGCTCGAGGTGTTCGACCGCGCAGGCTTCTCCGTGACGCTTGCCTCGCCCCAGGGCGGCCCAGTTCCGATCGACCCGATGAGCCTGCTCGACGTGTACCGATCGCCTGTGGTCGATGCGTTCCTCGCGAGCCCACAACGGCGTACCGACCTCGATCACACGGTCCGGGTCGCCGAGTTGGACGCGACGTCGTTCGATGCGCTGTTCATCGTCGGCGGGTTCGGGGTCATGTGGGATCTGGTCGGCGATGCAACCGTGCTCGCCGAAGTCGCACGTGCGGCCGAGGCCGGGTTGCCGATCGCTGCGGTGTGTCACGGCCCGGCCGTTCTCGCCAACGTCCGGGTCGGCGCGGAGAGTCTCATGCGGGGCCGTCGGGCGACGGGGTTCTCGAACGCCGAGGAAGAAGCGGTGTCGAACGGAGCCGTCTACCCCGCCACGGTCGAGAACGCCTTGCGCTCGGCGGGCGCCGACTACACGGCCGACGGAGGGATCTTCGGTCCCAGCGTCGTCGTGGACGGCAAGATCCTCACCGGCCAGAATCCGGCATCGTCGGCAGCGCTCGCGGACGCACTCGTCGAGGTCCTCGTGTGAACCTCGACGTGGTCCTCGGGGAGCTCGGCGGATCCCGCCGATTCGACCTGTCCGTGCCGATCTCGGCCGACACACCGCTGACTCCCCACATGGTCCCGTTCCGAATGGCGTACGTGCGCCGACACGGAGACGTCGTCAGAGACGGCGATGTCTCTGGATCGACGGAGATGATCTCCATGGGCGCCCACACGGGAACCCATGTCGACGCGCTTGCTCACATCAGCCACCGAGGCCGCCTTCACGGCGGTCTGCCGGTCGACGATGTCATGGTCGCTGGACGGTACGCGTCGTTGGGTGTCGAGGCCGTGGAGCCGTTCATCGGCAGAGGCGTGCTTCTCGACGTGCCACGGTGGCTGGAACTCGACGCCACCGACCTGCCCGGTCGCGCGACCACTGCGGATGACCTCGCCGCGGTGATCGAGCGTGCGCAGGTGGAGATCCGGGCTGGTGATGCGGTGTTCGTCCGGTCGGGGTGGATGCAGCACACGTACGCTGCGCCAGCCGATTACGTCGGCCACACCACCGGTGTCCCCGGCCCGGACATCGACGGAGCACGCCTGCTGACCGAGCTGGGGGTGGCGCTCGTCGGCTCGGACACGTTGGCGTTCGAACACCTCGCGCCTGGTCTCGGTCACACTCGGTTGCCCGTGCATCGGCATCTGCTCGTCGACTCGGGCGTGCCGATCGTCGAGCACCTGATGTTGGACGACCTCGCCGCAGCGTCGGTCACCGAGTTCCTTCTCGCACTGCTGCCACTCCCGATCGTCGGCGCGACAGCGTCGCCACTCCGCCCGATCGCGCTCGCCTCGCGCTGATGCGCCCGACACCACCGCTGGCGCTCGAGCACCGACCGGGCGCTCCGAACCAGGAGCAGACCACCTCATGACCACCGAGTTCCGACGCGCGCCGGACGACAACTTCACCGGCCTCCGCGACTTCGACTACCCGCCCAGCTACCTCGACTGGGAGGGACTACGGATGCACTACGTCGACGCCGGGCCAGCAGATGGGCCCGTCTGTCTGCTGCTGCACGGGATGCCCACCTGGTCGTACCTGTACCGGACGATGATCCCGGCACTGGTTCGCTCCGGTCACCGATGCATCGCTCCTGACCACATGGGGTTCGGACGCTCGGACAAGCCGACCGACCCGAGCTGGTACTCGATCGGGCGACACGCCGAGGTGCTCTCGTCGCTGATCCTCGCCCTCGACCTCGACCGAATCACACTCGTGTGTCAGGACTGGGGTGGCCCGATCGGACTTGCCCAGACAGTGCATCTACGTGATCGGTTCGAGCGCGCAGTCGTGATGAACACCTGGCTGCACCACGACACCACCGCCTACAGCGCTGCGACGAGATCATGGCAACGCAACTGGGAACCAGGCGGCATGTTCGCCCGCGGCAGGTTCGACCCGGGCTATCTCCTCGCTCTCTCTGCGGGCCATGGCGGCACCGACGTCATGAACGCGATGGTCGGGGGTCCAGCCGCCGAACTCCCCCCGGAGGCCGATGCGATGCGGCGCGGGTTCTCCGCCCCATTCGCCGGCCTCCCCGACGACGCCCTCACCGGGGCGCATCGGTTCCCGGCATCGATCCCCATCGACGGCAGCAACCGCGCCAACGCAGCAGCACAGACGTACGTGCGCAGCCAACTGAAGGCATCAGGCCTCACCTTCCACTTCATCTGGGGCGCGGCCGACGACATCTTCACCGTCGAGTCGGGCCGCGAGTGGGCGAACGAGCTCGGGGCGACGTTCGCGGAGATCCCAACGGCCGGTCACTTCCTCCAGAACACCCACGGCCCGGAGATTGCGGATCTCATCGTCGCCCGAATCGCCGAGGAGTGACATGACGTTGCACCGCTGCGCCGACGGTGGGCCGAGCCGCGTGACCGACACCACCGATCGGAAGGACGATCGGCCGAAGACGTGGGTGTCGGTGCGAGACGACACGTCATGGGCCGTCGACGTCTTGCCGTTCGCCGTCGCGCGCTTCGACGGTCGGCGTCGCGTCGTGAGCCGTATCGGCGATCTCGCTGTCGACCTCGCACCAATCGCACAGCAACTCGCCCCCCACCTCACTGCACTCTTCGAGACGGACTCGCTGAACACGTTGATGAGTCAGCCTCCCGCGACCTGGCACGCCGTCTGGTCGACGGTTCAGTCCTGGCTCGTGACCGGGTCGATGCGCCGCATCGTCGAACCCCACCTGTTGGCCGTCGCACACCTCGACCTGACGATGCCGTTCACCGTGGCCGACTTCGTCGACTTCTCGTCGTCACGGTTCCATGCAGAACACGCCGCAAAGCTCTTGCGACCCGGATCCCCAGCGCTGCACGCCAACTGGCTCCACTTGCCGATCGGTTACCACGGGCGCTCCGGGAGCGTCGTGGTGACCGGCACGCGGATCGCACGCCCGACGGGACAGATGATCGACGACGGAGACGTCGTCTTCGAACGAACCCGGTGCCTCGACTTCGAAGCAGAAGTCGGCTTCGTGATCGGCACTCCCTCGCCGGCGGGACAGCGCCTCGACGCGGCACACGCACCCGAGCACGTGTTCGGCGTCGTGCTCGTCAACGACTGGTCCGCAAGAGATCTGCAGGCATGGGAGGCAACCCCGCTCGGACCGTTCGTCTCCAAGGCATTCGCCACCTCGATCTCGGCATGGGTGACGCCGATGTGGACACTGCAACGAGCTCGCGTCTCCGCACCTCCCCGTGGCGTCGCACAGTTGCCGCACCTCAGCGGAGGCGACGACTGGGGCCTTGACATCGAACTCGAGGTGTCCATCAACGGCCACGTCGTCTCGCGGCCGCCGTTCGGGCACCAGTACTGGACCATCGCCCATCAACTCGCCCACCTCACGAGTGCCGGCGCGTCGCTGCGAACAGGAGACCTCATTGCGTCGGGCACCGTGTCCGGGCCGCACCAGTACCAGGCCGGTTCTCTCATGGAGCTCACGGCGGCCGGCACACAGCCCATTTCGCTCCCGGACGGAACCAGCCGCGGCTACCTGAACGCTGGTGACAGCGTCACGATTCGCGCAGTTGCCCGACGCGATGACGGGCGGTGTGTCGGCCTGGGAGAGGTTTCGGGAGCCGTCACGCCCGATGCCGTGGCGGGATGAGCCACTCGGCGAGTGACTCGGCGGTCGCCCGACACCCACCAACCTGCAGGCATCGGAGTACCATCGCTATATCAGCGTTATACTTGTCGAGGAGGTCGCGCCCGAACCGAGCGACCCGAAACGACAAGGAGTTCACATCATGCGAGTAGCAGTCTTCGGCGGAACCGGCACCGTCGGCACCCATGTCATCGAAGGGCTCACGAACAACGGGATCGCCACCACGGCGCTCGTCCGGGCGCCCGGCAAGGCGAGCGCGCTCCGCGAACGCGGTACCGACGTCGTTCTCGGCGATCTCGAGCAGCTGAACACTGTCGCTGCGACGATCGAGGGGGCCGATGCCGTCTTTCTCCTGACGGCGAACTCGCCATCGCAGGGCTCGCAGGAACGAGATCTCATCGACCTGGTCGCGTCCACGTCAGGTGTTCCGATCGTCAAGTTGTCCGTCGTGGGCGCCGATCTGGAGTCGCCTCTGCACCTGGCCCGGATCCATGCGGCGTCCGAGGCGCACCTTCGTGCGTCCGGCGTCGGGTTCGTCGTCGTGCAGCCTGGTTGGTTCATGCAGAACCTGTCTCTCGCTGCGAAGGGGATCGCACATGACGGTGCCCTGCGGTTCCCCATCGGTGACGGCGGGATCGCCGCGGTCGATGCGCGCGACGTCGCCGATGCCTGTGTGGTCGTCTTGGCCGATCCGCAACGTCATCTCGGATCGACATTGAGCGTCACCGGCGCACGTGATGTCACCGGGGCCTCGATGGCCGCGACGTTGACCACCGTGTTGGGCCGGTCGATCGAGTTCGTCGACTCCGACCGTGCTCACTTCGAACCGCTCCTGGTCTCCCAGGGCTACGGAGCCGAGGTCGTGGAGGATCTGGTCATGTTGTACGACCTCATCATGCGCCACGGGTTCCTGGCCGGGCCCACCACGTCGGTGCACGAGATCACCGGACGTCCCGCTCGCTCCTTCGAGGCGTTCGTACGTGACCACGCGAGCTGGTTCGTCCCGACGACGTGAGTTCGGTGATGCGTGGGCCTCGACGTCGACGACCGTGTGCGGTCGTCGATCGAGTTCTCGAGCTCGATCCCTCGACGCGAGAACTCGATTCCGTCGAAGTGGATGGTCCACATGTCCCGCCGCCGAATCGTCGATTGGACCAGTCTGTAACAGTGATACAACGTTGGAACACGTTCTCCGTCGGATCTTCGAATGACCAGTGGCGCGCAGCGAACGGCGCTCGTCACCGGTGGCGTGCTCGGACTGCTGGAATCGGCACCTGCGGGGAAGTGGGTGATGGCGTAGGGTTCGCCCTCGCTCGTCACCGCACCTTCAGCCGCGGCCCTCGGGCGGGCCCGGCTCGCGGTCGGTCGAGCGTGGGCGAGCCGAACCGGCCGGTTGATCTGCACACTCGACACGCCGCCGACCAGGCGTGGCCGGGTGCGTCACGGCAGATCTGCGAGCTGCTGGACCAACGTCTCGACCTGCTCGATGCCGGCCTGTCCGCCGGACGTCAGCATCATGTCGCACTCGTGGACGCCCAGGTCTGCGATCGCCTCGAGCAACTGTCTCGGCGCGTCGATCGGTGCCTGGCCCACGAGTCGGAGCGCATCCGGGTCTCGTCCGGCCTCCTCGGCCAACCGTCGAAGCGTGGTGAGGCGTTCCGTCAGCGCTGAGATCCGCTCGGCCGGAGCGACCGTGCCGGGGACCGCCACTGCCCAACCGTCGCCCCACTCGGCCACTTGCCTCAGCGCTCGGTCGCCGGTGCCGCCAACCACGATGGGGATCGTCTGTCCGGGTTGGACCGGCTGGGGGTAGAAGCCAGCGTGCCCGTGCCGGAAGTGCTTCCCTTCGAACGAGGTGGTGCCATGCATCCAGGTGTTGCGCATCAGCGCCACGTGTTCGTCGAGGATCGAATAGCGCCGCTCCCATGGAACACCGAGTGCGTCGAACTCCTCGCGCATCCACCCCGCTCCGACACCGACGGTCAGGCGACCGCCGCTGAGGACATCGAGTGTGGCGAGTTGCTTCGCGAGGGGCACGGGGTGGCGGTAGGCGGCGATCAGCACCCGAGTTCCGAGGCGGACGCGGGAGGTCCGGCCGGCGACGACCGACAGGACGGTCAACGCGTCGAGGTACGACTGGGTTGCCGGGTTGTGGTAGCTGCCGTCAGCGCTGAACGGGTACTTCGAGTCGACTTCGACCGGTGTGAGGATGTGGTCGAACACCCAGACCGATTCGAGTGATGACCGTTCCGCCAGATCGGCGATCTCGATCACCAGTTCGGGATCGGCGAACGCCCCGGAGTTCGGTAGGTGGATTCCGTAGTTCATGATGCAGTGCTCCTCGTCGGCCCGATTCGGCGATCTCAATGATATAACAGTGGCACGGCACATCGAGGAGGGGACGGAATGGATCTGCGCGACGTGATGAGGACAACCGGTGCGGCACGGGCGTTCACCGGACGAGCGATCAGTGATCGAGAGCTCTACGGCATCCTCGACGACGCCCGATTCGCTCCGAGCGGGTCCAATGCCCAGCCCTGGCGCGTGATCGTCGTACGAGATCCAGATCTACGACGTCAGGTGAAGGAGTTGTTCACGCTCGGATGGCGCGAGTACCGGGCGCACATCGTGAGGGGGTTCCGCCCGTTCGCGCCCATGGCGAACGGCCGATGGACCGAACCGGCGGTCGACTTGGTCGAGGCGCGGAACACGCCGGCACCGTTTCCGTTCGTCGACGAACTCGACCAGCACCCGGTGATGCTGGTGGTGCTCGCCGAACTCGCGAAGCTCGCGGTCCTGGACAACGGGCTCGACCGCCAGAGCATCGTCGGTGGCGCGTCGGTGTACCCGTTCACGCACAACATCCTGCTCGCAGCGCGTGACCGGGGCCTCGGTGGCGTGATGACCACTCAGCTCTGCCGGCAGGAAGCGGCCGCCTCAGTGCTGCTGTCGATCCCCGAGGGTTTCGCGATCGCCGCGTTGGTCGCGCTCGGCGAACCCACGAGCCATCCGACGCGCCTGAGCCGCCACCCTGTCGAGTCATTCACGACGATCGATCGGTTCGACGGCGATCCGCTCGGTCCTCCGACGCCGCTCTGACACAGGTGACCCGACTGCACCGCCTTCCCTTCCGCGCCGCGGCGCTCAGCCACCGGCGCGGACCAGGTGTCGGCGTGTGGGTTCACGCAGGATCCGCCGCTGGTGCGAGGTTGCCGATCTGCTCTCCGGCCCGTCGGGACGTGGATCCGATCGTGCGGGACCATGTTCGCTGATCCCGCCACCACGATCGTCGTCCGGCGACGCCGGCGTCGTCTGCGGTGGTGCCCCTCACCTGGCGAGCGATGACACCGCCCGTGTCGACTTGACCCGGTACATCTCGGCGTCGGCCCGCCGGAGGAGTGCGGCGGCGTCGTCGTCGGCGCCGCCGAGGACGACGCCGATGCTGACCGACATCGACACCTGGTGACCGCAGAGGATCATCGGCTCGCTCACCTTCGCGACGATCCGGTCGGCGATCGAGAAGGCGGCATCGGCACTGGGCACCCTGCGCAGCAGCACCACGAACTCGTCACCACCGAACCGCCCGGCCATGTCGGAGGCCTTGACCGAGGTCGCGATCCGGCGTGCTGCGGTCTTGAGGGCCAGGTCGCCCACCGCATGTCCGAACCGGTCGTTGATCGGCTTGAACCAGTCGAGGTCGCAGAAGAGCACGGCGATCGTGTCCGGGTCGGCTGCCGTGAGTGCCTCGTCGATCGCCCGGGTGATCGACAAGCGGTTCGGGAGCCCGGTGAGCTGGTCGTGGGCAGAGAGGTGGGCGAGCTCCGCCTGATCACGGACAGCCCTCGTGACGTCGCTGGTGATGGCGACGAACTGCCCGACCTCGCCGAGCTCGTCGAGCACCACACCCACCCGGGCGTCGAGCCACCGCACCTCGCCGTCGGTGCGGACCATCCGGTAGCGCACGTGGTACGACTCCTTGGCGGCTCGGGCTCGGGTGCCGGCGCTGAGGAAGTGGTCGCGGTCCTCGCGATGGAGCATGCGGAGCCATCCGAAGCCCATCGCCGACGACATGGGCTGCCCGGTGATCTCCTGCCAGCGCTCGTTCGCGTAGGTGGCCGCACCGGTCGCTGCGTCGTGGATGGTGATGGCCGCCGGGCAGGTGGCCACGATCGTGTGGAGGAGGCGCTCGGCCTGCAGAAGTTCTTCGCGGCGCGCATCGTCCACGCACGTCGTATCGGCTCCGCCACGAGGCAACTTGAGTCCGGTGCGCCGACCGGCTGACCACCGCGTTGGTCGACGAGTGCGTCCAGACGGAGTCGCCGCCCGACCGGTACGTGTCGGTCGAGGGAGCAGCCACGTGCTCGCCGGCCGACACCGAACTCCATGCTCGACCCATGGCGCATCGCTCTCTCGGGGTGAAGGGAGGCGACCGTCACGTCGAGAGCGGCGCGGGCGATGACGACGGTGAGTCGATCCGGGTGTCGATGGTGCCCGAGCGTTGGTTCGCCGTCGACCACTCGAAGATCTCGGCGACCGCTCGGAGACGAAGGGGCGTCGGTGACCCCGTCTGCAGACGGCTCCGCCGTCGCCGTCTCCGCTCCATCCTCGGTGCATGACTCGGCGGCCAGGTACTCTCGCCGAGATGCGTCGCACCATCTCGGTCGCCCTTCCGGCACTCGTGGATCGTCTCCATGGCAACGAGTAACCGACGTCGCGGTCCGGGCAGTCGGGCCGACGAGTCGCATCCCACCCGTCACGATCTCCTGAGGGCTGCAGCGAAGGTGGTCGACCGAGATGGCTTGGCGGCACTCAGTATCGACGCCGTCACGTCCGAGGCCGGCCTGGCCAAGGGGACCTTCTACATCCACTTCGCCGACCGGAGCGCCCTGCTCGTCGAGCTCCACCGTCGCTTCCACGACGACCTGTTCGAGACGATCGACCGTGAGACGTCGCCGCTCGAACCCGGGCCCGAACGTGCCCGCGCGCGGATGGCTGCATTCCTCGATGGCTGCCGGCGGCAAGCAGGCGTCCGTGCGATGTTGCTCCAAGCTCGCAGCGAGCCGTCCGTGCTCTCCGAGGTCGACCGCCGCAACGAGGAAGCGGCACGACTGCTGGCAGCCGATCTGCGCGGGGTTGCCGAGTATCCGGCCGAGACCGCCCATCTCCTGGTGGCCGCAACGGCCGAGGTGGCGCTCCGCGAGTTGCGGGCCGGCCGAACCCTTCCCCGGCTGCGGGCCTCGCTCATTGCGATCATCCCGGCCTGACACGAACCGTTCGCGCCGCCGGACCCTCACCGAGCTGCTTCGGCGAGGGCGTTTCCTTCGCTGAAGAAGATCGCCAGGCGTTGTGCCGAGGCCGACTCGGCCCATGCCCCGCGACGTCGGCCACGCCGCCGGAGCCGCCTGTGCCGCGATGCGCCGGGGCGATCCGCGTGGAGACGGCCCTAGTACATGACTTGCTGGTCATGTACTGTGTCGCCCATGACCCGACCTCGACTGCTCATCGTTCCCGCACTCCTCGGCTTGCTCGCCGGATGCAGTTCCGACTCATCCACTTCGGTCGACAGCACCCAACCGAAGCCCGTCGAGACGACGGCGGTCACTGCACCGGCGGCGCCGGAGACAACGGCCACACCCACCTCGACCACGCCTGCATCCACGGACGCGCCCACCACCACGACCACCGAGCCAGCCGCGAGCCAGTGGCTCCTCGACTACCTCGGCGCTGCCCCCGGCGAGGCGGCCGGGGAGCCCATCCGCATCGGATTCGTGAACCAGCGGTCGTTCTCGCCCGAGTCGGAGACCGCTGCCCGGATCGCAGTCGACACCCTCAACACACAGGCCTCGGGCGCAGCCGGCCGCCCCATCGAGTTGGTGCCCTGCAACGTGGAGACCGAGGCCGATGCAACAGCGTGCGCAACGTCGCTGGCCACCGATCCGTCGGTGACCATGATCATGGTGGGCGCATTCCAGGCGGGCAACGCTGCGTTCTACGCGGCCGCCGGCACGGCCAAGCCGATCCTGGTCGCGACCGGGCTGACGGCCAGCGACTTCCTCAGCACCACCTCGCAGACGTTCACCGTTGGCGGCGCAGGAGTGGTGGCAGGCCTGGCGACGTTCATCGTCGACGGGCTGTCGCCCGCCCCACAGCAGGTGGGGGTGCTCCACCTCGACAGCCCTGCCGGCCAGGCATCGGTCGACCTGTTCATCAGGCCGATCCTCGAGCGTGCGGGCGTGAATGCCGTCTTCGTCCCGCTGCCGGTCGACGGCGATCCGGCTGCGGTGCAGGCGGCGATCTCCTCGAGCGGTGCAGCGACGGCCGACACGATGTTGCTCGCGTTGAACGTCGCCAACTGCATCTCGGCGTACGACGCCTTCACGCAACTCGAGATCGACCCCACGGTCGTGGCAGTCGGCCCGTGCAACAGCGTGGGCGTCGGTGAACACCTCGCCGGCCTGGGCGTGAACGATCCTGTCCCCGATGGCTGGTACTTCGGCAACAACGGGTACAGCAGCTACATCCCCAACAGCGAGGCCGGTGTCGACGCCTACAACGAGATCATGGACGCTGCGGCCGCCGCTACCGACACTCCGATCGACCGCACGGGCCTCGCGCCCATCACGGCTGCAACGACGTTCACGATCGCCAAGTTGATGAACTCGCTCGGCGCAGCTGCCACCGATCCGGCAGCGCTCCGCGACGCCATCGTCACGTTCGAGGGACCGATGATGTTCCAGGCCGGCCCCATCGCGTGCGGCAAGACCGTGATCGTCGGTGTGGCCCTCACTGCAGTCTGCGCGTCGCAGATGGGCGTTCATCAGTACAGGGACGGGTCGTGGATTCCCGTGCTCGATGGAAACAACGGCAGGGCGATCGACCTCAACGCCATCTAGCCCGATCATCACCTGGTACCCCGCTCCAGGCGTGGGTTCATCCCGGACAGAGGCGGGTATACATGACCATTGGGTCATGTATACTCGCTTCATGTCCCAGGCACGCCAACTGGCCGCAGAGGTTGCGGTTCACTCCACCGGGAGCGGAGAGCCCATCGTGCTCCTCCATGCGAACGGAGGCGACCATCGCGACTTCGACGCTGTGGTCGATCGCCTCGCTGCGCACCATGCGGTGCATGCCATCGACTGGCCCGGCTGGGGCGACAGCACCACCACGGAAGGGCCGACCGCAACCGGGTATGCGGCCGCGCTCCCGCACGTGCTGCAGAGTCTGGGTGGGGGGCCGTTCGTGCTGATCGGCAACTCCGTCGGCGGGTTCGCCGCCATACACGCAGCAGCCACCCATCCCGAACTCGTTCGTGGACTCGTGCTGGTGAATCCCGGCGGGTTCACGCCGAGATGGCCCGGCTCCGTGGCCGTGTGCAGGTTGATCGGCTGGCCTCGGCTCGCAGGCCGGGCGATGCGCACCCTGCCACGCCTCTACCTTCGCCGCACCACTCCAGCGGTTGCCGAGATCCGGCACAGGGCCGCCGAGATGTCGACCGACCCTCACCGCGTCGAGGCATTTGCATCGATCTGGCGGTCGTTCGCGATGCGTGAGCACGACGCCCGACCCCACGCACGGCTCGTCGCAGTGCCGACCTTGCTCATGTGGGGCCGCCGCGACCCCGTGCTCGCCTGGACGATCGACGGTCGGCGCGCACGGCGCGCCCTCGAAGGGGCACAGGTGGCCACCTTCCCCTGTGGACATCAGGCATTCGCCGAGATGCCCGACGAGTTCATGGCGGAGTTGGAGCCGTTCCTGCGCTCCCTTCCCAGCAGGCCTCCGACCCGGGCTCGCGTCATCTCGGACCACGAGCCCAGCACCACCGACCACCAGCGCAGCGACTGAACACGCCGTCGAACTCACCGTTGCGAGGTGGGCCGGGAACGCACGCTCCACGACGAGTGGACACGACCGTCCAGCAGCGAACCGATCACGGCGTCGCCGAGGGCGCGCAGCCCGGGCAGGCCGGGAGCACGGTGCGTGAGCGACAGCGCGAAGGCCACCCCCAGGTCGGGCACGTACCCGGTCTCGAGCCCCCAGAACCCGCCGTGCGCCCAGACCCGCACGTCACCGACGCGGCGGGAGAACAGGCCGAGTCCCACGAGGTCTCCACCCGGGAAGGGCACTCCGTCGGGGCCGAGGGTCGGCGCCGGATCGGCCACGTGCGTGGCGATCGAACCGTGCACACCGGTGAACCAGTCCGCCCACCAACGGGTGAGGTCGGCAAGGGTGGACACCAGGCCCCCACCGCCGAACAGGTCGAACGACGGGTTCCAGGCGAACGTGTCGCTGCCCTCGAACCACTGGTGCGCCCGCGGGAAGCCGGCTGGTGCCGCCTCCGCGATCTCCCAGTGCAACGAGGGCATGGTGACGGCATCCACGCCGGCGCGGGCCCGCACCGCCTCGGGCAGCGACTGCGCGGTGAGGTGCTCGATCATCTGCCCCAGCAGCACGTATCCCGAATCGCTGTAGGAACACGCGGTGCCGGGCGCGAACAGCGCCGGCTTGCTCACCGCGATGGCGAGTTGCTGCACCGGCGTCCAGCCGCCGGCGGCCATCACGTCGAACTCGGGGAACATCGTGTGATCGACCAGACCGCTGCGGTGCTGCATTACCTGGCGCACCGTCACGCTCGAGGCGTGCTCGTAGCGGGCGAAGAGGTCGGCCACCGCGGGCCGCACGAGATCCGCCACCGGCGTGTCGAACCCGAGCGAGCCCTCCGCAGCGAGCGACACCACCGTGGCCGCCACGAACGGCTTCGTGCACGAGGCGATGCGATACGAGTGCGCAGGCGTGAGCGCTTCGCCGGTGGAACCATCGGCGACGCCGCGAACCACATCGGCTCGCTCTCCATCGGGGCCGAGGAGGGCCACCGCCGCAGCGGGCAGCGTCGGATGCTCGGCCAGCAACTGCTCGAGCACCGCCGCGAGCCGTTCCGACACCAGGGCGAGATCGATCGCAGTCACCTCGCGATTCAACCACCGCAGCGGTGCGTCGGGCGAGGAAGGCGCGAGAGAGCCCCGGCCTCACCCCTGCGCAGGTCGCGAGCACGCTCATCGCCCGCTCGGTCACCGTGTCGGCCGGGCCCCTGCTGCAGACACTGCCCCGATGGCCACTCACCGTCGCACGCTCCGGTGCCGGGTCGGGCCTGGTGACGTCGACCGGCGGTGCGATCGATTGCGGCCCGTCCTGCAGCACCGTCGTCGACGACGGAGCCGCGATCACGCTCCAGGCGACTCCCTCGCAGGGCAGCCGCTTCCTCGGTTGGTCGGGCGCGTGCACCGGCCCATCGGCCGGCTGCACCGTCACCGTCACCGACACCACGTCGGTCGGCGCCGAGTTCGGTCCCGCTGCGTGCGCATCGGTGTCGGCGTCGGGTCGCGTGGGGTGGTGGCAGGGATCGGGGTCGACGGTCGGTGTGTCGGGCCCGACGCTGTCCGGTGCGGTCGGGTACGGGCCAGGATTCGTCGGGGACGGGTTCGTGTTCGACGGGTCCGGCTCGTTGTCGTCGACGGCTCTTCCGACGGTGACGGACGCGATCACGGTCATGGCGTGGGTGCGGCCGTCGTCGATGATGCGGGTGCAGTCGGTGATCTCGCGCTCGAGGGCCGCGGCGACCCTGTCGCCGAGTTCACCGAGTTGCGACGATGACGGCGGCCGTGGCGGCATGGACCACGCCGCTCACACGGACTTCCCGACGGGGCCCTGCGGAGGTCGGCTCGTGCTGGCGTCGGGTTCAATGGGGAGATGACGACCATCGTGTTGGTGACGGCGTCGGCGATGCCGAAGCCCGACCCGGAGTCACATCTGCTGGTGACCGCGCTCGAGCAGCGTGGAGCGCGTTCCCAGCTGCTTGCCTGGGACGCCGAGTTCGACTGGTCGTCGGCAGATCTGGTGGTGGTGCGCTCGGCGTGGGACTACTTCGAGCGGCTCGACGAGTTCTTGTCGTGGGCTGATGCCGTGGAGACCGTCTCGCGTCTGGTCAACCCCGCGGCCGTGTTGCGGTGGAACACCCACAAGCGCTACCTCACCGAGCTCATCGAACGCGGGGTGCCCACCGTTCCCACCGTCGTGGTGGCGAAGGCAAGCGACCTGCCAGACCTCCCGATGCTGTTCCCCGGGTCGCTCGAGCTCGTGGTGAAGCCCGCCGTCTCGATCGGCGCGATCGGTGCCATGCGAGCCGCCGCCGACGACGCCGGTCTGGCCGCTCACCTGGCACATCTGGCGTTGTCCGGCGATGTCCTCGTGCAGCCCTTCGTCGCGTCCGTCCTCGACCGCGGAGAGACCTCGCTGTTGTTCGCAGGGGGCGATCTCAGCCACTCGGTCCGCAAGGTGCCACTCGCAGGCGAGTACCGGGTCCAGGATCACCACGGCGGAAGCGTCCATCACCACCAGGCCACCTCCCGCGAGATCGCAGTCGCACGCGCCGCCCTGGCGGTCGCTCCTGCTCGGTGCACCTACGCCCGCGTCGACCTCGTCGACACGGCCGACGGTCCGGTCGTCATGGAACTGGAACTCGTCGAACCAGCACTCTTCCTCGACGAAGATCCCTCGGCACCCGATCGGTTCGCGGCATCGATCATCGCTCAGGTGTGACTCGGGGTTCACGAGCCAGTCGCCGCTCCTCCGTGGAGGCTCGGCGGGTCGTTCTCGGCGGGTCGTTCTCGGCGGGTCGTTCTCGGCGGGTCGTTCTCGGCGGGTCGTTCTCGGCGGGGTTGGCGCCGGGCGGGTGCGTACCGACGATCGAGGCATGGCCTGCGCACCCGGCTCGCCATCGTCAACGGCGGTGGCCCGGCCACCTCGTTCGGGGCACTACCGTCCGGGGCGGGATGACCGGGTCCATCGGGGACCCCGGCCCGCAGATGGGGGGAGCCATGGGCACACTCGCGATGACGAACGACGAGCGGGAGCAGTTCCTCGCCGGGCTCCACGTGGGGGTGCTCGGCATCGAACGGTCCGACGGCCCACCGCTCACCGTGCCGATCTGGTACATGTACGAGCCGGGCGGCGAGCTCTGGTTCCTCACCTCTCCCGACTCGGTGAAGGGACGCCTGCTCCGGCGGTCGATGCGGTTCAGCCTGTGCGCCCAGACGGAGTCGCCGCCCTACCGGTACGTGTCGGTCGAGGGAGCAGCCACGTTCTCGCCGGCCGACACCGAACTCCATGCTCGACCCATGGCGCATCGCTATCTCGGGGTGAAGGGAGGCGACCGTTACGTCGAGAGCGGCGCGGGCGATGACGACGGTGAGTCGATCCGGGTGTCGATGGTGCCCGAGCGTTGGTTCTCCGTCGACTACTCGAAGATCTAGGTCACGGTCGACCTCCGCATCGGCCATGCGCTCGGGGGACTCGGGCGTTGCCGGCAGACCCGCGTCGGTGAGCAGCCACTCGTCGGTCGACGACCCCAGCACCTGCAGACCCACACCCGCGATGGCGGTGGCGGTCTCCTCGGCCCCGTCGCAACCGACGTCGAACCACCACTGACGAAACGGCCTGACGAACCACCACTGACGAAACGGCCTGACGAACCACCACTGACGAAACGGCCTGACGAACCACCACTGACGAAACGGCCTGACGCACCCGATGGCCGACCGGTCTCGCCCGTGCCGAGCCCTGGCACGAGTCGCTGTGGCCGGGCGGTGGCGCCGCCGGGGCCGTGAAACGGCGAACGCCCCACCCACCGGCACGGTGGATGGGGCGTTCGTACACGGTCGGGCGGAGGCTCCGCCTCTCGCGACGATTACGGGAGCTTCGGCAGGCTCAACATGGTCTGCGTGCCGATGGTGTTGCCGTAGTTCGGGGTCTGAAGCCCGAGGAACCGGCCGTGGGAGATCCCGTTGACCTGCGCCACCGGGACGTCCTCGGTCGTGTTCACGATCCGGCCGTTGGCGTCGAGGGTGTAGCCGGTCCGGACCTTCAGCACCGTGAACGACACCAGATCACCGTCGTCGCCGGGGCCGTTGGTCCGGCCGATCTGCTGCCACTGCGTACCGTTGAGTCGCTGGAAGCAGACCTTGCCGGGTCGATTGCAGTTGACCGCCGCACCGAAGTCGCCGTCGACCGCACGGAAGTTGCCGTGCCGGATGATGCCCACGGTCGGGTCCTCGTCACCCACACCGTTGTCGGTCGAGAACTGTGCCATGTGCACCGTCCGGATGCCGACATTGACGAACTGCGGCGTCCACAGCGTGTCCCGGCCGTTCCTGGTCCCGAAGGCGAACGGAACGGTGTTCTGCCACGACGTGGCGCCGTTGAAGCCGTTGAACTTGAACGCGAACTCGGCGGTCGCCCAGCCGTTGTCACCGGCACCGTTGGTGCGGCCGAGAATCACGCCGCCGGGAGCGGCGACGAACCCCACCCTGCCCGCAGAATTGACGTTGTTGACCACCCTGACCTTGACGTCGGCCGCAGGCGCGGGCAACGCTCCCTGGATGTCCAGCGCTCCCGCCTCCCAGGTCCGCTGGATCCCGACAGAACTGACGTTCGACGCAACCGGCGGCTGTGCCGAGGTGGCACCGACACCGAGCGCAGTGGCCACGAGCACCGAGCCCACGACACCGCCGAACAACTTGTGTGATCTCATCAGGTTCATCTCCTTGTGATCCGAGACTCGTCATCCGCCCGACCACGACCGCGCCGCGTCGACGAATGAGTCGTTTCTTTCCGCCTGCTTGACACCATAAACGTGGTGACCACGGAGCGCAATAGAAGCCGACGGACCTTGCCCGACTCTTGACTGCGGACCACTCGGCGCGCGTCGCCCCTCACCGCTGCTCACGCCGAACACGGGCCGACACCGCCGACCCGATCGACCCGGATGTGGATGACGTGCCCGGCAGGCGGGTTGTCGAACGGCGGGAACTTCGTGCCGGGCCACCCGGCCCACGCAGCGGCGCTCGCCCACGAATCGGCCGTCCGGACCAGGCTGCAGGAGGCCCAGGCTCGGCAGGTCGGCCGACCCGTTCGCCGGGATGTGCGCCGGCTGGTCACCACCGCGAGAGCGGGTCAGGCGAAGTTCGGGCGCCGCTTCTCGATGAACGCCCTCATGCCCTCGCGCTGATCGGGCGAATTCGAGCACGCACGGACCGCCTCGCGCTCGCAGTCGAGCGCCTCGTCGAGCGACTGCGTCATCGCAGCCTCCACGGCGCGCAGCACGCCCGCCACCGCGGTCGCAGGCTGCCTGGCCATCTCGGCCGCCAGCTCCATGGCCCGTGGCTTCAGGTCGGCGAGCGGCACGACCTCGTTCACCAGTCCCAGCCGGTAGGCCTCGGGGCCGTCGATCTTGCGGGCCCGCAGGATCATGTCGAGCGCGGCGCTCGGGCCGATCGTGCGGGTGAGTCGCACCGTTCCGCCCCAGGCGGGCACGGTGCCGAGGTCGAGTTCGGGCAGGCCGATGCGCGCCCCCTCGGCCGCCGCGAGCCGGAAGTGGCAGGCGAGCGGCAGTTCGAGCCCACCGCCGAGGCAGTAGCCGAACAGCGTGGCGATGACGGGCTTCGACAGCGTCTCGATGCGGTGCAGGACGCGGCGGCGTTGGTCGAGCACCGCTTCGAAACCACCCCTCGATGCAGCCTGCGAGGTGAGTTCCTTCAGGTCCATCCCGACGCTGAAGTTGGTGTCGCCGGCTGCGGTGACGACCACTGCCCGGATCTCCGAGTCGGTCTCGATCCGGTCGAGCAGCACCTCCCACTCGTCGATGTAGGCGAGCGACATGCGGTTGATCGGCGGGTCGTTGCCCTCGACCACCAGGACCCGGTCGACCCGGGTGATGTTCAGCGCGTTCACCGGAACGGGCTCCGCACGTCGACCGAGTGAGGCTCGATCTCGATCGTGACCCGCTCGCTCTTGATCTTGAGGCCGTACGGCGAGCCGAGGTAGTGCTGGGAGAGCTCGTCGATGTGGTCGCGACCTGCCTGGCCGGCGGTGAACGAGGTCGCGCGGCCGCGGATCTCGACGTACGAGTACGGGTTCTTCGGGTGAACGACCACGAGCGAGCAACGCGGATCGCGCTGCAGGTTGCGGTACTTCACCCGATCGACCTGAGTGTTGATCCGCACCGTCGAGTCGGTGATGTCGAACCACATCACGTGGCTCTGGAAGTCGCCGCTCGGCATCGCGGTGGTGAGCACCGCCACCGCCTTCTCGGCGATCATCTCGTGGAGCTCGTCGGGGAACTGCATGGGTGTCTCCTGGTGTTGGTCCGGTTCTGGTGGGTCAAGGTGACGGCGGGGTCAGAGCGCCCAGCCGCCGGCATAGGGGAAGAACTGCCCGGTCGCGAAGCGGCTCGTGCCGTCGAGGAAGGTGGCGCAGAACGAGGCGAACTCGACCATCGTTCCGAGTCGCTTCATCGGCACCATCGCCTCGACGCGGGCACGGTCCTCCGGGGTCTCGATCCGGTTGCCGCGCAGGAACTCGGGGAAGTCCATGAAGTTGGTACCGACGACGTTCACCTGCACGCCCGTGGCCGCGACCTCGAGGCCGAGCGACTGCAGCATCACGGTCGCTGCGCTGCGCGTGCCCGCGTACAGCGACGCGCTCGGTGTCGGGCGGCCCGACGTCGCGCTGGTGGCGACGAGCACCTGTCCGTCGCCGCGCTCCACGAGCGGGCCGACGACTGCCTGGACGAACTCGAACGGCGCCTCGACGTTGTCGCGGAATGCGGCGCGCAGATCGTCGATCGAGGTCCGCTGGAAGCGCCCGAGCGCGATGCGGCCGGACGAGAAGAATGCCGAGTGGTACGTGCCGAACTGCTCGTGCGCCGCCTCCACCATCCGCCGGCCGAGATCGCCCGCCGACGAGCCGGGATCGTCGGAGTCACCGGGACCGTCGCCCCGGTGCTGGACCACCACCGTGGCCCCTGCGGCCTCCAGGTCGTCGCGAAGGCCCGGCGCCGGATCGGCGAGCACGAGATCGAAGCCCCGCGCGGCGAGCACGCGCGACAGCGCCGGCCCGACGTAGCCGCCTGCCGGCGCGACGAGTGCGACACGGCGGGTCATCGGACGAGTTCGCTGGAGTCGGGGATGACCGGCATCGCGCTCACGTGACCGGCACGAACGGTTCGTTCGACTCGTCGAGGCCGAGGCGCCGTCGCGAGCTGTTGCCCTTCG
>Ga0315901_10002929_pt1 | contig 22702 bp, 17 predicted proteins | sample LakEriMetagenome_10_FD_203761 | JGI IMG/M metagenome (GOLD analysis project Ga0315901, IMG submission 203761) | Freshwater fungal communities from buoy surface, Lake Erie, Ohio, United States - Buoy 2 MA116 | ecosystem: Environmental > Aquatic > Freshwater > Lake | place: USA: Lake Erie, Ohio... | reverse complement strand
GGCAGGCTGCGCACAGTCAAAGACTGGCTGTGAAGCCAGCCGTATCGCGAGCTGGTGAGCGAGCGAACCCACCCAGCCGCTTGCGCGGCTGGGTGGGACGGCCCTGGCAAGGGCCGGTGCCGACCTCCCTCAGTCGGCGTAGTGGTTACGGAGCGCCTTGTCGATTGCGCTGAGCACCATCGCAAGGGTGACGCCGAAGCCAGCGACGGCGAAGCCGTTGATGGCGACCTGGTCTAGCCCGTAGCCGTTGAAGAACGTGACGCCAGCGACGATGCCAGCGAGCCCGTAGAAGGCGATGATAACGAAATCGATGAAGTCCCAGTAACGCATAGTAACCTCCTAAGATTAGCACCCAACCAGCCGAAGCTGGTTGGGTGCGGTGATAGTACCCAGTAGGTACTAGAAAGGCATATCTTCCTTCGCTACTACGGCCGGCGCCGCAGCGCCGTTCGCAGGTGCGAACTCGATCACCTTGGCGCTGTAACCAGCAGTGGTGTGAACCACTGGGTAGCAGAGCACAGGCTGAATCAGGTTGCCTGCCTGATCCTTGGCGTGCTCGTAGCGCTGCTTCAAGATGCGCTCGTCAGACGCTGGAACCCAGAGGATCCCTTTGTCCCACGTGGTCTCGAAGGACGCCACTGCGTCAACCGTTGCCCACTGGCGGGCAAGCTCCTGCGCGGCGTGAGCCTGAGCAGGTGCGAATGATAGTACTGGATAGGACATCGACTTCGCTGTCCCATCTTCGCGAAGCCCAGGGCGACGGACTTGTGCGCTAACGGTGAGAGCACCGCTAGGTGTCATCCGATAACCTGGGATCTTGTTCCGACCATCAACACCAGCTGGTGCTGTGTTCGGATCACCCTGTAAGGTGATACCACGTAGTACGAGGATCGTCCCCGTCGCCGCGTTGAGCGCCTGCTCAACTGATGCCAGAGTAGAAGCGAATCGCTTCATCTCACAGCTCCTTCCCGCTTGCGCGGATTGGTGTCAGCTCGCGCCGTACCCAAGCACGGCATCTAAACGATGCTGACAAAAGAACAGAGAGAGAATATCCTGATGGCCGGCAATACAGGGGGGTATCGCGAAGCGGTGACGAGACTAGTCAGCGAGGCTGGTCATCGACCAGCCGAGATTTTAGTTAAGGGCGGTACTCCCCGCACAGCTTTCGTAGCGAAGAGGGGAGATAATGGCTTACCCGACCTTCCGGCACAGACACCCCCCTTTGATAAGAAGCCTTAACCTTTGTGCTCAAAACCAAGGTGTAGAAAACTTAACCATGTAAAAATCTGCAAGAAAGGCCAAAAAAAGTGCATATATATAGACAGCCATTTGCGAAGACGGAAAATAAACCATAAAGAACGGCCGACCCCAAAAGCGGTTTAAGCCTAAGTATGCCCATATGGGCAAGGAGAAAGATCATGGCAAAGAAAGGTATGCCGAGCTTCACCCGCGGTGGGCTTCCGGTAAAGACCACGAATCCAGTAAACGCGCACCCTAAGCAGCGCAAGAAGGGCGACGGCGCAGGCAAGAGCTTTGACGGCGGCCAGATTGCCGCGATTGTCGGAGCTGGTGTTGTTACCGGGGCTGTTGGCGCACTTACAGTCGGCGCACTCCGTGAGGGGTTCGGCGGCGGCAATGGCCGATTCGGCCCGAAGGGACGATAATCATGGCACCACGACTACCTAAACGAGGACACCTTGGCGGCGTAATGCGGCCAGGAGGGTCTTACCGCGCTATTGACGACAACGCGTTCGTCAACCCATACGGCGGCGGGCGATCTCGAGTCAAGTTCACTGGTGACCCAATGAAGGACACAAACATTGTTGGCGGACGCGGCGACAAGCTAAGAGACTGGACAACTAACCCCGTAACCGGTAAGCGAACCATGAGCGGCGCAGAGTATGACCGATACGACAGGGCTTCAACTCTTAGGGCCAATCAGATTATTGGGCCAACGATTGGACAAGTGCGGACTGAAAACGAAAGAACGCGCCTGCCTTCCAGCAGAATGGTTTCTACTGGCGGGTACACATACGACCTTGGGCTTTCAAACACGAAGACTCCAGGTAACGTAAAGAAGCGCGGACGATAATTGCCGGCTAACCCGCGCAACTATAGGCAGGAGTATGATCGGTACCAGGGTAAGCCTGACCAGATCAAGAATCGTGCTTCCCGAAATAAGGCTCGCGCTGCTGTCGCGAAGAGCAAAGGCAAGACCGCTATAAAAGGCAAGGATATCGACCATAAGGACGGTAATCCTCGCAACAACTCACTTGCCAACCTACGACCGCAGAGTAAGCATGTAAACCGACGGAGACTGAATGGCTGACGGCAAGATCATTTTCATTGATAATCTTGACGACGTTCCAGCTGGTGAGATTGCCGCATGGGCATCTAACACCATGAACATGGAGCGTGGCGGCGGCATTGGCCAAGCTGCTTCAGCAAAGGGACGCGCTGGATGGATTGCCATTCCAACGAAGCTATTTGGCAAGCGTACAGATGACGCCTTCTTGACGGACGAGGCCCTAAAGGAAATTACTGGCACAGACGTTCGCAGCCGAGCAATGAAGAAGGCCATTGATGGGATCGGTGCCGGCATTATGGCCATCAAGCTTGCGCTCGCCGACGGCAAAAACGTGTATATTCCAAGCGATGGGTTTGGCACAGGCGAGGCTCAACTTCGAGAGCGAGCACCGGAACTGTTTGCTGCAATCACTAGAGCTATGGATAAGATCATTGAAAGCAGCCAGGTTGAGGGATCCCCTAGCCAGAAGTCCGGTCTGACTGCTCCAAAGCAAACAATCTCTGCACAGGCGCCTGACATCCGTAAAGGAATGAATGGCGAAGACGCCTTCTACTACCACTACACGGAAGCTGGCAATGGCGATAAGATTGCCAATGGCGCTCTTAAGCCAGATGCCGACGGCCGTGTTTATTTCTTTAGCACGCTTGAACAAGCAAACGAATATATCTTTGAAGAAATCTCCACGCGTAGAGCGCTTGAGGGCAAGCCAACATCCGAAGGTTACGACATTGTAGCTATTCCGCGATCAGACCTTGACGTCTACGGTCCAAAGCCAGACGTTGCTGCACCAGACAGCTCAGCAATGTACGTTGAGCCAAAGGCAGAGATTCGTATCTCTAATCCGTTTGTAATGCGCAACGGTGAGGCAGACTTTGCTAAGCCAACACCAGCAGCTGAAATTCCACAAAAAATTTCCGAAACTGCTCCGCCCCCACGCGGCGTTGTCGACGCAGTTGTGGCAGTAGCCAAGCTGGATAAAAACGGCAAGGTTGAGGGCGGCACAGGGTGGGCAACTGAAGGCGCACTACTGCGAGGAATCCCAACATACGTCTACGACGAGATGACCAGCCGATGGTACACCGCCAGCTCGCCACAAAAGTCATTTCAGGGGTGGACGCCTGTTGATGCGCCGCCAACAAACGTCAGGTCAATTGCCGGTATCGGAACAAGAACGCTTTCCGAGCGAGGGTATCAGGAGATCGTCGCCTACGTTGAGTCACTTGACAAGAGCGTCGTAATCCATAGCGGTGGAGCCGGTGGCTCTGATACTGCGTTTGAAGAGGCTCACTCTAAGCGCGGCGGCGAAGTTGTCTCGCACTCGTTTGAGGGACACAGCCGACCAAGCAAAGCTGGCGGCCAGGTTATCCATAGTCGTAACGACCTAGTATCAACGCGTGCAGAAGTAGACGCAATTGGCAAGTCTCTTGGTAAGTCAATCACTTGGGACAAGCCTGACCGCAGGCCAGGCGACAAGACAGAAGAACTTGTCATGCGCAACATGTTCCAGATCGCACCTGGGCGAGATGTTCCAGCCCAGGCAGCACAGGCCGCACCAACTCGCGCACCAGAGATGAGCAGCAACGCCAAACTTAATGCTGCCGCCATCCCTAACAACATCTATAGCTCAGCCGGCAAGAGCGTCAGCGGCATGCCCGCATTTGAACGCGGCTTGCGCGCTGCCCTAACAAATCCAACCAACGATCTTGCCAACTTTGTTGATCCAGAAAGCGGACGCCAATCTCCGCAGGACTCGTATGCGCAAGGCAACATTAAGCAAAAGTATCCTGTCGTTTACGAAGGAAAGGTGTTCCCATCGTCAGAGCACGCCTTCTTCTACTACCAGAACGAACTTAACCTGAGCGAATCTCCAAAGCTTAGCGCAGAGAGAAACGCAGCTAACCTACAGCGCGCAGAAGAGATCATGGGCAAGATCATTGCGGAGAAGCTGCGCCAGCACCCACAACTTGTTGCTGGCATTGAGAAGGTTGCTGCGCAGGAAGGCATTACGCCTGAAGAGTGGATTGCGAAGCAGTCACACTACACCGGCAGGGCTGCCACGCGAAAGCCATCTCACTGGACTGGTGACGGGCTTGAGTCAGGTTTCCTTCGCGCTCTTAGCCAGGCGTACTCAATGGCAAAGCAGCAACCACGCAGCCTTCCAAATAGTACTGACCCAGCATCAATCCTAGAGCACGAGATGCTCGTAAGGTGGGCTCAGTCGGATGCTAACTGGAAGTACTTCCCAACCGTTGACCGGTTTGGCAAATTCCGATCTAAGCAAAACTACTACGTAAGCGGCACGGTAAACCGAGCGGTAGAAGTCGCGGCCTCATTCCAAACAAAGGCAGCAATGGCCGAGACAGTTGAGCGCAAAGCTGCTCTTGAGGCTCAGGCCAAGCGCGTACTTGAGGAAAGCAAGATTGACTCAGGAATCATCCGCGCATGGTCAAAGCTTTCCGAACTTGCAGTTGGAAAGGTTTCCGACCCATCTGCGCGAACTCGCCTAGCCCGCACTATTGGCGCCACATCTGCATTTGGCACATACTACGACTCGCCAGTTCAGGATAAACTTGCGCAGCTTGACCCAAGCGTTAAGGGCAAGACGATTCCAAACGTTATCGCCGACATTGCGGCAGAGAATGGCGTGGACCTTTCCTCCAACAAGACGCGTTCATTCGGAATCCCGACTGCCGATAGCCCGGACACAATGCAGACGAAGGCCGGCATTGAAGAAACCATGCGCAAGTTTGTTATTGCTCTTCGGGCGGTAACCGACTCCAAGCGAAAGTTTGATCGCGTAGGGATTGGCCCAGACAGCCGCCTAGGCAAGGGCGGGACAATCTCCGAAAAGAACGCTCGCGACCTATCGCTTGTAATCATGAAGCTCTCGTCTATCCTTAAGGACTACTCAGACCCAGCTCTAGCTATTGAGGCACAGAAGATGCAGCGCTTCGGAGGCGAGGCACAGCGCGGGACCCTGTCGCCAGGAGCAGAACTGGCCAGCAAGATGGCGGCTCGCGGCGAGAATCTGAGTGAAGAAGAGGTCAACAAGATCTCAAAGTTTACCCGACGACAGGCCGAAGCCTATGCTCGAGCCATGGGCATTGAGATGGGCAACATCGGAGAAGGCGCAAAGGCTTACAACCGACCACTATCGGTAGAGGTTGATTTCTCTCTTCCAGAGCAGCGCTTTGTTGACTCGCTTGTACCGCCACCAATTCCAAAAGACAAGGCAGAGAAGAGGGCAGTTGAAAGCGCTGAGCGCAAGTTCCAGGCTGCCGTAGAGGAATCGTATGGATTCCGATTGGCTCCTGGCGGGCAAAAACTAACTGCCAAGGAAGCTTCCAAGAAAACAGCTAGGGTAAGTAAGGCTGTTGCGACAACAATGAACCTATTCCCCGCGCTTGCGGAGCGTGTTGTGCCTACTCCTTCCGGGTTCACACGCTCCGCTCGCGGAACAAACAAGCCAATTTTCCAACTTGAGGGCGGGTATCGGGCAGGATTAGAGGCAAATGAGGCTGTAAGTGCAGCACTTGCCCGTGAATCTGCCGCAACGCAGTCATTTGCGGCTGGAGAATACCCAAACAGGGTTGTTCTAGTGCGTCTTGGCAACGTTCTAAAGTCAAATCTCAAGGTCGGGGCCGCACAAACTGACCTTTTTGACGAATTACTGAAGAATTATCTCACTGGTGGATACGCTGCATCGCTAGAAAAGGCTGCTGAGACCGAAAAACTTGTCGGTCCGATTGCTAAACTGGAGCGAGTTGGCACAAAAGAGGTCAATCCAATTGAAATTGCGGCCCAGTACCGCGCAAAGCCAGACGAAAAGCTGATTAACAAGCTAAACACGATTGAAATTGCCGTAGATTTTGGAACGGCTAGCAAGATGGGGATCATTGGGCCAAAGGGGAACAGTCTCCCTAACCTATTTGCGGAAACAGTCACTGGTATTATCTCCCCACAGACCTACGTGTCGTCTACTGTGCGTGTTTTGCCTGGCGGGGCCATCATTAGCACCGATCCTTCGTTCATTGAGGCGTATGGATTCCCTAAAGTGCTTCCGTATATGGTTGAGCCAACCGGAGACCCAAAGAAACCATTCCGACTTAAGCAAATTGAAGTGCCAGAGCGTGGCGTTGAGACGCCAACAAGCAATATCGTCCCAACTAAAGCCGGCGGAAAAAACGCCAAGAACATTGACTACCGACGAGAGCAGATTCTGCGTGAGGCTCGTGGCAGCAAGTCCTTTGAAGACATTGCGTTCAAGGCCGAAGAGCTTTCAGGTGGATTGCCAAAGGGACGCGAGACTACGTTTGAAACTGATCGACTAGCTAAGCTTGACTTCATTATTAGCCAGATTGATATTCTTGCGGAGACCCCGAGCTCGTGGACATCAAAGGAAATCTTTGACCAGTCAATGAACGCACTTCGCGAGAACATGACAGAAACAGACTTTAGGAACATGATCGGATCTTCAATTGACGGCGGAGCAGGCGACATCATTTCTGCGGCTCCGTCTTCACGGTGGAACCTTTCAAAGAGGTTCAGCCGACTTATTGCAATGTGGGACTCACCAGAGCGAGACATCATGTTCGCTGACGCGAGTAGACGATGGACCGCAATTTCTGGGAAGCAGCAATACACGAACTTTGCTGAAGGATCTGGCGGGGCATATCCAGTAGAGGCAACAATTACAGAAGCAGAGAAGATGGCTGGGACTGACTTTAGCCAGCCTGAGTCTAAAGCGGCAAAGAAGCCAGCAAAGTACGTCCCAGTTGACTTGGTAAGAATTAGAGATGAGAACGGTAAGCCTCAGCTTGTTTCTGCCGCCTCAGATGAAGCGCGCAAGTACTACCTGGAGAACGGGGAGGTTTTGGCTACCGGAAGAAATCCTGAGCTGTACAGCAAAGACACACTGGTGTCAAAGGCTACAGACGTTACGGCAAAGTACCCAACAATTTTTGCTGGCGATCGATCTCAGGCCATTGATGATCTTCTGGTAGCCACAGACGAGATCGCCCGCCTGGCATATCGCTTTGCATATGCCCTAGGGTACGGTACAGACCTTAAGCCTCTTGGAACAGAGGGCGTAGATGTTAGGACCATGCAGGCAATTGCGGCAACAGTTTCTTCTCTAATTGACGAAGAACATTTTAGATTTGCCGAAACGTTTAAAGCCCCAACATCACTTACGCAGACCAGCTACGAGCAGCCGATTATCCCTAATTTCCGAAGTCAGGCCGAGGCGCATCTACGTGTCTTGGAGACCCTACAAAAGCAGCTTGACCTTCGGGAGGTTGTTGACCCAGAGACAGGCATGGTACTTGAAGAGAAGCCAGCTAATGTTGCAGAGCCAGTTGAAGTAAAGAGTTTCCAAAGGCAGCAGCTAGAGGCTAGAATTGCACAGATTGAAGAAGCAGCTGGTGGGGTAAAGAACCCAACGGAGCTTGCCCTTCTTAAGCGACAATACGAAGCACTGCTGCGCGGAGAACGCGTCCCTGGATACGAAAACATTTTGCAGGACGTTTCGACTGTAACTGTGAAGGCCGAGAGCGCACCAGAAGTTACCGCCAAGCTTGGGATGGGCATTAAGGGTGATCCTCTTGAGGAAATTGCTAGCAGGCTTGCTGCTACAATGATTGGCGACGAAGACCCTGCGGTGCTGAGAAATGTTCTTAGCAAAAGCAAGCTCCTCGACTTGTTTAACGAAGGTCCTGAGGCAGCTGCAGCAGCAATTATTAAGCGCGCATGGGTTCTTTACGGAGAGAACGCGACTCCTGACCTAATGCGCGAGCTTTCATTTAATTACGACGGACGAGAGTATTACGGCACGATGGGTGTTGGACCTGACGGCAGGCCGATCATGGCTGTTCAGCCAGTCAAGTCTGTAGAGAGTACTCTTCCAAAAGATAACGTTCTTGGAGATGGCGGCCGATCAACAAATGAAGACACCGCAGCTAGGAAGGCGCAAATCGCGCAAGCCGAGACTGATCTCATTGGTATGCCTAGAAATACTGCAAGCTCAGATAGGACATCACAACTTACGTTTACTGGCGTAATCGACGAAAATGTTCGCAGCTTGCGAGCTGAAGACAACAAGAGAATGGTTGTTATCCGCAGGAAGCAGCAGTGGAACGCTATTTCAGAAACCGTTGCGCAGCTATTCTCTGAGACCGATAAGGGTAAACTAGACGCTACGGTAAAAGTATTTGTCAACGACCTTCTGTCTGGTTACGTTAAGCCAGATGGTACTCCAGTGACTTATGAAGACGTTATCGCAAAGCTTGACTACGCAGAGCTCGTCAAGTCAGGACCATACAGCATTGCTCATCGCCTATTTGATCACGGCATCAATGGCAACTTTAAAGACATTGAGAAGTTTGTTCGGTACACACAGGACACCAGAGAGCGCGGAGAGACAGTTGCGCTGGGCGGTCGGTACGCCAGAGACCTTGGCGTTGACCCAGAGACGGGCCGAATAATTGTTGGTGGCGCAGATATCCCAGAAGGCGAGATGGACGTTCGCACACAGAGCGAACTAAACACAGAGCGATCAACTCTCGGCGCTGAGCTGCGAACAGGAAGGCTTCCAGAGGATGGCGGATTCCATCCTGAGGTTGGCTCACCAGATCACAACGCGATGATGGCGTATGAGCAAGGAAAGATGTACGGCGGCTTGGGAATGCCGTGGACCAAGGCTCTAAGCGACCTAGGTCGGCCACTGCGTGAGGCGCCAGGATCAATGAAGGCATTCCATGGTCGTGGTGGATTCGGCGCTGGATTTGCGGCCGATGCTGCCTACATGGCGTGGAAGGGTTACCTTGACCCAACGTCTCTGGCGGTATCTGCTGGATTCAACTCCATTAACTTCTTGCCAGCAAAATATGCCCCTAAGGTTGGCCTCATTGGGGCAGCTGCGAACCTTGGACTAAATGCCGTAACCGGCGGAGACATGGGCCGAGCGGCGATGATGACCATCGGCGGCCTACTAGGCGGGGCAGTGGGCGCGTTCGGCGGAGGGTTTGGCGCAATCGGAGGCTCATTCGCTGGCTCTGAGATTGCAGACTATATTTGGTCTGACGTGTTTGGCAACAAGAACAAGATGCAGAATCAGCCAATCCCAAGCTTGAACCCAACGTCTAAGAACACGATTAAGATTTCACCACGGGTCTCACCGTAAGGAGCAGACATGGCATACGTAGGATTTGAAAAGCTAACCAAAGAGCTAACTAAGAAGGGGGCAAAGGACCCTCGAGCGCTAGCGGCAGCTATCGGCCGCAAGAAGTATGGTAAGGCGAAGTTCCAGAAGGCTGCCGCAGCTGGCAAGTCTCTCCGGGGCGCACGTCCGAAAGGGAAGTAAATGGCAGCACCAGTCTATAACACGACGATTGAAAGGGGCAGTACATTCCAGCTTACTGTGACGTACAAGGACGCCTCTGGAGACGTGGTGAACTTGACTGGCTGGACGTACCGCATGCAAGTGCGGGAGTCGCAGGAAGCTTTGACGGCTATCTTGACGTCTGAGGGCGGGAGCGCAACAATCGCTATTGACTCAACCAACGCAGCGACTGGCGTGCTAGTCTTCAGCGTTACGCCGACCAACACGACCGCGATTGCTCCTTCAACTCTTACGACGGCATACTACGACATTGAGATCCAGAAGACTTCTACCGGTGAGGTGCGCCGCATCCTACAGGGGAAGCTAAACATTAGCCCGGAGATTACCCACGCGTGAGTGACCAGGTAGAAGTCCAGCAGACGCTTAATGAGGTTACGACCTCTGAGATCGTCCACACCGTTGAGGTGCTGGATGCTGCTACTATTGTCGGTCCTACTGGCGCAACTGGAGCCACTGGCCCTACTGGCGCTACTGGCGCAACCGGTCCTGCTGGGCCGACTGGCGCCACTGGCGCAACTGGACCAACTGGCGCAACTGGCGCGACTGGGCCGAAGGGAGACACTGGAGCAACTGGACCAACTGGGGCTACAGGGGCCACTGGGCCGACAGGCCCGAAAGGAGACACAGGTGACACAGGACCGCAAGGAGCAACGGGTGCCACTGGAGCTACGGGCGCAACTGGCCCTCAGGGCCCTAAAGGTGATACTGGAGATACTGGCCCTCAGGGCGCTACTGGTGCTACTGGCGCTACTGGGGCGACAGGCGCCACGGGTCCGCAAGGCCTTAAAGGCGATACCGGCGACACTGGTCCTGCAGGACCTACTGGCGCTACTGGAGCTACGGGCCCTAAGGGCGACACGGGGGATACTGGTCCGGCGGGGCCGACTGGTGCAACGGGCGCTACTGGAGCCACTGGTCCTGCGGGTCCGACTGGCCCGACAGGCGCTACTGGCGCTACTGGTCCTGGAGTAGCCTCTGGCGGTACAGCAGGGCAGGTACTGACTAAGAACAGCAGCACTGACTACGATACCTACTGGGCGGCTGCCGGGGCTGCGTCGTACACAGAAGTCGTCAAGCAGTACGTTAAGAACGATGGCACCGCCAAGTCGAAGGGCGACGTGGTCTACATTTCGAGCTCTGACGGCACAAACCCTATCGTCTCGTACGCAGATGCAGACACCGAAGCCACGTCAAGCAAGACACTTGGCCTCCTTGAGACGGCTCTTAGCGCTAACCAGCACGGTTACGTCATCACGGAAGGCAAGCTCTCTGGCCTTAACACTAGCGCTGCCACAGATGGGCAGGCTGTATGGCTTTCTGGAACAGCTGGCGGGCGTGTGTATGGCTCTCCTCCTTCCGAGCCTGCACACTCCGTCTTCCTTGGCGTAGTTACAAAGGCCAATGCCAGCACTGGCGAGATCTTCATCAAGGTCCAGAATGGCTACGAACTAGACGAGATCCACGATGTCAGCGCGGCAAGCCCGACTGCTGGCGACGTGATCCAGTGGGCTACCGATGGAACTACCTACATGTGGCGCAAGAAGAGCCTTTCTGACGCTGGGATTGCAGCCAGCAGCCACGCGCACTCAGGCGTTTATGACCCCGCTGGTACGGCTGCGTCTGCTATTACTACCCACGAAGCAGCTGCCGATCCGCACCCAACCTACCTTACAGCCACTGAAGGAAACGCGGCATATGCTGCCGCTTCTCACAACCACTCAACCTCAAATATTACTAGCGGGAACTTCGCAGCTACAATCTCTGGCGGAACAGGTGTCACCGTAACTGGCGGGACTGGCAATGCATCAACGCCAAGCATCGCAATCGGTCAGGCTGTTGCTACTAGCAGTACACCAACTTTTGCTGGGCTAACTGTAAACGGAGATATCACCGCTTCATCCATGCCACTCCGAATGGCTGCCGGGACCTATTCTACATCTCAGTCAACTGCGGCAGCAAACGGGACCCTGAGCGTTACATTGCCAGCGTCAAGGTTTTCAGTTGCCCCACTAGTCACGATTACCATTGCCTCTGCGCAGGGAGGTACGGCAAAAATTGTTCCACGTCATTCTGGCGTAACAACGTCAGCATTCCAGGCGTACTGGTACACAGGAGATGCAGCGACCACGACGTTCTCAAGCGTAACTTTCCACTACATTGCGATCCAAATGACAAGCTCAACAGCAGCAGGTTGACGTATGGAAACTAAAGATATTATCGTTACATGCCACACAGATGGGTGCGAGAATAAAGATATTCCAATTCATATCAACGTTCCCAATGACGAAAACCACCGCGTTGTTTGCGGCCCATGCACGTTAGACATTACCGACAAAAGAGACGACGACACCAAATGACTAAGAACGACGTCAGCCAGGTCCTTGAGCGCCTTGAGCGCATTGAACGCGACTTGGCGGAGATCAAGGTTGAGCTCGCGGAGACCCGCGGAGCTTATCGGTTGGCGAAGTTTGTTATCGCACTGCTAGGCGTAAGCGGACTAGGTGGTATAATTGCATGGATGAATGGGAATAGATAATGAATTTGAAGATTGTAACTCAGACAGATAGCATTGAGAAGGGCGGCTGGATGGACGACTGCGCTCCAGCGACGCTGATGGCTGCGGCCAACTTCCTTACCGGATCAACGTACACGTCAAAAGATGGGATCAAGTTCTTGGAAAAGGTTGGCAGAAAAGATGTACAGGGGCAGGGTACGCCCACGTCACTCCTACAGCTAGTGAAGGCAGCGCCACTTGTTGGCTTAAAGCCTAAGTACGCTAAGTCATGGGATGAGGTGGTTGCAGCTCTTAAGGCCGGCGCTGTCGTCGGCATTAACGTGCAGCAGGCAAAGGGCTACCCTGCAACCGTACCGATGAGCGTGTGGCACAAGAAGCATCAAAAGAGGAACCCGGGGAAGACGTACGGTCACATGACCTGCGCAGCGATGGTTGGAGGGAAGGTACAATGGGCGGACCCAACGATGACTGGCAAAGGAAAAGAGACATATGCAGTTGTGGTCTCAATTGCGGACCTGAAAGCTATTGCGGCCTCCAAAGGAGACGCACCCCACAAGCGCTGCCTAATCTTCACGGCAGCCCAGAAGAAGTCATCCGCACCTGCCCCAACTGCGGTTCTCAGCTCACAGATCGTGCCTGTAAGCTCATCTGCTCTTGTGGCTACTACGCTAGCTGCTCAGACTACCTCTAAAGAGCCCGTAAAGGTGGATTTGCGCCACCAGGAGCGTCCAAAAGACTACCCTAGTGTAAAGACGCCACCCCAGACAATAGACCCCGCATTGGCCCTTAAAGTCGCCCAGGCCATTGTCGGTAAGATTGAGGTGGCTAAAGGAGACAAGACGATGAAAGACCAGATCATTGCTGCCGGCTTGGACGCACTCCAGGCCGCCCTCTCCACCGCCATTGCGGTGTTCCTTGGGCTTGGCGTAAGCATCTTTGACCTTGATGGCGACGGCGTAAAGGCTGTCGCAGCTTCGGCGATCAGCGCAGGACTTTTGGTCCTGCAGCGATGGCTGGATGAGGACAATACTCGTTATGGACGAACTCGCTAAGGCTCCTGTACTGGCGCAGTGCGCCGCGTGCAGAAGCCCATTTGCTGAGCAGATCAACGAACGGATGCGCCGTGGCGCTCCGGATACGCAAATCTCTCAGTGGCTTAAGGATAACGATGCATACATCTCTCGCATTACGCTAGGGATGCACAAGCGAGAGCATCTTACGGACGAGTTCCAGACTGCAAAGAAGAAAGCAGTTGCAGCGTTTAAGAAACAGCAGGGCACAATTAAGGCAAAGGGAGACCTTGCACAGCTGGTGCGAGACCAAGTCATCCGGATGGTTGACGACGGATTCCTAATGCCAACGCTTGCAGAAGGTTTGCGAGCTCAGGAAATGATTGACCGTCGAGTAGAGAAGTCTGCAGACCGAGAGCTTTCGGTTACGTTGGCAGGAATTCTCGGTGGCGGCCCAGTAATCAACATGATTGAGATGGAAGCGGAGGAGATTACAGATGGCAAAGACGCCAGCTTGGACGCGTAAAGAGGGTAAGAACCCAAAGGGCGGCCTTAACGCAAAGGGTCGCGCATCATACAAGGGCGGCACTCTTAAGCCGCCAGTGAAATCAGGAGACAATCCACGTCGTGCGTCGTTCCTGGCCCGCATGGGTGGCATGCCTGGGCCGGAGCGGGACTCAAAGGGACGGCCCACGCGTCTACTCCTCAGCCTTCAGGCTTGGGGGGCTAGCAGTAAAGCAGACGCCAAGAAGAAGGCAGCTGCTATTAGCGCACGGAATAAGAGTAAGAAGTCTTGAAAGTTAATAGCGACGCAGCAAGGGACCTTGCCGCCGGCCGCAACAACCCAATCTTCTTTGCCAAGCGATGGCTTGGGATTGATCTCCACGAAGGACAGAAGCAATGGGTTGAAGGTATCGCTGCCAGAGACGAGTCTGGTTGGCGACCAAAGTACCTGACTACCGTCTGCTCTGCAGGTAACCGAGCTGGCAAGACTCTAGGGATGGCAGTGGCAGTGTTCCACAGCGCATTCTATAAGCTAGGAGTTCAGCCACCTGACGGAACGCAGAAGGACGCAATGCGTTGGCAGTCGGCTCCGTACGAGTGGTACCACGTGGGAATCCAGCAGGAGACTGCGGAACTTGTGCATCGAGAGGTGTCCATGATTCTAGAGGGTGGACACCCAGCGCAGAAGGGCCGTGGATGCCCGCTCATTGCAGAGATTGGCAAGGTTGTTGAGCACACTAAGAAGTACCGCGGAGAGTACTTGTGGCTACAGTTCCACCCTTTGGTCGGAGGAGCTAACATCCACTTCCGCACCACGCAGGACAAAGCCAAGGCGCTCCTCGGCAAAGACATGAATGGCATCTCATTTGACGAGGCAGCCTTTGAGCCGCACTTAATGCAGATCTACCAAGAGGTACTCAACCTACGGCGTCTGTCCACAGGTGGGCAGCTCCACTTCATCGGGACACCTACCGAAGGCATTAACGACTACGCAGACCTCTGGGAGATGGGCAACGCGGCAAACCCGGACCGAGATCCGCAGTTCTTTAGCTTCCGGCTCTCGACCCGCGGCAACGTAGGGTTTGGGCTGGCGCCTGACACATTTGATGCCATCCTTCGGCAGCAGGCTGAGTACCTAATCCCACAGAACATTGATGGATATTTCATTGAGGCAAGCGATGCGTACTTCAGTTCCACCTCTGTGGACTCCTGTTTTGTGGACGAATTGCCTGCAGAGCAGCCGCCAGCTGCCAGGCGGAAGTACGTTCAAGGGTGCGACCCAGGCCTCCTTAGTGATAGTACCTGGGCCATCACACTTGACAATACTGAAAAAAATGGTATAATCGGCGTTAGAGCCAGAACGAGAACAGGCAAACAAACGATTCAAGCAGTAGTGAATATGGTTCGTGAAGGACATCTTCTCTACAATCAAGATTCAACCTGTACAACGATCTTGGATGAAACAGGTTTCGGTGGTAAGATGTTCAAGCAAGAATTCAGCATCATCAAACCACTAAGGGGATATGACTTCGGCGGGACAAAGGCTAAGAAGCTTGAACTCCTGTCTGACCTAAAAGCAACAATGGATAAGAAAATGATTAGGTTCCCAAGGACGGGAATCTGGATGCAGCTTCGACGCCAGCTACTGGCATACAAGCTGGACGACAAGAAACTGGAACAGGACGCTGTTATGGCTCTGGCTGTTGCCGTAAGACATGCGCTAAGAAATCAACACAGCTATGTAGAGAATCCGGTGTTCACATATTTTGGAGGTTCTGATTAATGGCAAAGCCACAGTATAAACTGCCAGACGCCGAGCAGAAGGCTCTGTCCATGGCGTCTAGTGCGCTCATGATGAAGGACGTTGATCCAGCACATGACGAGCACTACAACATCCTCAAGGATGCGTACACAAAGAAGCAGATGCAGGAGCCTGAGCAGGCCCGACTACGATCAACATTCCGACGATACGACCACTTCTACTACCCGAATACGCTCACGCTCGGCGGTGCCGATCACTGGGCGGAGGACCCGTCAGCTCGCACTGCCGGGCGTGCTCACGTTTCTGTAAACGTACATCCAGCATATGTGAACATTCCTGCATCGCTTCAGGCAGTACCTCCAGTAATCAACTACGTACCAACGACGATGGACAAGGACGGACGAGCTCAGGCAGCCCGACGAGAGCGCTTGTACTTTGCTTGGGCAGAGGCGAACGAGATTGACGTGCGCCTTGAAGAGGCATGTCTGTACAAGAGCCTATACGGACACACCGCAGCTAAGGTTACGTGGGACCCAGTGGCGGGTCTGCCCAAGGTAACCATCATTGACACCCCAGAGAACCTGTACCTAGGGTACGGAGACTCGAACTACAACCGCATTGACTGGGCAATCTACAGCTACGGCCTTAGCCCGCAAGCTGCCATGGAAGATTTTGGTATTGAGATCGTTCCGGTGCAGCACGGAAACAAGTGGCACCCATACACCTACCAGGCAAGCCACGACGATCCGCTGGCAAACGTGTACACCAAGGAATACAACCGAGACCCAAGCCGCATCAACACGGCCTACGACAACATGAAGATCACGGTGCTTGACTACTGGTACAAGCACCCCACGAAGCCTGGCAAGCCACCACTCGTGTGCAACGCCCTTATCGTGGGCAACACGATTGTGAAGGTATCCAAGCACCCAGAGCTGGCTGGTGTCCTGCCTTACGTCACGCTACGCAACAGCATGATCCCTGGCAGCCCATACGGCAAGTCAGAGCTCTTTGACGTTGAGCAGCTTCTCCGTGAGAAGGACGAGCGCATCACGGCGCAGGCGCAGATGATCCAGTCTGTTGTCGGCGGCCAGATGTGGCAGCTCGTTGGAGGCGACGCTCCGGACGAAGTTCCGGCAAATGCAATCCCGAAGCCTGGCCGCGTTGCGACGCCTGGCCCTGGCAACGAGTTGCGAGCTATTACACCATTCATTCCTCAGTTCCAAGTTGAGGATTATAACAAGCGCATTGACCGAGAAATCGCAGTGGTAACAGGTCTTAACGACCTCCTGCTGGGACTTGCTCCGTCAAGCGTTCTTGGCTCCAGCCGAGCAATTGCGTCTCTCGTGGCAAACTACGAGCAGCGCATCGCCCCTAAGCGCAAGCTTCTGTACTCGTGGATCAAGAAGGTCTGGGAGATGTCGGCTCGTATGTGGGAGGCCAAGGACAAGGCCATCAGCGAGATCATTGGTGGCGAGTACCGACTTGAGATTACACCACCAGAGCTTACTCCACGAGATACACTTGAGCTTGCGCAGACTGCCCTCAACCTTGTTCAGGGTCGAATCTGGAGCGCAGAGCGTGCAATGGACCGTGTCGGCGTGGAAGACCCAGAGGGCGAGAAGGACGTCATCCGCGACGAGCAGACAGACGCTACACTCAACCCAGCTGCGGTTCTCACGATGGGTCAGCTCATGATGATGTTCCAGCAGCTACAGGCGCAACAGGCTCAGATGCAGCAGCAACAGGCCATGATGCAGCAGCAGATGGGCGCCCAAGGTCAGCCACAGCCTGGCCAGGGAGTTCCTCCTGGAATCCAAGAGCAACTACAGGCGCAGCAGGCATCTGCTGAGAATGCGTTCCGTCAGGTAGGCCAGCCGCAAGGCACTGAGATGATGAATGGCGGCGAGATGGGCTCAGTCCCACCTGAGATGCTGCCGGAGAACGCACAGCCAGGCGCCGAGCCACAAGAGGGCGTTGGCCAACCTGGTGACCTAGGGGCGCAGATCGCGGCTCTACGACAAAACAAGACAATCAATCGCCTAGCAAGATAACGGAGGACCATAATGGCACGACGAGGTAGGTTCGGACGTTCGGCATCAGGTTCACAGAACCTGTCGTCGCTTGTCTATTCTCTGCTAAAGGAAGAGCGCAACAACCAAGAAAGCACGATGCTGACTGCGTATAAGAACAATATGATGTCAGGAAGCGCAGCTGGTCTGTTTACCTCAGACGGTAGCACCCGTCCTGCCACTGCGGCTAACCTTGTGGAGTGGTACCGAGCTCAGGCTGCGGCAGCCGAATCGGTCGGCGACTCTGCTGGCGCTGAAAGATTCCGAACGCAAGCCGAAGAGTTCCGTATCCAATCTCTACGGGACATTGAGACCGTTCTTGATAACGCATACAAGGCAGGCAATTCGATTGACCTTTCCCTAATCGGTGGTTCTGGTTCCGCTAAGATTGACGGGGCAACCTACGAGAAGTGGATGAACACGATTCTCAGCGATTCTTCAATGACTGCATCTGACAGGGAGCGCCTGCAGAGCAAGCTCTTTACTGTTTCCTACAACTACGCTGCAGAGAACATGGTAAACGGATTCAATGAGAAGAAGTTTACTGCGAACCAACTGGTTAAGTTCTACGACGCCGAACTTGAGCGAGCTCGCAACGCTGGATTGACGCAAACAAGCCAGACGTACAGAGACATTGTCTCGGCACGCGCCGCGGCGGTTCAGCGCGCAGCAAACGATGCGCAGGCTGCACGGGTTGATACGGTTGAGAAGGGCATTCGCGACGAGACCGACGCCATGGCCGGGGCAATCCAGAGGTTGATTAAGCCGATCCTGAAGGACTATGTCTCCGCCCCAGACGTCGTAGAAGCCCTGCTCAAGGATATCGGCAAGGGCAATGGTGACGACTGGCTCACTAGGTTCTCAAATGTTGTCCAGGCTTCAGGTCTTGACTACACTCAACTATTTGATGCAGGCGCAGGGGCTAACGGACTTTCCGTTGAAGACATGCGTTCTATTGCGCAAATCTTCGGCGATCTCTCAACTGAGCTTGAAGGTCTTAAGAGGCAGGGCTATGCAGCAGAACTCGGCAAGTGGATTCCTTTTGCTGACGAAATGTCAACAAAGTACACAAATGGAGCATTTGCCGCCTCAACTCGACCATTTGTGACATCATTTAATGGTACGTACGCCAATGCAGGAGGCAGCATCGGGGTTCAGTTTTCTGGCGAGCCAGCGGCAACTAGAAGCGCTCTTCAGGAACTGACTGGAAGCATCGCTGGGGCGGGGTACGAGCAGAATGTCACTGACAGCTCAACTGTTGGACAAGTTGGCCTATTTGGTCAAGGGTTTATTACCGGGCTCATCCCAAGCAAGCCTGAGATTAAGACAGTCGGCGATCTTGTTGATTACTTGTCTAAGAACGGTGCTACTGCGGGCATGGACAAGACAGACATTGCAAATGGTATTGGCGAGTGGCTGTTTGTCATGAAGAACAACCCAAACGCAGCCACTGCAGGTGCAATCCCAAACGAACTATATAACCTAGGGATTGCAACGACTATGACCATGCTGGACAACGCTATCGGCGGAGCTGGCGGCCTAACGACGGGCGATGTTCTAAGGCTGCACATTGAGTCAACTTACATCCCTCAGTCTATTAGGGAAACTGTTGACCCTAACGGTAATCCTACCAGGGCTATGGCATACAAGATGGACCCTAAGTCCGGTGAGTTCTCCTTCAAGGTGATTCCAAGCGCTAACGTAAGCAGCAAGGACTACGTTATCTCAACTGGCGCTGATGGGGAAATCTTCTACACGCAGTCAATCCCATACAAGGGAGCTGACGGGAACAGTATCCCAATCAGGTTTGTGCCTGTCCCGGGTGGCGGAAATTACGCCGGCGGGAATGACGCGAACGACCTAATCGTTATTGACTTTACCGGAGGCTACGGGTCTCCTTACGCCTTTACCGCGGCGCAAATTGAAAGCTTCACTAGCTGGTACTCTTCGCAGCAAGGATCTACTGGCGGGGATTTCTCTGGGTTTAGGCTTGAGCCAGACGCAGCGAACCCTGGCCTAATGAACTTTACTGCTGGGGCAGATCTGCTAAGGGCGCTAACAGCAAGTGGTTTCTTCGGCGGAAGGGCCATTAATGATTGGATGAACGCTGCAAATATTAACCCAAGCGATGTTTCCGTTACGAGCATCAACGGCACCCTTATTGTCGGGGATAACTTTATTGATGATTACAGAATGGAAATCTTCACCGCAGGGGTACAGGGCACAGACGCAAGAACCGCAGTTGCTAACTGGCTGAGGACTTCTAAGGGCATTACAGATCCGGGTGGGAAAATCATTAACATGATTCTATCCGGCATGTACCTAACTGCAGAGCAGGGAGATGGCGGTCTCACCTGGAAGATCTTCAAGGATGGCCAGCAGTGGACCAACAGCACCGATAACACCCAGGATAAACTACCGCCAGCTCCTGAGGGCACAAAGCCAGACCCTAACGCAGTCGTCTCAAGCGACCCACAGTTTGGGTGGGGCGGTAATCCACAGACTCCGAAGCCTGAACCGATTGGAATGGGCGGTACGGCCGGAGTCAGGGGCACTCAGACCAGCAGGTTTATTCCCCCATCTGATCTTATGGATTACACATTTAGGAACATGGCGCCTTCGATCACTCCAGTTGAGCCAGTAACTCCACCGCCTGGAGGCGCAGCTCCGATTATCGGGCCTGGGCTTAAGCCAGACGGCCCAGAGGTAACCGCACCGGCAGTATCTCCTGGCACTGCACCAGGCGCAGGAACTCCAGCGCCAAGCATGCGCCCGTTGGCACAGCCAGGCCAGCCAATGCGCAGGGAACTTGGCCCAAATAGGACAGCAATGAGGAGCTTGTAATGGCTAAAATTGGCGGCAGCATTGTAGACCCAACGCCACCGTACGATACCAGCTCAGATAGCGGCAGGGGGATTAGGTCAAGAGAACTAAACGTCACCCTGACTCCTGAGTACGGTATTGATACCGGCCGACTACTTGATGTACCTAGCGCTCTGTCTAGCGGCGGTGATTCCAGTAACCCATTGGACTACGCAGCTTCTTTGCCGTTCCGCGGCCTAGGAGTTGCCGGTGAGGCTCTTGGCGCCGGAATCAAGGTCGGCGCTGATGTTGTCGGGGCAAGCCCAATCGGGTTTGTCGCAAGCCAAAGGATCGGCGATGGGACTGTTGGAGACGTAGTTGGGAACATTGGCAAGGTGTTCCTTGATATTCTCGCCAAGCCTGGCGAAATGGTTCAGGACTTTGGTGCAATGCTGCGAGTCAAGACCGCAAATGGCACTTTGCCGCCAGATATCCAGGCCATGGTTGACAGTGGCGCCTCAGAGGAAAGCATTATTAAATATATGCGAGAGACTGGGCGTTCTCTTGCAAACGACAGGACGGTAAACCTTGGTCTGTCCCTTCTTCTTGACCCGCTAAACCTTACACCATTTGCCCTTGGTAAGGTCAACCTGCTCAGGGGCCTTGGCAAGCTAGGAACAGTAGGCGCAGGAATTGGAATCGGTAGCGCACTCGGACCAGTCGGCGGAGTAGTTGGCGGTCTAGCTGGTTACGCTGCAGGAGGGCGCGTAGGCCAAAAGCTTGCCCAGATTGGCTGGAAAGCTGGAGCAAAGACTATTTCAAAGGAAAGCGGCCTTGAACTCAGCGCCAAAGCTAGGTCAATCCAGGCGTTTGAAGCTGCAGGACAAGCCATCCCTGCAGACCTAAACAAAGGTCAGTACCTCATTTACAACGAAATTGACAAGGCCATCTTCCGTCCTATGCGCAATGTCGCTGAAGGAGTTAAGGAAGGCCTAAAGCTAAAGACTGGCCAACTTCTCCTTAGGGCGTACAGCGCCAATGTCATTGACGACTTCCACAATGCTGCTAGCCAGGCGTTTGGCCCTGATGCTGCCAAGCTAGGTTTGCGCAGGTTCGCGATTGCAAAGACAAACTCTGTAATCCAGTCTGTGTCTCGGTCTAGGGTTGGAGAGGTCGAAGCTTCAGTGGACAACGTTGTTGAGAACCTTGACGCCGACCTAAATAAGGCGCTTCAAGACTACGTTGACGCTAGGTACAAAAACGCCCCAGACAGCACATTTGACAGGCTGACATCTTCATCAGGTGACCAGATCAGCTTCCCTGGTACGACTGATTATGTCATGACTAAGCTTGCCGACGAAGCGGGCGAGGCTGGGCTTGAAGGCAGATACGGCATGAGCCGAGAAGAAATTACCGCCTACATGCAGGACGCTGCTCCTGGATACGGCCCGCGAACAGACCCTGGAACTGGCTTGCGAATTGTTGACGAAACGACGACTCGACAGGCAGCTAAGAATCGCCTACGCAACAGGCTTCTACAGGCTCGGATGGATACAGAGCTTGCGGGGTATGATCCAGTCAAGGACGCAGTGCGAGCCGCCTCCACTAACATGGATATGATTGACAACGGCCTTCTGGATGAGATTGCCCTTGAAGTCAAGAAGGAAACAGAGTACGTAGGCATTGCTGGGCCAGTCAAGGGGGCAACGTCTCAGGCGGCAGCCAAGCGTGCGTACATGTACGCAGAGCGGCTTGCCACAGAGCTGGCTAACGCTTCATCGGATGACATCTCGCGAGTTGCAGGAAGGCAGCCAGCAACACCAGCTCAGATTCAGGCGATTGCAGAAAACTTCTTTGGTGGGGCAAGGGTTGAGGGGAATAAGCTCGTCGGAGGAAAATACTTTGACGACGCCGGGACACTGTCCTCTGCTGCCAACATTTCTCGTCAGCTATCGCAGAGGTTTGCATTTGCACGGTCCACAACTTACGGATTCAACATCAACCGAATGGGCAACGTCCGGCGCGTTCTTCACGTAGCGTCTCTTTTTGAGAAGGCGACCCTTCGCGAGAAAGACATTTACGCAAAGGAGATGAGCAAGGCACTTGGGAAGCCAGTGACTGTCCGAGAACTGGAGCAGATGCTTCCAAGGCTTAAGGAACTTGGCGACCCGTCAACGTACGCCCGCCCAACGTTTGTAAAGACAACCAGTCTTATTGACACCAAGGTAGAGCAGTGGATCGCCATGTTTGACAACCTTGGCCAAGAGGGAGGCCTAGTTGCTAGCCAGTACCCTGACGTTTCCCAATCAGTCATTGCTCAGATCAATAGG
>Ga0315901_10002919_pt1 | contig 22744 bp, 20 predicted proteins | sample LakEriMetagenome_10_FD_203761 | JGI IMG/M metagenome (GOLD analysis project Ga0315901, IMG submission 203761) | Freshwater fungal communities from buoy surface, Lake Erie, Ohio, United States - Buoy 2 MA116 | ecosystem: Environmental > Aquatic > Freshwater > Lake | place: USA: Lake Erie, Ohio... | reverse complement strand
ATTGAGCACCGAGTGTCGATGCGAGAAGGTTCCGCGTTCGGCATCCTGTCCGCTCAACCGCACCGACACGCCATCCGTAAGCAGCGAGGCGAACGCCAACGCCTCGGCGTGCCCCCATTCGATGCCTCCCTGGTCGCCCATCGTTTCGCGCCGGCGCTCGAGCTGCTTGACCAGTCGCGGATTGGGCGTGAAGTCCGTCGGCCATTGCAGCAGCAGTTCGTTGAGCGCGTGCAACCGCGAGCCGGACACGGCCGTATCGATCGGCTTCGGTGCAGACGGCGGCTCGACCGGCCACGGAGCATGCTTCTCGGAGGCCAGCAAAGACTGCTTGAATCGCGCGTGGATTTCGGCGTAGCGCTGCGCCACCTCGCGATCGATGCCACTGGCGTCATCGGCAGTCAGAACTCCCTCAGCCACCAGGCGGTTCGCCCAGACCTGCGGCACCGTCGGGTGCTTGCGGATCACCGCCGTACGCGTGGGCTGCGTGTACATCGGCTCATCGCCCTCGTTGTGTCCGTGGCGACGGTAGCCGACGAGATCGATCAGCACGTCTTTGTTGAAGCGCGATCGGTACGCACACGCGAGGCGCATCGCCGACAGGCAGGCTTCGGCATCGTCGGCATTGACGTGGAAGATCGGGATCTCGAACCCCTTCGCGAGATCCGACGCATAGTACGTCGAGCGAGCGTCCGATGGATCCGTCGTGAACCCGACCTGATTGTTCACGATGATGTGGATCGTGCCACCAGTACGGTATGCGTTGAGATGCGAAATGTTCAGCGTTTCGGCGACGATCCCTTCACCCGGGAAGGCGGCGTCACCGTGAATCGCCACCGGCACCACCTTCTGCTCGTCGCGACCATCGGCTGTCCGCTGCAGAGCGCGCACGATGCCTTCCACGACCGGGTTCACCACTTCGAGGTGCGACGGATTCGGCACCAGACGCAGGCGAACCTCGCGGCCGCTCACCTCACGCGATCCGACGTAGCCCATGTGGTACTTCACATCACCACTGGCACCGTCATCAATGTGCTCGAAGTGTCCTTCGAACTCGCCGAACAGCGTTTCGAACGGCTTGCCCATCACGTTGGTGAGCACATTGAGGCGCCCACGGTGCGCCATGCCGATCACGATTTCCTCCGCGCCGGAATCGCCCAGCACGCGGATCATTTCGTCGAGCATTGGCACCAGCGCATCCGTCCCCTCAATCGAGAAGCGCTTGTACCCCTGATAGGCGCGACCGAGGAACCGCTCGAGGCCATCGACTTCATTGAGGCGGCGCAACACCTGCACCTTCTCCTCAGCCGACAGCGGTCGCGTCAGCACGCCGTCGCGGAACGCATGACGGAACCACTCGCGTTCCTCGTTCACTTCAACATGCCAGACTTCGTAGCCGATACGCCCGGAGTACACCGCGCGCTTGCGCGCGATCACATCCTTGGCCGTCGCAAAGCGGTCGTCACCGATTGCCGCGCCCGGAATGGCCTCGAGATCGGCGTCCGTAAGCCCATGGAACGCCAAACTCAGCTCGTCGGCGCCAGCGGGCGGTGCCCCCAACGGATCGAGTTGGACGTCATAGTGCCCGTACATGCGGATCGCCTGCAGCAGGGAGGCCGTGGCGGCCACCTTCCGTAGAAAAGCCGGGTCGATCGATCCGGTCGAAACGCCCGCAGTCGGCGCCGGAGCCGCAGCGGCCCCGGCGATCAGCGATTCGGCGATCCGGAAGTACTGGCGCCAGGTTTCGTCAACGCTCGCAGGGTCGCGGCGGTACTGTTCGAACTGCTCGGCGAAAATGCCGTCGTTAAAGACGCTGGATATGGCTGGACTCATAAGCGAGGAATGTAAACAAGCGTTGTCGGTGATACAGGCGCTTGCCTACAGCATCAAGCCATCATAACGCCATTCTTAATGTTCGGTGGCGATGGGAACTCTCGACCGGTCAACCTCGCTAGCCGAGCGTCATGGCACGCCGAGAGTCTCACCAACCACGCGAACGGGGCACCAACGGGTTCCCCGACAAGATCTGCGCCCGCTGCGGCCGGCCGTTCAGCTGGCGGAAGAAGTGGGCCCGCGACTGGGAGCAGGTCCGCTACTGCTCCGACAAATGCCGCATGGGCAAGAGCGCCGCAGCGACGCCTACTTGATCAGGTCGCGCGGCCACTCACGACCCAGCCCGGTCATCAGTTCCGCAATCACGCCAATACCGTCCCAGAGATTCTGCAGGCGGAGATTTTCATTCGGCGCGTGCTGACTGTTGTCGGCGTTGACGGTGGGGACCGTGATAACGGTCGCCCCCAGCTGATCGACGAAGTGGAAGAGCGGCAACGAGCCGCCGAGGATCGGCATCAGATACGGCTCGACGCCGTAGCCACGCGCCATGAGTCGTCGCACCGCCTGGACCGCGGGGAGCGTGGCCGGCACCTGCACACTGGTATACCCGTCGCCCCATGCGATGTGGACAAGACGGGAGCGGTCCGTGCTCCGCGCGGCCGCATTGGCGTCCGCCGTGATGGTGTACCCTTGGGCAGTCAGATGCTGCTCGATCAGCTGACGGATCCGCTCCGGGCTCTGGCGAGGCACCAGACGGAAGTCGATCGAGACGGTGGCACTCGTGGGAACGGCGTTCGACGAACCATCACCGACGTTTCCGGCGCGAATCCCGCGAATGTTGAGCGCTGGACGCATGATCCGCTCGGCGAGCGGGGCATTGTTCGCCTCGGTGTGCGCCAGACCTAGGCTCGTGCGCACGGAATCGTCGGTGGTGGACAGTGATTGCGCGAGGGCACGATCGGCAGCCGACGGGGGCGGCACGTCATCGTAGAACCCGGGGATCTTCACCTCACCATCCGGCGACCGCAGGCTGGCAATGAAATGCGCGGCCGATACGGCCGGATTCGGCGCCCAGTTGCCATAGTGGCCGCTGTGCAGCGCGCGATTGGGGCCATAGAAGGTGAGGTTCACCCCCATCACCCCCCGTACACCGAGCACCAGCTGCGGCTTGCCACTCACATGCGTCGGCCCATCGAAGAAGAGCCACGCATCCGCCTGCAGCTTCGCCTTGTGCTCGCGCAACAGCTCGCCGAGGTGATCGTTGCCGGCCTCCTCATCGCCATCGAAAAAGAACTTGATGTTGACGTCGGGTGACCGCCCCGCGGCCTTGATGGCGTCGAGTGCCGCAAGCATCGCGACGATCGGTCCCTTGTCGTCGGACGCGGAGCGGGCCCGAATGCGCAACTCGGGATCGACGGTCGCCTCAGGCGCGGGGAGCGGCATCGGCTCCACGGCGACGCTGTTGCGATATCGGAAGAGCCCGGGCGCAAAGGGTTCACCGTCCCATCCGCCACCAGCGACGGGCTGTCCGTCATAGTGCGCGTAAAACACCACCGTCCGTGTCGCCTTGGGTGCCTTCAGCTCTCCGAAGATCACCGGGTTCCCGCCAGCCGCTGCGCGGAGCGTGGTCAGGGTCACGCCCCGCTTTGCGAAGGCCTGCGTGATGAAGGTGACGTTCCGCGCGATATTCGCGGTATCACTGGCGACGTTGGGAATCGCCAAGAGACCGAAGGCCTCGTCGAGGATCTCGCGCTCGTGCTTGGCACGCCACGCGTCGATCTGCGGACGCAGCGGCGCCTGTGCGGAGAGGCTGGAGGCAACAAGCGAGGTGGCGATCCCGAAGACCGCGACGGAGAGCATGATGGGAGAGCGGCGCATCCCACCACGCTATCCGTTCCGCCTCGATCCCGCGAGGGGCGGGTCGAGGAGACCGAGTGACGGCGGCTTACAGCGGAACGGTCGCGGTCACGAACAGGGCACGGGCCGGCAGGATGAAATAGCGGACGCGCCCCGAGCTGGAGACGGCGCCGCTGCCGAACTTGCGGGTATCCCCCAAGTTCTGCCCACGGATCGTGAACTGGACGCGGGCGACGCGGACGTTGGCCGTGGCATCCACGACGTAGTAATCCGGCAGGACGCGATCGGGGCTGCTGGTGTTATCGAGGAAGGCGCGCGACTGGTAGCGACCTTCAAGCGAGAGCGACACGCGCGACGCGGGTGCGATCTCTACACGGTGAGTACTGATGAACCGCGGCGTCAACATCGGCTCCACGTTGCGGCGGACGACCGGCGTCCCGCGGGACGAGTCGGTGAACTGCCGGATGCGATTCGTGCTCCATGTCGCATTACCGGCGAATACGACGTGCCGGAGTCCGCGATACGTCACATCGAGCTCGAGACCACGACGGAAGCTGCTCCCGACGTTCCGGCGCAGAATGGAGCCGGACGCGGTCGGTGCCCCGATGCGCGCGATGTCGTTGCGGAAATCCATGCTGTACAGATTGGCCGCGACATCGAGCGTGGCGCGTTTCACGGTGAGCCCCAGTTCCGTATCATGCAGGCGCTCCGGCTTCACACGGGTGAAGTCCCCGTACGCGGCGACATTGTCGGCGTTGAGGTCATCATCGCCGGCGAAGAGATCGTTCCGGGCCGGCTCGCGATTGGTGATGCCGTACGAGGCAAAGGCAGAGACCCCACGGCCCAGTGTCAGCGTAGCACCACCCTTGGGGTTCACGAAGAGCCAATCGATGGAGCGTTCCTCGATCCCGGCGCTTTCCGATGGTTCATACCGGAACCGCGCCCAGCGGGTCTGCACGTCGCCAAACCACCGTACGCGCCCCACGTCATACGACAGCTTGGCAAAGCCACTCGCATCCTGCTTGTGCCCACTGTTGTCGTATAGCTCGGTGGTCGGCTGCACATATCCGCGGTGTGCCCGCTCGTAGACGTTGGCGTTGATACCGGCGTGCAGCTGCGCCGCGCCACGTTCCACGTTGTAGGCACTCGTGGTCCCATACCACCAGTGGGCAAGATTGAACCGGTAGCGATCAGGTAGTTCGAAATAGTCGTAGTTTCCGGACGCCGAATTCCGATACACCGTGGTGCTCCACGTGCCGCCATTGGCGAGCGCCCGTGTGTAGGCGAGCGACACCATCTGCTGACCGAAGCGATCCCGCTCATCCGGCGCCAGCGGATTGAACCGCCAGTTCTGCTCAAGCTGCGCCTTGGTCGCCCCGACATACGACAGCGTATCGGCAAGTAGCCCGACCAGTGTCGTCAGCTTCAGCGTATGACGATCACCGAACCAGCCGGCCCCCACGAACGCCGAGCGTCCCAGCACGCCACTGTGATCGCGGTAGCCGTTGGTTTGCAGGGCACTCACGCGTCCATACGCGGCAAAGCGCGATCCCGTGAGCCCACTATTGAACCCGACGCTCATCCGGCGCGCCCCAAAGCTGCCCAGCTGCAGCTGCACGTCGCCGCTCCGCCCCTGCTGCGCAATGGGCGTCGTTTCGAAGTTGATCGAGCCGGCATAGGACGCCGTACCTGCCGAGCTCGTGCCGACGCCGCGCTGCACCTGCACACTGTGGACGTTCGACATCAGATCGGCGAAGTTCGCGAAATACAGGACCTGATCCTCCATGTCATTCAGCGGCACGCCGTCGATCGTGATGTTGATGCGCGTCTGATCGAGCCCGCGCAGTCGGAGATAACTGTACCCCCACTGGGTGCCGGTCTCGGTATGCGCAACCAGCGAGGGGGCTGCATTCATCAGCAGCATCGGCACATCCTGTCCGAAGTGCCGCGCCGTGATCTGCGCGCGCCCGATCACCTTCTGGGCAATCGGCGCCTGTTCGCCCGCGCGGATCGCCTGGACCAGCACGCCTTCAATGCGCCGCGCGGTATCGGCGCGAGCGATGGTATCCTGTTGGGCAGACAGCGCGGTGGCGGACGACAACAACAGCGCGGCGGCACGTGCAACGCACCACGCGTGCACACGGCACGCGACGGATCGCTTGAGCATCGATGGGACTCCCTACGCCGGTACGAACCGGATCAGGTTCTGCGGGTGTTTTCTCAGCCTGCGCACACCAGCGGCGCCGGCACCCCGGTCATGTGAGGGAGATCCTAATTAGCTTGTTCCAACATGACCAGTGGAGTCGCCGCGCTTTGCGCATGGTTTAACGCGCATGGTACGTCCTGCACCGAAGTACTCGGATTTTCCACCGGCGTGCTGAACGTCTGGCTGGTTACGCGCGAACACCTCCTCAGCTGGCCCATCGGCCTGCTGAACGCGGTGTTCTATCTGATGGTCTTTGCCCGGGCCGGTTTGTACGCCGATACCGGACTGCAGGTCGTGTACTTCGTCCTGTCGGCGATCGGCTGGTGGCGGTGGCAGCGGGGCGGCGAGGCTGGAACACCACTCCAGATCACCAGAGCGCAGGCCAAGGACTGGTGGCGTATTCTGGCCGCAGTCATGATCGCCTGGATCGCGCTGGCCCTGATCACCGCGCAGATCCCCGGTGCCGCGATGCCCTGGGCCGACGGGTTCCTCGTTGCCATCAGCCTGGTCGCGCAGTGGCTGATGACTCGCAAGGTGCTGGAGCACTGGATCCTCTGGATCGTCGCGAATGTCGGCTACATCGCGCTCTTTTTCGTCCGCGGCCTGATGCTGACGAGCATGCTCTACGTGATCTTTCTGGCGTTGGCAACGATCGGATTCATCCGCTGGCAACAATCATGGCGCACCACACAGGCCGTCGCGTGAACGACCAATCGCCTGGGCCCCTCCGGGTCGTGCTGACCGGATCCGAGAGCGTGGGGAAGACCACGCTGGCTGCACGCCTCGCCGCGCACTTTGGAGTGCGCTGGGTGCCGGAGTTCGTACGGCAGTATGCGGAAACCAAGGGCTCGGCCCTCGAGTTTGCCGATCACGGGCCCATCGCGCGTGGTCAGGTAGCGGCGGAGGACACGGCGCTCGCAGACGCGCGGGTTGCCGGGGAATCCCTGCTCCTGCATGACACCGATGTGGTCAGCACCGTCGTCTACTGTCATCATTACTTTGGACGATGCCCGGCATTTCTCGAGGAGCTCGCGCGGACGCGACGGGCTGATCTCTACCTGGTGCTGGACATCGACGTACCGTGGGTGGCCGACGGCGTACGCGACCGCGGCGACCGTCGCCTCGAAATCCACAGCCAGTTTATCGAAACCCTGACCCGTTTTGACGCGCCTCGTCTCGTCATCCGCGGAGACTGGGACGCGCGACTCCAGCAGTCCATCCAGGCGATTGATCGTCTGATCTCTTCCTCACCATCCACCGATTGAGCATCTCATGGCCCCGACCGGTCAACATTTCGGCAACCACGCACAGTACTATCCGATGTACCACTACTTCGCCGCGCCGGCATCGTTTGTCTTTCTGGTGTGGAGCGGCGTGCGCTTTTTCCGCGCCATGGATGGCGATTCGCTGTATTTCCTCATCGGCGCCCTGGCGCTGTTCGGTGCGGTCTCCGTTGCGCGACTCTCCCCGCTCCGGGCACAGGATCGGCTGATCCGACTCGAAGAACAGCTGCGCTTCGCACGTCTGCTCCCCGCCGAGCTCGTCGCGAAAGCCGAGGCGACATTCTCACCGCGTCATTACATCGCGTTGCGCTTTGCCAGCGACGGCGAGTTGGAGTCGCTGGTGCGTGAGGTGATCGCCTCGCCGGAGATGAAGGGCAAGGAGATCAAGCAGAAAATCAAGAACTGGCGCGGGGATTACTTCCGCGTGTGATGTCGGCTGAGCCGAACGGCTGAGCCGAACAGCTGAACCGGGAGCCCGCCGTTCTCCGTGGAGAACAGCGGGCGCATCCCGCCGCCGAGTTGCGCCAGCAACCGACGGTCGTTCGGCATCAACAGCCCCAGCTTCCACCCGGCGCCCCCCTCCGCCATCACCTGACCCAATCGGGCGAACAATCCACGGAGATCGGCGCCATCGCTCACCCACAATCCATACGGCGGATTCGTCAGCAGCCACCCTGACGTACCGATCGACGACAAGAGCGTATCCGACAGCGCACGCCGGACTACGGTGATATCTCCCTGTACACCGGCCCGTTCGGCGTTCGCGAGGGTCGCTCGCACCGCACCCTCGTCACGATCGCTCAACACAATCGGCACCGACAGCGACGGGCGCGCCATCGCGCGCGCCAGCGCCCGCACCTCCTCGAACTGCGCAGTCGGTGCGCTCGGCCACTGCTCCATCGCAAAGTGGCGATGCACCCCGGGTGCCATCCGACGAGCGCGGAGCGCCGCCTCAATGCCGATGGTCCCCGATCCGCAGAACGGATCCACCAGCGGCTCGCTGCCATCCCATCCAATACCGGCCAGCATCGACGCTGCCAGCGTTTCACGCAGCGGGGCCTTTGCCACCGCCTGACGCCATCCTCGACGATGCAGCATCCCCGTCGCATCCGCGCTGATCGTGCAGCGATCATGATCGAAGCGCACCACGATGAGCTGCGGCGACTCGGTGTTCTCACTGTCGTCGTCAGCCGCGGCATCTACGCGAACACCGGAGATAGCGCCAGCGATGCCGCGAGCGATCCGCTCGGCCACCGCATCGGAATGGTACAGGCGTGATTTCCGACAGGTGACGCGCAGGGAGACGGCGGCATTGGGTGCGATGACCCGCGACCAGTCGACGCGCGTCGCCTGCTTCTCGAGCGTGGCAAAGTCTCGCGCCGTGAATTCCCGAAGTCGCAGCAGAATCCGCGAGGCACATCGTGTCCAGCACGCAAGCGTGAAGAGTTCTCGCGTGGTGAGTGACAGCGACACGCCCACCGCGGAGACGTCCGTTGGAACCAAACCGAGGTCGGTGCACTCGGCGGCAATCAGCGGGGCGAGACCGGGGGCCGCTACCGCAAAAACGTCTTGCCGAATCGGGGCGGAAGACTCCGCGCGCACCGGTGGCGCAGGGTCCCGGCGCGGCGTTGGGCCGCGCGAACGGGCCGACTCAGGGTGAGGCGATTTCGCCCGCGCCCTCACGTTGCGCCCGGCGACGGCGTCCCACGTACGGTTCCCGCGCACCGCGAGCCACAAGCAACGACCAGAACTCCTCCGATTCGATGGGGGGGGCAAAGAGATAACCCTGCCCGAGGGCACAGCCCAGATCGAGGAGACGCCCACGCTGGGCCTCCGTTTCGATCCCTTCGGCCACGGTATCCAGATGGAGCGTGTCACCCAACGCCACGATCGCGCGGGCCAGCACGGCACCATCTTCCCCGGTATGCACCGAATCTACGAAGGACTTGTCGATTTTGAGAATGTCGATCGGATAGCGCTGCAGATAGGCCAGCGAGGAATAGCCGGTCCCGAAGTCATCGATGGCCAGGGAAATACCCAGTCCCCGAAGCGCCAGCAGACGCGTCATCGAGACATCGGTGTTCTGCATGAGCATGCTTTCGGTGATCTCAAGGGTCAGCTGTGACGGCGACAGCCCCGAATCCTCCAGCGCCGCCCGCACGTCATCGACGATCCCGGGATCCTGGAGCTGACGTCCGGAGAGATTCACCGTAATGCGCACCGGCTGACCGCGGTCCCGTGACCAGCGCTTGGCCTCACGGCACGCTCGGCGCAGCACCCAGCGACCAATCGGGACGATGAGCCCCGTTTCCTCCGCGATCGGGATGAACGCACCCGGTGGGACCATCCCGCGATCGCGGCACATCCAGCGTACGAGCGCCTCGGCGCCGATCACATCACCCGTCGCCAGCTGAACGATCGGCTGATACAAGAGGAAGAACTCCTCGCGATCGATCGCGCGCCGCAGATCGGCCTCCACGACCAGACGCTGGAGGGCTGCCGCGTGCATCTCCGGCTCGAACAACACGTGCTGCCCCTTGCCACGATGCTTCGCCACGTACATGGCGACATCGGCGTTGCGCACGAGTTCGTCCGAGGAGGTCCCATGCGCCGACCGGGCGATACCGATGCTGGCGTTGACGAAGACTTCCTTGCCACTGAGCTGAAATGGGCGCGTCAGCGCCGTGCCGATGCGCTCCGCGACCATCAGCACTTCGCCCACCGTATCCGTCTGCTCGAGCAGCACCGCGAACTCGTCGCCGCCCAAGCGCGCGATCAGATCACTCGCGCGCACGCAGGAAGCCAAGCGCCGCGCCGCTTCGACAAGCAGTCGATCCCCAGCCGCATGCCCCAACGAGTCGTTGACCGTCTTGAAGTTGTCGAGGTCGAGGAAGAGCACCGTGACGGCCTGCCCCTGGCGCACCGACCGCGAAATGGCATGACCGACCTGATACAGGAACAGCGAGCGGTTCGCGAGATCCGTGAGGGAATCGTGAAACGCCTGATGCATGTACTGCTGCTTGATGACGCTCTGCTCGGTCACATCTCGCGAATTCAGGACGAGCCCGCGTACCATCGGCTCGCGCAGCAGATTGGTGCCGACGTTGTCCACTGTGAGCCATGACCCATTCGCATGCAGCAGGCGCCATTCGCGCTTGAGCGTGCTCCCCGACATGCTGTCAGTCCGCGACACGATGCGCGACAGCTCCTCAAGGAAGCTCTGGAATCCCGGCGCGTCCTCCGGATGCACGAGCGTGCCCAGCGCGGTCCCCACCAGTTTTTCTGCCGTGTGGCCGAAGACCGCTTCTGCCGCCGGCGAGGCAAACCCGATCGTGCCATCAGGGTCGACGATCAGAATCACGTCGCTCGAATGCTGGACCAATGCGCGGAAGCGGGCCTCGTTCTGACGCGCCGTGGATTCCGCCAGCAGCGTCACGGCCTCCCGTGATGCCACGAACTGCCGAGCGAAGGCCAGCGTCGTCAGCGCCATCACGCCCATCGATAACGCACCAAGCGAGGTGGCCCCCTCCTGATCCGCCAGCGTCAGCAGGAGCACGAACCCCGGGATCACCGCCAGATACGGAATCGCGCCGCCGAGCAGCTGCCCAACCCGTGAGGGTGAGGTACGGCGGTCCCGCTGATCTACCGTGATCGTGCTCATCCAGCCGGCAATGCCGAGCAGCGCGAGGACGAGCGGCGTCGTGAGATGCATGGTATCGGGGAGCGCCATCGCCCCATGCATTTGGGCGATGGAGACCGTCTGCCCGAAGAACTGCACGAGGATCGCGAAAGCGAGCACGAGCAGCATGTTCGCCCGCTGGAGCAACGCCGTGCGCGTGCTGAGCAAGGCGATCACCAGCACCAGAACGAGATTCAGGAGCGCCTGAGCATGCAACAAGACGAACGTGAGGCGCGAGCTCCCGCTATCGGTCTCGCGAGTGACCGTCGTGGCAAGATCGTACCATCCCACCAGCACGCCACCAACGCAGACCGTGACGATGTCGAGCCACAACTTCGTCTTGTCGATCGTGGTGCGCGGTGCACTGGGGAGCTGTAGCAGCGCAGCCAGAAACGTGAGCGTGGCGAAGACGCTGACCAGCACGCGGAGTACCACATCACTGGCTGCGGTCCCCAGCGTGGGGAGCAGGTGCAACACGGGCTGCAGCGGGATGAGCGCAATAACCAATGACAGCGCGCGCCAGAAACGGCGTGTTCCCTGATCCAACCCCATTTCATGACTCGCCCGCCACGCCAGCACGGTCGCCACGATGGCCAGCGGCAGATTGAGAACGAGCGGGGCGAGCTGCAACCAGCTGTCGACATGGCCTGCGGCCAGCCAACCAGTCGCGGCGATGGCGTATACCGCCATCGCGCCCATCAGCACCCGATCGCGCGTGCGCCCGAATGCCACCGGCTCCACCGTCACGAAGCCCCGTGGGCGCGCGATGGATGGCGTCTCATCAGTTGAAGGATGCTTTGATCCGTCAGCGGGCAGCGTCATGCAACGAGAATGCGGGAAACCGACTCTTTCGCTGCAGATAAGACGGCTCGCGTTACACCGTCGTCACGCTTTTTGGAATGCCACTATGTCAGAGGCTCGACACATTCGTCCCAGACGACGACCGACGCCGCACCAGACGCAACGCCAACACCGCCGCCGCCGTCCCCGCGTACATCAGCGGCTCTTCAATGTCTTTCTTCACGGCCCACACGAAATGTACGCAGGCGGCCACCACGGATACATATACCAATGCGTGCAACCGCTTCCATCGCACCGCCCCGAGTCGCCGGATCGCGCCCTTGGTGGAGGTGAGCGCGAGCGGAATCATCAGCGCAAACGCCAACATCCCCAGCGTGATGTACAGATGCTCGGCGATGTCCTTCCAAATCTCGGCCCAGTCGAAAAACCAGTCGAGCACCGTATATACCGAGAGGTGCAGCAGCGCCCAATAGAACGCGGCCAGTCCCAAAAACTTGCGCTCCGCGATGAGCCATCCCCATCCGGTGAGACGGATGAGGGGCGTGACGGCCAATGACCCGATCAGGAAGCGGAGCGCCCACTCGCCGCTCATGTGCTCAAGCTCCCGGATGGGATTGGCGCCGAGCTGATCGAGCAGGAGCAGGGCCACCATCGCCGGCGCCGGGACGACCACCGCCAGCCACAGCGCCGAACGGAGCCAACGACGGACCAGTGGTTCAGCGCGACCCAAATACGCGTCTAACACGGAGATTTCCGAACAGGGCGATCAGTAGAATTTGCGGAGATCCATCCCGCTGTAGAGCGACGCCACCTGATTGGCATACCCATTGAACATCAGTGTATTCCTCTTGAGGAATTCACCAATGCGTCGCTCCTTCGCCTGGCTCCACCGCGGGTGATCCACCGTCGGGTTCACGTTCGCGTAGAACCCGTATTCGGTGGGATTCGCCCCCGACCAGGTCGTGTAGGGCATCTTCTCGACGAAGCGGATCTTCACGATGCTCTTGATCCCCTTGAAGCCGTACTTCCAGGGGACCACCAGCCGGACCGGGGCACCGTTCTGGTTCGGCATCGCCTTCCCGTACATGCCGGTGGCCAGCAGCGTCAGCGGATGCATCGCCTCGTCCATCCGCAGCCCCTCGGTGTACGGCCACGGCAGGATGTTGCTTCGCTGTCCGGGCATCCGGCGCGGGTCGTACAGCGTGTAGAGCTCGACGAATTTCGCGCTGGGGAGCGGCTCGAGGCGGTTGATCACATCCCGGAGCTGGACTCCCTGCCAGGGGATCACCATCGACCACGCTTCCACGCACCGCATCCGATAGGTGCGGTCGTAGACGGGGAGCTTCGCGAATAGCTCCGCGAAATCGTATTTGCGCGGGGTCTTCACGAGCCCCTCGACCGAGATGGTCCAGGGCATGGGCTTGAAGTCGCGCGCCAGCTCCTGCGGTTCGTCCTTACCGGTCCCGAACTCGTAGAAGTTGTTGTAGCTGGTGGCGTCTTCTACCGGCGTGACCTCGTCGGCCTGGGCCGACCCCCCGGATACCCCACCCGCCTGCAGGATGCCGGGCGCTGCCAACGAGCCCAGTGCCAGGGCGCCAGCCGTCCCGATGAAGGCGCGGCGGTTCACATAAAGCCCCTCCGGAGTGATCTCGGAGGACGGAATGTCATCGGGATGGCGAATCAACATCGGGCGTCGGGGTGAGAGTTCGAAAAGCTACCTACATGTTAGCGACCTGCGCCGCCAACGGTTCCCCAGCGGTTCCCCATCGGCCCCCGCCAGCCCCCCGATCAGTCCAGCGTCTTCGAAAAACGCCGGACGCTCACTACGAACAGGACCCCGGCCAGCGCCGTCAGCGCCGCCAGCTCCCCCAGCAGGTCCCGGACCCCGATCCCCTTGAGGAGCACCCCACGGAGGATCTCGAGGAAATAGGTGAGCGGCAGCAGCAGGCCGATCCACTGCGCGGGCTCCGGCATCGCGGCACGCGGGAAGATGTACCCGGAGAGCAGGATGTTGGGCAACATGAAGAAGAAGCTCAGCTGCATCGCCTGCAGCTGACTCTTGGCCACCGTGGAGATGAACAGGCCAATCCCGAGGCTCGCCACGATGAACACCAGCGCGAGCGTATACAGCAAGGGCAGGCTGCCGACGATCGGAATGTCGAACAGCCCGACACCCAGCGCGATGATGACGCTCATCTGCACGTACCCGACGAGCACGAACGGCACGAGCTTCCCCCACATCAGACTGGCCTTGCCGATGGGGGTGACGATCAACTGCTCCAACGTCCCGCGCTCCCGCTCCCGCACGATCGCAGTACTCGTGACGAGCGTCATGGTGATCGTGAGCAGAATGCCGATGATCCCCGGCACGATGAACACGGCACTCCGCTGCGCCGGGTTGTACCAGGGGCGCACGCGGATCTCCACCGGCGGGCGCACCCGAAAGCGCTGGGCCAGCAGCTGGGCGCCACGCGCCTGTGCGGCCAACTGCGCCCCCGACATCGCCGCCCCCGATGACTGCGGATCGGCCGCGTCGATCAGCAGCTGCGCCATCCCCGTTTCACCGCGGCGAATCGCCCGCTGATACTCGGGGGGAATCACCAGCGCGACGCGTGCCGCCCCCCGCTCGATCCACCGACGGGCCATCTGGCGATCCGGAACGCGCGCGACCACGCGGAAGTTGTCGGTGTTCTCCAGTACCTGAATCAGCGCGCGACTTTCGCTCGTGCGCGAATCATCCACCACCACCGTCGGGAGCCGACGGACATCCGTCTGAATCGCATATCCGAACAGGATCAGCTGAATCGCCGGCAAGCCCGTCATCATCGCGAACGTCAGCCGATCACGCCGCAGCTGCAGGAACTCCTTCCACAGCATCGGCCATACCGTCCACCGCTGCACTCGTGCGCGGAACGCGCTTAACATCACGCCCCTCCTCCGGCTACCACGGCTTCGTCCTGCCGCTGCAGCATGACGAACACATCTTCCACCGAGCGGGCGTTGAACTGCTGCACGATCTCCGCCGGCGTCCCGAGGCCGATCAGATGCCCGCGCGACAGGAACGCGAGGCGCTCACAGCGTTCGGCTTCATCCATGTAGTGCGTGGTGACGAGTACTGTCGTCCCATCGGCCGCCAACTCGTAAATCGTTTCCCAGAAGGTGCGACGCGCCGCCGGATCGACACCCGCCGTCGGCTCATCGAGAAAGACGAGATCGGGGTGATGCGCCGTGGCGCAGGCCAGCGCGAGTCGCTGCTTCCATCCGCCGCTCAACGTCCCCGCCCGCTGCGCAAGTCGCGACCCGAGCCCGAGCCGCTCGACATGCTCCGCCAATCGTGTAGTCCGCGCAGCGCCCACCAGTCCATACACCGTCGCATAGAACCGCAGGTTCTCGTGCACCGTGAGTTCGTCATACAGCCCGTACCGCTGCGACATGTAGCCGATGCGTCGCCGCACCTGCTCGGCCTCACGCGTGATATCGTAGCCGGCGACCAGCGCCGTGCCGCTCGTGGGTTGGACCAGCCCGCACAGCATGCGGATCGTGGTCGTTTTCCCCGACCCGTTCGGCCCCAATAGGCCGAAGACTTCGCCGCGCCGGATCTCCAGATCCAGTGAATGGACGGCTACCAGATCGCCGAAGCGCTTGTGCAGCGCCTCCGTGCGAACCACTGCCGTCATTTCGCCGGCGCCGGCAATTCGACCGTGATGGGGAGCCCGGCGCGCAATCGCCGCGTGGGATCCCGGAACTCGATCCGCACGGCGAATAGCAGATCGGCACGCTCCTGCTCCGTCAGCGCCACGCGCGGCGTAAACTCGGCCTTGGTCGCAATGGCGGCGATGCGACCCCGAAATACCGTGGTATCCGCATCAAGCCGCGCCGAGAGGCTGTCCCCTTCGCGCAGACGCGACAGGACCTCCGACCCCACATAGATGCGCGCCCACGGCCGCTCCGGTTCGCCAAGCGTGACGACACTCTGCCCCGTTTGCACCACCTCACCCGGCTCGATGTTGCGGCTCACCACCACGCCATCCACCGGCGCGAGCAACACCAGATCCTGAGCGGTCGCGCGCACCCCATCGGCCGCCGCCGCCGCGCCGCGGGCATCGAGAGCGGCCGCGCGGCGCCGTTCCACACGCGCCCCTTCGCGTACAAGGCGCAGCTGCTCGCGCGCGGCATCACGGCGGGCCGCCGTCGTACGCGCCGCCGCCCGCGCCGCATCGACCGTCGCCCGACTCACGTCACCCTTTGCGCCCAATGGCTCAAGGCGCGCGAGATCGGCGGCCGCACGATCCGCTTCCGATTCCAGCGCCCGCAGTTCGGCATCGGCGCGCGACAGCTCAGCCGGACGGGAACCGCGCGCCAACTCCTCCGCGATCGCCGCCGCAGCCCCCGCCCGCGCTTCCGCCTGCGCCTGCGCGCTCGACACCGTCGGCGTGGTGAAGATCACCAGCGTATCGCCGGTACGTACCGCATCCCCTTCCTGTACGAGCACGCGCAGCGCGCGACCGGGCTGCAAAGGCCCGACGTCGACTTCCACCATTTCCAACGTCCCGACTGCAGACGCCGGGAGCGCCGACCCGCCGCACCCAGCAACCGACAGCACGGCGATCAACCAGGTCGTGGGCCACCACGGGGGCGAGATTCGGATCATGCTTCATTGTACCTTTCGCACATGACCGAAGCGAACGCATCGCGCGAGGGGATGCCGGACGGCATCCCCCCCGCTCTCGCCCGAACCTTGCGCCAGTTCCGACTCCTGGGACGGGAAGACAAGATGCAGGCGCTTCTGGGCTGGTCGCGCAAGCTCGAACCACTCCCGGAGCGGTTGGCCGTCCTCGACCGCGCGGCCTTCACGGTCCCCGAATGCCAGACGCGGGTGGACATCTTTCCCGAGCGTCAGCCCGACGGTACCCTGCACTTCTACGCGGATGTGAACGCACGACAGTCCCCCACGGTCGCGGCCGTGCTCGCCATCGTGTTCGCCGCCGTGAATGACCACCCCGCCGCCGTGACGCGTGCGCTCCCCAGCGACCTCGTCCGTCACCTCATGAGCGACATCGGTCTTGGAGCCCGGGAGTCCGGACTCAACGCGATGATCGCCCGCCTTCAACGCTACGCTGCAGAGGATTGACCCATGCCCATTACGCTCACGATCCGCAAGAACGGCTCAATCGGAATCTCCGCCGAAGACGCGGCGCAAATCGTCCTCGTCGATCACGAGGGTGCCGTGATTCCCCCGCGTGCCGAGGGACGCCCGATGTCGCTCTGCCGTTGCGGCCATTCGGCGATCAAGCCGTTCTGCGATGGCGCGCATAAGGCCCACGGCTTCATCGACCCCGCCGATCCGATGGACGCCGACGTCACGCCGCCGACGACCTGATCTACCCGTGATTCGCACGCTGCTCAATTGGTGGGCGTGGGTGGAGACCGTATCGGTCGTCATCCTCGGCACTCCGGTGGTCGCGCTGATCTGGTTGATCACGGCCCCGTTCGATCGCGGACGCTATGCCGCCGGCCGAGCGTTTCGCCTCGTCGGTGTCACGGCGATGCGCCTGAACGGGCTGTGGAAATTTTCCGTGCGTGGCAGCCTTGCCGATCCCCGTCGCCCGTACATCGTCGTGGCGAATCACGAATCCTATGCCGATGTATTCCTGATCAGCTGCTTCCCGTGGGAAATGAAGTGGCTGAGCAAGGACACGATGTTCAAGATCCCGTGCATGGGGTGGATGATGCAGATGGCCGGCGACATCAAGCTCGTGCGCGGCGATCGCGATTCCACCATGAACGCGATTGCGCAGTGTCGTGATCGGTTGGCCAAGCAGGTCAGCATCATGATCTTCCCCGAAGGCACCCGCTCGAAAACCGGGGAGATGCTGCCATTCAAGGACGGCGCGTTCCGCCTTGCACTTGAGAACGGCGTCCCCATCCTGCCCATCGCGGTGGCCGGCACCCGTCATGCCATGGCCAAGGGCACGTTCCGCTTCCAGAAAGCGCGCGCACTGGCGCAGGTGCTGGAGCCGATTGAAACGGGCGCCATGACGATCGATGATCTGCCGCGACTCAAGCAGCTGACACGCGAGCGGATCGATGCCGGACGTCGGGCCTTGGCACAGGAGCTTGGCATCAGCATTCCTGTCGACCTCGCGGCGTGACCATGTCCGACCGGCCGCGTGACATCGCCTCACTCGAGGACTGGCTGTCGCGGCCGGACGACGCCACGCGCGCAGCGCTCGCCTCACTTGACGGTGACGTCATCGTCCTTGGCGCCGGCGGCAAGATGGGGCCAACCGTGGCCCGCATGGCGCGCCGTGCCATTGCGGATCGCACACGCCGCGTGATCGCGGTGTCGCGCTTCACGGACCCCGTCGCGGCGGCACAGCTCGAAGCACACGGTGTCGACGTACTGCGCGCCGACCTCTCGGATCCGGCAGCCGTCGCGGCGCTCCCCTTCGCACCAAACATGCTGTGGATGGCGGGGCAGAAGTTCGGCACCACGGGTGATCCCGTCGGCACCTGGACGCACAACGTGGTCGCCCCGGTGCATGTCGCGGAGCGATACACCGGCGCGCGCACGGTCTGCTTCTCGACGGGGAATGTGTACGGACGCGTACCCGTCGCGGCGGGCGGATCCTGCGAAGATGCCCCGCTGCGCCCCGACGGAGAGTATGCCGCCTCCTGCATCGGGCGTGAACGCGTGTTCGAAAGCGTGGCCCGTCGCACAAAGTCGCCGCTGCTGTTGTATCGCCTCTTCTACGCGAACGATCTGCGCTACGGGGTCGTCACCGAGATGGCGCGCAAGATCCTGCATGACGAACCGATCGATCTCACCACCGGGCACGTGAACGTCATGTGGCAGGGGGATGCGAATCGCCTCGCGCTGCGAGCGTTGGCCATTGCCGCCACGCCACCGCTCGCGCTCAACGTGACGGGGCCGATCGTCACCGTTCGTGAGATCGCGGAGCGGGTGGGGCGGCATGCCGGGATCACCCCCCGCTTCACCGGTACAGAGGGCCTTGAGTCGCTGTTGGGGAATGTGCAGCGGCTGCACGAGTTGCTTCCGCACGACGCGTTGCCTCTGGATACCCTCTGCCAGTGGGCGGTCGACTGGATCCGCGAAGGGGGCCCACTGCTCGAAAAGCCCACCAAGTTCGAGGTGAGTGATGGGCGCTTCTGACGGCGCGACGACGGCCTTCAATATTCGCGCGGCACTGAACGACGGGCTCGTCATCCCGGCCCATCCGCTCGCCCTCACGCCGTCGCGCACGATGGACGAACGGCATCAGCGCGCACTCACCCGCTATTACGTCGCCGCAGGTGCTGGCGGCATGGCGGTCGGCGTGCACACTACCGGCTTCCCGATTCACGACGCGAAGATCGGGCTCTATCGCCCCGTGCTCGAACTGGCTGCCGAGACGGCGTCCGCAGCCCTTGAAGCGTCACCCCGCCCGTTCGTGCGCGTCGCCGGACTGATCGGCGATACGGCACAGGCGCTGCGTGAAGCGCAGATTGCTCTCGCACTCGGCTACCACTGCGGGCTCCTGTCGTTGGGCGCGTGGCGCGATGCTGATGAAGCCGCGATCCTTGCCCATTGTCGCCGCGTAGCCGACGCGATTCCGCTGTTCGGCTTCTACCTGCAGCCGGCAGTCGGTGGACGCCGCCTCTCGTATGCGTTCTGGCGCGAGTTTGCGGAGATCGCGAACGTCGTGGCCATCAAGGTGGCCCCCTTCGATCGCTATGCGACGCTCGATGTCGTACGCGCGCTCGCCGAAGCCGGGCGGGACGATGTCGCGCTGTACACAGGGAACGACGACGCCATCATCGCCGATCTGCTCACCGATATTCCCGTACATACCGGCGGTCGCACCCATACCCGGCACTTCGTGGGCGGACTGCTCGGTCAATGGGCCGTCTGGACCCGCCGCGCTGTGCAGGGGCTACAGGAAATTCAGCGCTGGCGTACACGCAACGAGACCACGATCCCGCGCGAGTGGTTGTCATGGGGCGCAGCGCTCACCCTGGCGAACGCGGAGATCTTCGACGCCGCCAACGGCTACACGGGGTGTTTACCCGGCATTCTCGAAGTGCTGCGTCGTCAGGGTTTGGTCCGCGGCACATGGACGTTTGATACGCATGAACAATTGTCGCCCGGACAGGCCGAGCGTATCGCGCGCATGGCCGCGGAGTTCCCCGAGCTGACGGATGATGCCTTCGTCGCGGCCCATCGCGACGATTGGTTACGCTAGCGCCCCAACTCGAAGCGCAGCATGCTGGCGAGATCCGGGAAACGCCACTGGAATCCTGCGCGCTGTAGGGCACGTGGCACGACACGCTGACTGGCGAGCACTGTCGCATCGGCCATCTCACGTCCCAGCATGAGCCGCAGCGCGGCGGCTGGAGCGGCCGCCAGCGTGGGGCGCGAGAGCACGTCACCCAGCACCTGAGTGAACGTCGCGTTGGTCACCGGCTCCGGTGCCACAAGATTCACCGGGCCGCGTACATCATCGCGCATGAGGCAGAAGTGGATGGCACCGATTTCGTCATCGAGCGCGATCGGACTGATCCACTGGGTGCCAGAGCCCAGCATACCACCGAGCCCCATCTTGAACAGCGGCGCCTGCTTGGCCAGTGCGCCACCCGCCGCCCCCTGCACGATCCCGGTGCGCAGATGCACGACGCGAATGCCGGCGTTCTCTGCCGGTGCCGTGGCCGCTTCCCACGCCTGACCGACCTCCGCCAGAAAGTCGGTGCCGTAGCTAGCCTGCTCGTCGAGCACCTCATCACCGCGATTGCCGTAGATGCCGATCGCGCTCCCACTCAAGAGCACGCGTGGCGCACGCGCCATGCTTGCCATCGTGTGCGCCAAGAGGGCCGTCCCCTCCACACGGCTATCACGGATGGCGCGGCGATGCGCTGGCGTCCACCGCTCGGCGATCGATGCCCCCGCCAGATGGATCACGGCATCCACGCCCTCGAGCGCGGCGGCATCAAGGCGTCCCGTCGCCGGATCCCAGCTCACGTCCACGACACCGGGCTTCACCGCGCCCCGACCGATGCGCACGATGTCGTGGCCGCCTGTACTCAGAAACGCCGCGAGTTGCGAACCGATGAACCCGCTCGCACCGGTGATCGCAATGCGCATGCGCGGGCGATCAGCGAAGGCGGCATGACGCTCCAAATCGCCAAGCATGACCGCGTGGCGATAGGCGAAGACCTGGGCGAGCATCCGCTGTGCGAACCATCCGCCACCGAGCTCACCGAGTGCGCCGAAGGGCAAGGTGTAGCGGATGCGATCCTCGAGTTCGCTCGAGTGATCGCCCGTGGAACGAAAGGCGTGCGTATGCTCCCACGTTGCCATAGGGCCACGCAGCAGCACGTCGCGGAATTGGGCATTGGCGATATAGTCGCGATGCTCCAGTTCCCAGGTGGTCGGGACCAGCCCAGCCCGGACCTGCAGCACCACGCGAGCGCCGTCCCGAATTCCCCCGGTGTGCGAGACCACCTCGGGACGGTCCCACGGGGGCGAGAGACGGATAAATGCCCCGGGACGCTCATGCCAGGCAAACAGCGTCTCCACCGGAACCGGCACTTCGATGCGCTTCACGAACTCCGACATCACCACTCCGCGAGTCGATGAGCCATGTCGGCTCATCTGTTCATCATCCATCGACTACCACATCGGTCGATTACCACCCGCCAGCGTCGTCGAGTTCCAGTGCGCGCCAGCAATACCAGCTCGCAACGCTTGACCAGGGGCGCCAGTTCCGCGCCACGCGCTCGAGACGAGCCGCATCCGGCAGCGTCCGCATGCGGTAGATCTGCTGTGCCCCTTTGCGCACCCCCAGATCGAGCACGGGGAGCACATCAGGGCGCCCCAACCGAAACATGAGGAACATCTGCGCGGTCCACGGCCCAATGCCGCGCACCTGGACCAGCGCCTCGATGATGGCGTCGTCGGACATCGATTCGAGGGCATCGAGCGGCAGACGTCCATCCCGCACATGTTCGGCCAGATCACGAATCGCGCGGACCTTCGCCGCCGACAATCCGCACCCGCGCAATGCGTCATCCGACTGCGCCAACACCACTGCCGGATCAGGAACGTCCATCCCCAGCAGCGCGAGGAAGCGGCCATGGATCGTGGCGGCCGCGCCCCCTGACAGCTGCTGATAGACGATGTTGCGCGCGAGATGCGCGAAGTGAGTCCCCTCACGCCGCGGCAGCAACGTGCAGGGACCCACTTGTTCGATAAGTGCCCCAAGCTTCGGATCGCGCGCCGCCAGCGCGGCCTGCGCCTCATCGAGACGCCGCCGCGTCAGCGTGAGCGGACGCGGGGACCTCGACGTCACCATCATTACATCGTCGCGCTGAACATGATGTGCGCCTTGGGCGTCCCCGGCAGCATCAGCCACGGTTCCTTGTCGGAGGGCGTCGTCGACAAGCCGGTCGTCTCCGGCGTCGCGAAGGGGATGTACACCACGAACAGGCGGCGCCCACCCGTCACGGTGTTCGCCTTCGCATCATACGCGTTCTTCGGCGCGAAGATCTGATACAGCGACGCCGGCGCCGCCGGCATTTTGATCTTCCCGGACTTCACTTCGGCGTACCGCACCGTATCCACGCGCGCCCCCGTGATCCCCTGCGTACGCAGCTCACGGCCACGAGCCATGAAGGGGTCCATAGTTCTGGCGTAGCAGGCCACATGGAACTGCTCGTCGGCGGGATCGTCCGCGAGGCACAGCATACCGTTCCGCGCAGGGCGCAGCTGCTCGAGCTTGCCAGCCACCCGATAGCCCATCACCCCCGCACCCTCCCGCATCTCCTTCGGCAGCGCCTGCACCGCCGCCGCCAGCTGCTCGGCCACAGGGGGTGGGACGACCTGCGCCGAAAGCATCACGGGAGCACCGAGGCACAGCGCCGCCATCACGCGGCAAAGAATCTGGGACGACATGATCAAAACTCCAAACAAGGGATGAGGAACCGCCCCGCAGCCGCAGCCCCGCCGGTTGTGCTGCCGCAGGATCACCGTATTCTACGGGTTATATGGCCACCCCGACAAATGCGGCCCCTGCCGAGGCGCTCGTGCGCTTC
>Ga0315901_10002917_pt1 | contig 22755 bp, 17 predicted proteins | sample LakEriMetagenome_10_FD_203761 | JGI IMG/M metagenome (GOLD analysis project Ga0315901, IMG submission 203761) | Freshwater fungal communities from buoy surface, Lake Erie, Ohio, United States - Buoy 2 MA116 | ecosystem: Environmental > Aquatic > Freshwater > Lake | place: USA: Lake Erie, Ohio... | reverse complement strand
GGTGAAGGTGCTCAGGGCCAGCCATCGCAAAGCGTCCTTGTCATCTTCGGCAGCAGAAAGGAGCAGCGTCTGTTTCTCGGCTTCCATCGCCCAAATCGTTGGAATCTCAAGCAGTCGAGGAATCAGCAAGCGTCGCAAGGATTGGATTCGATCGCGATCGCTTGTTTCGTCCATAGATGCGATGGCACGGGTCAATGTCCGACGAGCTTCATCGATATCCTCAGGCGTTTTGACCGATTGATTGGTTGCGATCGCCAAACGTTCGAGGGCTCGGTCGTAGCGAAAATCGAATGCGACAAGCTGTTTCAGCCACTTCGCTTCCATGGCATGGTCTTGCTGAGCCATCGCTTTCTTTGCAAGATTCGACAGCCCTTCCGCAACTCGGCGGGCTTGAATCGCATGAATAACGCCCAGCGAAACCAAGATAATAGCCAACGCGGCGAACGAGGTCGCCAAGAACGGTACATTCCACTCCCATCGAATCTTGGCCTTCACCTGGCGGTCAGGGGCTCGGTAGACGTCGGTGGCCTCGCCGATCGGCATTCGATCCAATTGCTCGCCGTTGGAGAGGACGCAAGCGGACGGATTTATGTAATCCGAACTACTCTCGTTCTTCATGCTCTACCTCGCTCGACGATTGGTTTGCTGCTCACAGGTGGTTCCTCAGATTTCATCGATCAAGCGCGGGAAAGCCCCGAAGGCGATGATGCAGCATCGTCGGAATCCAGATAGCGGTACTCTCCGTATCGGTAATAATATTGCCTCATCGGAATTCCGCTGAAGACCGTACCAACGATCTTTGCCCCAGAGAGAGTCAGTCGACGGACACAGCGCTGCAGATGATCGTGACGGCTGACATCACGCATCGTGCAAAGCAACGTTCCATCCGCTGCAGACGCGATAGTCAAAGTTTCGCTGGCTGCCAGAACCGGCGCCGTGTCAATGATGATGTACTCGTAGTGTTGTTTGGCCTCGCGGAAAAGTTCGTCGATACGTTCCGGAGAAACATTTCGATAAAGGTTCCTTCGAACCACGCCGGCCGTCAGGATATGCAATTGGTCGCCCAAGCTTCGGTCGATCGCCTCGTGCAAGGAAACGGTTTTGCTGAGAACCTCCGCCAATCCGGCATTCAGCGCAACACCAAACAGGTGATGCTGGTCCGGACTCCGCATATCGGCATCGATCAACAGAACCGGGCGACTGCTCAGGCGAGACAGTGACAGGGCCAAGTGGGATGCGAGTGTGCTCTTCCCTTCGCGCGGCATGCTGCTGCAGACCACCAAGGTTTGGGCATTCTCTGGTCGCGTGAAAAGAAAGTTCGCGCGCAGACTCTCGATGCTCTCGTCGTAGGCCCGCTGCTTCCAACTCGAGACGGAGCGACTTGGCAGCTTGGCCACTTCCCCCAAGCAAGGTATTTCCTTTCCAGACTCGAGCGCCTCGGAGTAGGCAATCCGCTTGCAATGGAGTTCCCAGAGAAACGCGATACCGAATGGGAACAGGAACGACCCGACCGCAAACAAAAAAATCTTTTTCCATGGAACCATCTCGATTGGAATGGTTGGCGGAGTTGCTTCGGCCAGCGTCTGAATTGTGCTGCTCTTCTGCCGTTCCGTTCGTAGCGAAGCGGTCCTCTCATTGAGCTTTTCGAGGATATTGCGGGCTTGTATATATTTTTGCTGAGCGAAATACAGCTCGGCGGTTTCGCCTGCAAAATTGGAAAGCCGGTCTTCTTCGGCTTCGTAGTTCGACTCGATCACTTCCCTCCGAGTCCGTGATCGCGACAGTTCGGCGGCCTTTTTGACCACCATGGATTCTCTCCATTTGGCAAGAACCTCGGGGATGGCCGCTTCCTTTGCTAGGCTCAACTCGCTCTCGAGTTTCGCGCAATCCGACTTCAACCCTTCGTACCAACTCTGGCGCGTACGCACGAGGTCGGAACTTTCCATAATGCGCATTTCACTATTTTTTTCCTCCAGCAATTCGGTAATCCGCAGGACTTCATCATGCTCGTCAATCATCTCATCGAGTTCGAGGGGATCGATGTCGTTTTTGAAGGATTGATCCGATCGATTTTGAGAGTCTTTGAGCATCAGCAATTCGGCTTCGAGCACCGATTCCGTAGAACGCAATTCACTCAGTTCGTCGCGTAAATGCGTGAGGTAGGTTGTATCGGCGTTGAGGCGCGTGGTCTCTTGAAACGGATCGAACCCCTTCGCTTGCTTGCTCAAGTTCACGATGCGTTCACGGTGCTGCTCCACCTCGTCCTGCCATAGCTTGAGGGCTGGTTGCAACCAACCTTCCAGATCCGAGATTCGCCGATCATCGAACCTTTGACGCTGCTGCAAATAGGACTTGGCGATTGCATTGCAAACAGTAGCGGCAGCTACCGGATCGGTGTCCCGATACGATAGACGCATCAGCGTTCGCGACCCCAGGTCGCTGATGCTCATGTGTTGACGAATATTCATCTCGCGCGTGTTGACATCCTGAAGGCTTGGTGCCTGACAAACCTTCGGGTCGGAAAGAACGGGCGCGAGGACGAGGTGGTTTTCGATCAGAGGCCGCTCGTTGAGCACAAGATTCAAATCCGCCGGACCCTGCATGACTCCCTGAAAAACGACGAAATCCCGGTTCGCTTCGAAAAGGTACGAGGCGAGATACTCAGGGACAAAAGACCGATACACATAGGTGGTGGCCAGTAGCGCCAATAGTGTTCCTACCGAGGCTGCCCAGGGCCAATTTCGGCGAATCGTGGCGACAATAAGCCAGGGATCGAATGGCAATTCCTGCCAAGGATCTTTGTTCTGGGGATCGGTAGTTTTTGCGACGGAACGACTCATGGAGCTCTATCTCTACTTTGCTTTGCAGTCTGTTTGTCTAAATACAAAACGGGTTCAAACTAAATTCCTCGTGCGAAATTCGTTGCGCTAGTATCCTCGCAACCGATCTCCTGGCATCGATATCCACAACGGACGGTAAGCCGTTTCCCAAAACTGCTTGACCAACCAAACCAAGGTCGCGGCTAGCAAAATCATGAAGATGCCAGCCCAGTCATGAAGAAGTGAAGCTAGACGACCATCAAACCATTGGTAGCCGATGCAAATAATCACGCTTCGAACGGTGTTGGCAACGATCGATAAAGGGATGATCGACGCTAGAACCACAACCTTATCGATCCAAGCCCGCCGGATCATGGCAGCCCAAAAAAAACCGAAGGCAGCCATTCCAACGAAAATGCGGAGACCAGAGCACGCCTCCTCAACCAACATCTGCGACTGACCGATCCAGATGGTGTTGCCTTCCGACACCGCAGGGAAACCGAAAATCCTCAACATGGCAGAAGACAAAATCGTGACCAACGATTGAAGCTTCCAACTCAAAAGGGTTTCCAACTGGTACGGGAGGGGCACCATGAACACGAGGAAGACCAGAGCCGGCATCGCCCACCAGACCGCACGCCAACCTGCCAACAACGCCACGCACCCCGCCAACCACGGAACGATCGACCAGCCCTCAAGAAACTCGGCGAAAAAGAGACGGCCACACGTCCGGAGCACGACCGCGAACAGCAGCAGTCCCACTCCCGACCAGTGAAACCTTTTGTCGATGCCCGGAAAAGTTTCCCGTCGGGAATACAGTAACGCGAGACTCAGAATCGGTACCAAGTATCCGTGGGAGTAATCCGCTTCCGTTCGCCATAGATACTCCAATTCCCAAACAGTTTGACCGTACATCGCCAAGGTCGACAACACAACGACCCCGAGCGCAGTCAGCCAAGAAGAACGATCCCGCTTAAAATCAAGCTTTTCAAGTGGCTCCAAATCCTTGGCAACCGGTTGTCGTATGGGTTCCCGCGCAGGTCCCAACGATGCCCCAGGTTGCAATCTCTTTCTCTTCTTGGAACTAGACTTGGGTGGTCTCATGCGGGCGAAATCACGATTGGGAAATGGAACCGAGGAAAAATAACCTCCGTCTCGTTTTGGAGAGTATGCACGCTACGTTTCCGTAGATGCCACCGTTAGGTCGGGCTACCCTAAACGACGGGGAAGAAACAAATCTGATTCCAGAGTATTTGGAGAACGTCCCGATTCAACAGCATTCAATGAATTTGCTGGGAATGAGCAGGTTCCGCCTTGCGTCAAACGGAACTGGAAAAGAAGAGCGCTCGCGAAATCCGGTGTGCGAGCGCGTCCCTCAGTCCATCCCAAAACAAGATGCCTAGGGAAGAAAGTGCCCCGCAAAGCCGCTTGCAGACGCCAGGCATGAACCGCTTAGATCATCTGTATCGAATGGAAGGCGCACAAGAACGGCAGTCCCGTGCCGGGTATTTTGATAGCCCGGTGACCGTGGCGCGTCGGGGTCGCTATTCCAGAACTCGTCCGATGACGACCGTCTCGACGGTTTCCCCGGTCGTGGTTTCGATCACCACTTTTTGGTGAACGCTCCGATCCTCGGGGGACTCGCAGTCCCCCCGGAACATGAATTGCAGCACATGAACCGGTTTTTCACCTTCGGGAATCGAGAATTCAAATCGTTTGTCCTCGCAGTCGATTTTGGAAATCCCGAACGGTTTTTTGGCTTTGACAACCAATCGTTGTTGTTGGGACTGACCTTTTTTCAAATCACCCAACACGATCTTTTCAGGCATCACCGTGACGGGTGGGATCACCCGGGCGAAGATTGGCAGCCGAAATTGACTGTCCGTTTCGTTAAGGTCATTCGTGACGATGATCAATTCCTCGTTCATCTCGCCGATCGGCGCAGATGGCTTTAACCGGACGTGCATCTTGTAGGCGACGTATCCCGCCTGGCGCGTCGGAGTATCCAGTCGAACCTCGAGCGCGTCCGAGTTCCCGCGGACGTCCACGATCTTCCAGTCTTTGGCTCCGGTGTACGCGATTTGCAAGTCGACCGTCTTGCCGATGCCCAGATCGGTTTCGCCGAATTGCACCTCGCCTGGATCCACGGTGATATCGGAACGAATCGTACCGCCGACGGTCAACTGGACCTCGGCGTAGTAGGGGCGATCAATAATGACAGTGATCATCGCGCTCTTGGTCCCGAGAAAAGTCCTCGTATTGAATTTAGCGAGAATCTCACCTTTCTCCCAGGACTTCAGTGTCGACTTCGTAACAACGGGTGTCGTGCAACCGCAGCTGCTGCGGACCCCAGCGATGTGCACATCCTCTTCGTAGCAATTCTCAAATACGAAGGAATACTCCGTCTTGGCGTTGCGGCTGACCGTGCCGAAATCGTGATGCGTGGTCGCGAACATTTTCTGCGCCCAAGTATTGGCCATCGCCACGTGAGTGAAGTCCGCGAAAAACGCTAGGCATACAGCGAGTCCAACCCAAATCTTTGGCATCCATGCATCGCGATGTCGTCGCATAGCTCTCTTCCAATCTCTCCACCCAGGATGACTACCGTTCCGGTTTCCAATGACCGAACGACCCATCTTCGTCATCGGCATTTCGAACGAGATGCTTTGATCGGAAAAAACAGAGGAGGATTCGCGGGCTTCCCAGCCATCCCCAAGCACGCAGTTTAACAGCGAGTGATCGCGAGTTGGATCAGGCGATGCAAGACGTCTTGTTCCTCAAACAAAACATAAGAAAACTCCCGTGATTGCAGGATTTTTTGCTCAAGCTTCCTAGCCTCGAATGCTGTCATGCGATCGTCCCAGGCATGAAAGTGCTCGTCGATCGCCGCGACAATTTTCGCCTTGAGTCGCCTCATATCATGATCCCACGTTTTCTTGAGCCCTCGCGGTGGCATTCGATCCAGGAGTTGTCGGTGCTCGATGGCGAGCTGCATCTGGGCGGGAACCTGGAGATCCAAAAATTGCTCGGGACAAGAGCGAAGCCGTTGGCGTTGGTGTTCCAATGCCATCGCCTGTTCGGTCAATGCCGGCTCCTCGATCGAACTCGACTCAGGAAAGGTTAGCCAGAGAGTGGCAGTGCAAGTCAGGAATTTCGGGGGCGGAATGCGAAGAAAGCGTTCGATGATCGCGTCGGTGAGTCGATCGTATTGGCCTCCCCCAATGCCATGAACGAACAAGTCGGCGATGAAGACCCTTAGAAAAAGAGTCGTGGTCAGTGCGCGAGGCCAAACGATCCAGGAGGATTCCCAAAAGGGATCCCCCCACGGCACCGCAGAGTCGTGGGATCCGGGTTCGGGAGCGACTTGGCAACCTGATTCTCGTTTCGAAACCCACATGCGTTTGCGGGAAAATTGCCCCGGCATACGGATCCAGAACGGGAGTTCGATCCAATCACCTTGGCGCCCCAAGCGAGGCACCGGCTGCGTGGGATTGGTGATCTGCTCTCGCGATCGGTAATCATCGAGGCACTCGTTGTAGGTGCGGTTCAACTCGGCCGCGTTGGCGACGCAGTGCTCCACAAACTCTCGCCAAGATTTCCCCTGGCAGAGATAGGACATGGGAAACTCCCAGTTGCTGATGCCATGGCGGCGCTCCATGCGATGTCGAACTTGCGAAAGTGCAAGAGCAGCATTTCGGTCCTTGGGGAGGGATGCCACTTGATGAAAATAATCGGTCGACATCGATTTGGTTATCCCAACCGATTCCAGAGCTTGACGAATCCTACCGCAAGTATCCTCTATTTTGGAGCGATCCACCTGCCATGCATTCCAGGGAAGGAATGTGTCCTGCGTCGACGGGCGCGAGAGTGGCAAAGGGATCGTGGTGATGTGCGCGCGTTGACGCGAATCCGCTCGCGATGGTGCACGTAGAGTGGTGACGCGAGCCAGGTCGTGATCGATGATCGCGTGAAGTCCCACACTGTTGGTCTCTTTTGCAAGCCGATCGATCAAAATATTCTTGAACCAAACGCCTGGATGAAACAACTCGGCCTGATGACCACCCAGGATCCACGGTCGATTCAAGGATAATTCCGCGGACGGGACAAGCGGTCCGTTGAGATACGAGTTCGCGTAATCGTGGGATAAGGTTGCGATCTGGCTTCGCGCTAAACGGCGAAGAGTACCGATCCAGGATGGTACTTGCGAAGAATTCCAAAAGGAGAGATTGGCCTGAAGCAGCGAGGCGATGGTGGAGCGGTCGGGGACGATGGCTGCGAGATTGTTTCCTCGCGGCGCCCGCAACGGGAGTCCATGGACCGAATCGGTCACTAGCAACACTCTCCCCGGCAGGCGGATGCGGGAACGAGCGGCCCGTATCCTCGATCGAGCATGTCGCGGATGCTGGCATCGATCACGGAGTTGTAGTGCTGAAGGCGAATGCCGCCATCATCCAGAGAACCGCCAAAGGAACGGGACAAATCCAAGTAGATCAATGGGACAGGGATCTCGATGATCCGCAAACCCAAGTAAGCGGCTTGCACCCACAACTCGAGCGGCATGGCGTAGCCGTCGACGGTGACTCGAAGCTGTTCCAGGGCCGACACACGATAAGCTTTGAACCCGCAGAACGTGTCGGTCAAATTCCAGCCAAAGGTTTCGTTGAGACGCTTCGTAACGGTGCGATTGATGAAGAGTCGCTCCGCCGGTGGCGCGCTGTCCCCTTCGTACGTCTTTAAATACCGGGATCCGGAAACGATGTCTGCGTTTTTGCAAGCTGCGACGAATCGCGGAATTCGCTTGGGCTGATGCTGGCCATCGCAGTCGAGAGTAACAAGGATTTCGTACCCTTCGTCGATGGCATATTGAAATGCCGTACGGAGTGCGGCACCGTAGCCGAGGTTTTTCGAGTGATGCGCGACGGCAATGTCCTCGCGTCGGTCGAGCAATTCGGACGTGCCGTCGCTGGAACCATCGTCGACCGCTAGCACATTAGGCGCGTACTTCGTCACCTCGTCCAGAACTCCCTGAACGGATGAGACCTCGTTGAAAACGGGGATAGCAGCTAACCAACGCGGCATGGGAATCCAACCTTTGTGCGAGAACAACCAAGACCTTTCATTGTAGATAGCAGACCAGTTGGGTCAACTTCCTGGAGCAGGCGGGTTCTCAGAGTGGCAGCTTGGGTAAACGGTTGTGCCGCCTGGGAAATCTGTTAGCGAGGACGATCGATATCGATCGCTGGTCGCCAATAGCTGGGCCCCAAACAGGCGTCCTGGATCCCGATTCCGACCCCCTGTTCCCATTCGCGGTTGAGGAAGGGGTTATCGATCGCGGACTCAGATAGCGATTTCGCGTCGGCGCGGAAGGGAATTCGGATCAAACGAATGCTTCCGTCGTTGTAAAACATGTTCGCACCGCGATCGCCATGCAACACAGGGGGTTGCTTGGTTTGTTGGACAACTCCGTTGGACGATGGCCACATGTCTCCGAGTACTGCAAAACGAACTGGCGCGTCGAGCCTCGGCGTACGGTACTGGTCGTCGATCCACACCCCTAGGTTGTACGCGTAATTGCCACCTACCACGTAACTGAGCAACACCTGTTGGTCCGGGGTCGCGGCGAGAAACTGTTCACTGGTGGGGGTCTGCGCTAACTCCGAGAGAAGCCGATTCGATGGGCAATGAACCCAGCTAGGAGTTTCCAGCAAATCTCGATCTCGCAAATGGATTGCGTACATGCCTGCAAAGGCCTTGGGACCGCTCACGTCAATCGGAGGGATTTGATGCGATGGAGAAAGGTGGACGTAGGACAGCAACCCGAAACCAACGTTCCGCAGATTCTCCGCACAGGCGAACTGTCGGGCTGCCTCGCGCCATTGCCAAATCGAAGGAAGCAAAAGCGAAAGAAAAATAACTCCTGCCGCGATAGTTACAAAACTGTCCATCCAGGCGATTCGGGCTGAGTCAGGTACCTCCGACCAATCCAGTCGCTTTACATCCGAAAGTTCCATCGTTCCCTGAGATTGCAAAGGGGAAACCTCCCGTTTTTCTTCCTCCGCAGCAACGAGCGATAACGTATCGGCGACCAATCCCATCCGCGGTTCGAACGAATCATCCATCGCGGAAACCGGTTCCATAAAGCTGCGAAGATCGGCGAGCCGTTGTCGAAGCAGGTCCGAATGGATTAACGCGTCTTCGATCTGGGCTGTCTCTTCGTCGGACAGTCCCCCGAGCAAATACCCGAGCAGGGTTTCATCAGAGAATTCAGGCGATTGGCCGCGCATGGCAGGGATGTGAAACAAAGGCGAACTGGCGATGAAAAAGTCGGCTAGGACGGGTTCGTCCGCTTCTCCTCTTGCATACGCAACCAAATCTCATTCAGTTTGCGCATGGCGGTGAAAACCCGACTCTTTACGGTTCCGACAGGTATTTCCAAGATTTCGGCGATGTCCGCGTACTTCAGTCCCTGATAGAAGGCTAATTGAATCAATTGTTGGGTCGACGGACTCAGTTGGCGAACCGCTTCCCGCATCCGGCTGGACGTTTCGTTGAGCATCGCCCGCTCCTCCGGCCCTACCTCCTGGCTCGACAGCCGTTGGACCATCGTTTCGTCGGAATCCCCTACCGAGGACCCCTGATCCAAACTCGCTACTTGATGTCGTTTGTTTCGCCGCAAAAAATCGATCGCTTTGTTGCTGGCGATCGCATAAAGCCATGGTCGAAACCGTTTCCCAGGTTCGAACTGGTCGATTCGCAGGTGAACGCTCAGAAACGCTCCCTGGAACACATCCTCGGCGTGCTGGGCATTCCCCAGAAAACGACGCAAAAACGTGTACAACTCCCGCTCATATCGACGGACCAACTGTTCAAAATCCGCGGATTCGCGGGTCTTTTGATAGCGTGCAACCAATTCCTCATCGGAAATTTCCACCTGCGACGGCGAAGACAGAAACAGCGAGGATTCAGACGACCGCATGATGGGATCAAGAAAAGAGGAGTAAGGGATTTCCGTCGACCCGACCCCACCAGTCTACGCAACCACCCTTCCGATTGTCAAAAGGATTCCCAACCCCAAACCCAGATCCAATCCGACCGGGCAATTAGAAAAGTTGATGCCAATTTTGAAAAAGCAAAAGAGTTAATCTTGACTCCCGTGGTTTGGAACAAATATTTTGAAAAGGGAGACGAACGGTTCCTAGGTGCGACAGGTTTAGGGGGTACGACAGGTTTAGGAGCTACGAACATGATTTCCAGCCAAGGTTCCGGGCCCGGAGAAGTCCTGGAGAAATATTTTGCAGGATTGTCGGAGTACACCTTCTTTACCCAACTCGGGGTCGCCGACACCCAGTTGGTCCAATACATCAGCAAACTCCTGGTCCGTTTCACGAAAACCGACGCCATGCTCCGGATCCGCAAGCTCAATGGCAGGCCTGCGACGGAGGTGGTCACGATGATGACCGAGGCGCAGCAGCGCATCGGGTTGGCCAAACGGGAGGTGCATCGGCACATCGGTGACTTTACTCTCTTCTGGACCGGACTGTATCCGGAGTCCCTGCGCAGCCTTCAGGGGGCGAACAGGAGCGATCAGTTTGTCAGTTACTGCCAGCAGGGAAAACTCGCCTACGAGATCGCTAGCGAGATCGAAGACGAGGCGAATGAGGAAGCCCCCTCCGAACTGCTCCATCGGCTGAGCCGGCAATTCGACCTGTGCGCATACGGACTTCGCGAGGTCCGTCGTCAATGGGAAGAAGGGGTATCCGACAGCGGTCCGATCCTGATTTAGAGCCTATCCTTTCGGATCCTCTTTTTGAACAAGTCACTGCGCCGAAGTGCTCTCGGTGCTGCGGAGCCTTATCGATCGTAGTCGTTGCCAGAACCGTTCCGCATGATGCGACCGTTGTACGGCGAGATTCCTGCGTCGGGGGCCGGCTGTTCGAGATCCTGAAGGTCTTGGCCTTGTCTTCGATTGTCCTGCGATTGCTTCTTCTCGCTTCGCATGAGGCCCTTGAGCGCTTTCTCGATCGCGGATGCGCTCGCGCCGTTGAGCTGGATGCTTTGCACCGTGCCAGTCGGTTGGGCTGCTTCGTCCAGATCCTTGATCAGCTTCGACACCAAGTCCAGCAAATCCTCCCCTTTGGCTGAGACGATGATGGAGTTTGTGACGCGATCAACCCCGAGGGAGAGTCGACCGGAGAACGTAAAGCTCATACCTCCACCCGCGCCGACTTCTCCGTCGGAATCTTCCCGTTTCTTCTCCTTGTTGGCGTCGGGGCTCGTTTTTTCTAACGCTTTGTCGTTGGAACTGAGGAGGTCGCGAAACGCGTCTTTGATGGCATCGACGATCGACTCAGCCCGCGAGTGTTCGACTTTGACGATGTTGGTGTAACGCAACGAGCGTTTGTCCTCGGGTGTTGGGATATCCCACAGCTTGATCAATCGAGCAATGGTTTCCCGTTGCGCGGTATCGGCGCCGATGACGACGAGTGTTTTTGTGTCGTTGTCGGAGATAAATCGCAATTTTCGACGCCTGCCGAGTTGCGGGCTGTCGTCTTCCCGATCGGGGGGTTCGAGATCGAAGACATAGCTGTAGAACAGGTCGCGACCATCCTTTGCTTTCTCTTTCTTGTCTTCCTTGAAGTAGTCTTCGAGATTGAATTTGATCCAGCTAGGGCGAGCGTGCCGAATTGAAAACACCACATGTTTGCGTGAGGGAGGAGCGCGGTCGGTCATCCATTGCTCGAGTCGATCGAGCGCCTCGAGGTCGTCGCTCTCCAGAACCAGGTTTCCGTCAGGGTCGAATCGGATTCGGACGGGGGGAGTGGTTTTGGCTCGTTCTGGATCCCTATCTTGCTGCACCGAGACCACGCGCCCAATGGGTTCTGATGCCGTGGACCATGGGGACTCCAGCGCGAGGGACACGTCCGTCGCGGCTGGCGGGGCTACGTTTCGTGGAGGTGTTGCGGGAATGTCCTCATCCCGTTCCTCCGACGTGGGTGTGGGCTCCTCGGGATCAAAAGCTTCTTCGCCAGGCAGAATCAGGGGGTTGCTGGAATCCTGCTTCCATGCGTCTTCGAGTTTCTTCAAGTAATCCAGTGTGTCGCGCGAGCGGTTGGCGTCGATGACCCGTGTGCGGCTGCGATCTTGGGGGCGTGTGGGTACCTCGCCTAGCTTGGTGAGCAACTTGTGGATCTCCTCCCGTTCCATTTCGTTGGCCCAGATGAGCAGTTGATTGTTTTGGGTATTTGCTCCCACGCGCAACTCGTCCTCTTTTTCTTCCTTCTTGTTGTTGGACTGCCAGGGATCGTAGAAGAAGTAGCTGCGGCGCGACGTGTTTTCCTTCTTGTCCTTGTCGATGCCCAGCAGCGAGCGGATGGTACCGGCCACGTCCTCCGCCCGCAACCGCCGCAGCTGGATGACATCGAACTCCCGGGACGATCCATCCAATCGTTCGATTGTCTGTTGAATGATCAATTGGTCCGACAGGGATGCGTAGGCGATGATGGCCTTGTTCTTTTCGTCGATCTCTAGCTTGGTCGTCGGCTCCAAGGCATCGAGGGCCAGAAGGGAAGCTACGAGTTTTTTGGGGTCCAAGGCCGCCAAGCGATAAACCTTCATCCTGGTATTGAGAACGTTGAGATTGTCCGAAACGTTTGGAACGTCGATGCGCTTCACGAATGTTGCGATGATCGCCATCTGGTCCGGGGGTGCGTGGACGATCAAGCTGTTGCGGCGTACGTTGGCGACGAGCAGGATTTCGCTTTTTCCTTTTTTGTCTTTCCCCGGCTGCTGCGATAACTGCTGTTGCTGCTCTTGCTGCTGTTGCATCATGAGCATTTGCTGCTGCTGCTGCATCATCATCTGCTGTTGCATGGGATCCATTTCTTCAGGCATCGCCAATGACTGCGGTTTCTTGCTGTCGAGCTTCAGAAAGCTGGCCAGTTGGTCGCGAGCGTTCGAAGCGCGAACATATTGCAATTCGAATTCGCGCGCGAGATTGTCGAGGGACTCGGCGGATTGCTCATCTTGCAAGACCAGCAGCAACTCCATAAGGTTGCTGGCGGAGTCCATGGCTTCCAGGCGGTTGGTGGAGGACAGGGCACTGAGGGAGCCGTTGGCGCTGATAAGCGTTTTTAACTCCGCGAGAACCTCGGCAGCAACAAGCGACCTGAGAGGTATCGAGATGCGGACGAACCGGTTGGGAGGAAGTGACACGAGCCGCGCTGGGTCGACTTTGGGAACGAGAGACACGTTGATCCCGGCGGTCTTGGTCACCAAGATGGTGTTTCCGAACTCGAGCATCGTAAACCCGCGCGCGAGCAAATGGCGATTGATCAAATCGCGAACTTCCTCGACGCTGTATTTGCGTTGGGTCGCGATGTTGAGATAGTCCGCCGGCAGTTCTTGCCAATCCAACGTCATGTTGGAAACATCGGCCAACCAGTTGAGGATGTCAGGCCACGCTTGATTGCGGAATTGAAACTGCACCATCCCGTCTTCGTCGGGACGAACATCGAACTCCCGTTTGTCCGGCGGAGTATCGGGGGTCGTGGGCCGCTTGACGGTGGGAACTTCGGGCGGCTTTTTGGCGCCGTCAGCACTCTTTGTACTTGTCGGGTCCACCTTGGCGTCCGCGTTGGGAGTTTGTCCAGGCATCCCAGCGGGGGTAGCGGGCGGGTCGCCTTGGCCAGCTGGAGCGGCAGGGACTTGAGCCTCCGCTACGTTGCTCACCTCGGTGTCGTTCCCCCCTGCGGATGCCGGTTCCTGGGCGTGGCAAACGAGGGCGCCTTGGATCACGAGGCAGCAAGCGATCAACAGCCATGCATGATCGGGCAATCTCGCAAATGAGAAAACAGCGGATCGGAAAGAATGCATCGCTAGGTAATGCCGCTGCGGCGAGTGTCTGATGGAAAACCCCAGGAAGGAATAGGTCCTAGGATAATCCAAATTTTTCCCCGATTCTATATTCATCGACCCGCGGGATCGAAAACAATAAAACCGAGCAATCTCCCCGAGCTATCTGGAAAAGGGGTTGGTTTCCTTCTGCGAAGCGACATTTTGATGAGTAACGGACGATTTTTCGAAAGAGCATCCTTGCTTCACCGCCGAGACGCGATTCGAAGACTCGCGTCGATCGGAATGGTCGGCTCGTGGTCTCTGCGGTCCCCCGCGCGATGCATCGCGCAACTGGATGCAGGGGAACCGATCGGGTATCGAGTCACCATTCCCACCATGGGTTCGCTCATTGAGATTCGATGGATGGGCGGCGAGCGAGCCAGTGAACAGCAGGTTGTCGACGCGGCGAGCGAGTGTGCGGATAACTGGGTCGAGGTGCTCAGCGATTACCAGCAGGACAGCGAGTGCATGCGTTTGTGTCGGGCTGCGTCGGGCGGAGACTGGGTCGCGGTCTCGGAACCTCTCTGGCGCGTACTGCTCGAATGCGATACTTGGTACCGAATCACCGAAGGGGCCTTCGATGCGGCGTTGGGCGCGATCACCCGATTGCGGCGAGCGACCAAAGATGTGCCGGAGACGGTCTGGCAAGAAGCGCGTGCGCGTTGCGGATGGGAGCATATCGAACTCAATCTCGCCGAGCAGCGCATTCGTTTTCATCGCCCCGGTGTAATGCTGGACTTTGGCGCGATCGGAAAAGGCTTTGTCGTCGATCGCATCGGTGAACGGTTGCGGGCGATGGGGATCGATTCATTCGTCGTCAATGCGTCGGGGAATATGGTGTGTGGCAGCCCAGTCAGATCCCACGGCGTTGATCCCGATCGCAGTGTCGGATGGCCGGTTGCCATCGGTGTGCTGGGGGACTCCGAACGAGAGTTCAAGCGTCTGCGGTTATCCCATTGCGGGATCGCAACCAGCGGCGATCAATACCAGCGATTTCGGGATGGTGCTTCGGAAGGCAATGCGACTCGGACCAGTCACATCGTCGATCCCGTGCAGCGACGAGGATTGGAGCAGTCCAACATGGCTACGGTCATCACGGCGATGGCTTCGGATGCCGATGCGCTGGCCACGGCATGCTGCGTCCATCTGCAGCGAGGCACTCTGAGTTCCTGGCTGGCTCGTGCCCGAGGCGAACTTCCTCGAGCGGAATATGTCCTTCAATCGTGGCGAGAGGGTGCAATCGCATACACAGCTATTCCCTGCGACTGGTAATTTGGCAGCTTATCTTCGAACCATTTTGTTCGGAGGTCCTCTCCAGAGGGCCCCCATTTCAGTGGATTGCCCTAAAATGCCGCTTGTCAGCACTGACCATCGCGGACGGTGAGGCGAATCTCCAGAGATCGAGTCGAAACGAAATCAACCATGTGGAAAAAATTCCAGCGAACGCAGATTCTCATCCTCGTTGTCGGCGGATGGCTCGCCGCGTTTGGAAGCGGTCCGCTGCTGGCCGATCCGGGTTGGACTGCGTTTCAAAACGGGGGGCAATTGAAATTCGCTTCGCTTCCCGACGCGTGGGATGCCGACGGCAAGAATATCGCTTGGAAGATCGCGATCGACGGCTATGGTCAATCCTCGCCGGTGGTCTTTGGGGATCAAGTCCTTCTCACGTTTACGAGTGGCCCAAACAAAGAGCAATGCCATGTGGCTGCTTACGGATTGAAGGATGGATCCAAGCGATGGCAACAGAGCTTTGCCAATCCCACACCTGAGGAGAGCAATAATTATATCAGTCGCGCTGCACCCACACCTGTGGTGGATGCTCGCGGGGTGATTGTGAGCTTTGAGGGGGGATTGGTGATTGCGCTTTCCCATGATGGGAAGATACGTTGGCAGAAGAATCTCGTAGAGTCTTATGGGCCGATCAAAGCCCGCCACGGCTTGGCTGCCTCCCTGGAGCAGGACTCCGAGCATGTGTTTGTTTGGATCGAACGCGAGGGAAGCCCTTACGTCCTGGCGTTGCACAAGGAATCGGGGGAAGTGTTCTGGAAAACCGATGGGGTCGGTGCCACCAGTTGGAGTAGCCCCCGCTTGATCACCGTGGGGGGCGAGTCGCAGTTGGTGTGCAGCGCCAGTGGGCGGGTCGCGGCGTTCGATGCCAAGACGGGCAACAAGGTTTGGGAGTTCACCGACATCGCCAACAACACGACGTGCACTCCGATCCCGGTCGGCGACGGCTTGTTTGTGATCGGTGCATCGGATGGACGTGGCGAGCAGCCTGGCGGCGCGACCGCACCTTCCTCGGGACTCCTCGAGATTCGATCGATCGACGGCAAGTTCCAGGTGGGATACAAGTGGCGAGCTGATAAGGCGACTTGCAGTTTCGGGAGCCCGATCGTCGCTGGCAACAAAGTGTGGTTGGTGAATCGATCCGGGGTGCTCTACCAACTCGATCTCGAGTCCGGCAAGCAGATCTCGGCGGAGCGAGTCGCGGCTGGGAGCGTGTGGGCGACTCCGATTGCGACCGATCAGCGTCTTTATCTTTTTGGCAAAGGAGGGGTTACCTCCATTGTGGATCTCGCCAACGCCTCGGAGATCGCTACCTGCACCACGTGGGAGCAAGCGGCCGAAACAGCGGCCAATCCCATGGGAGGCGCGGTTCTTTATGCGGCAGTCACCGACGGTGACACGCTTTTGATTCGGCGCGGCGACGCCCTCTATGCCATACGCCAGTCAGGCCGCCAGTAGGACTACCGAAAGCCGATATCGGACTTACACTTAGCAACTTGAAATAAGGACCTGCTGTTTGCGGGCCAGAACACAAAACGACCAGGAGTTTCATGACGTCCAAACGCATGCTCGTCACTGCGGCATTGCCGTATGCCAATGGCCACATCCATCTGGGCCATTTGGTGGAGTACATCCAGACCGACATCTTTGTTCGGTTCCAAAAACTGCGTGGGCGGCGCTGCATCTTCATTTGCGCCGACGATACGCACGGAACTGCGATTATGATTCGAGCGAGGCAGGAAGGGCGATCGGAGACGGAACTGATCGCGGACATGCAAGCCGCGCATGAGCGCGACTTTGCTGGGTTCGACATCGCTTTTGATCACTACGGCAGCACCAATGCGCCGGAGAACTACGAACTGTGCAAAGAGATATGGGCCAAGCTGCAACATCAAGGACTCGTCCGCGAGGCTGCTGTCGAACAACTCTTTGATCCCGTCGCGGGAACATTCCTGGCCGATCGGTTTGTGAAGGGAACTTGCCCGGTCTGTAAATCTTCCGGCGAGTACGGAGACAACTGCAGCAAGTGCGGCGCTACTTACTCCCCGAGCGATCTGATCGATCCGGTCAGCACCTTGAGCGGCGCGACCCCGGAGAAGCGTTCCGCCCAACACCTATTCGTCCACTTGGAAGCGCTGCATCCGTTTCTGGATACATGGACTCAGTCGGGCAACCATCTGCAGGACGAAGTGGCCAACTACCTCAAAGGCCACTTCCTCGGAAAACCGCTTCGCGATTGGGATGTGTCGCGGCCGGCTCCTTATTTTGGGTTCCCAATCCCCGACAGTCCCGGCAACTACTGGTACGTTTGGTTCGATGCGCCGATCGGATACATCGCGTCGACCCATCAATGGTGCAAGCGGCATGGCGAGTCGCTCGACGACTGGTGGCGCAGCTCCGAAACCGAGATCCATCATTTCATCGGCAAGGATATCACCTACTTCCACACGTTGTTTTGGCCAGGCATCTTGCATGCCGCTGGTCTTTCGCTCCCGAGTTTCGTGCACATCCACGGTTTCTTGACGGTCGATCGAGAAAAGATGTCCAAGAGCAAGGGGACGCAGGTCAGCGCGGCGACATACCTCCAGTACCTCGACCCGGCCTACTTGCGGTATTACTACGCCAGCAAGCTTGGGCCTCGCCTTGACGACATCGATTTAAACCTGACCGAATTTGCCAACAAGATCGATTCGGACTTGGTTGGCAAGGTCGCCAATCTCGCGAGCCGCACCGCAAGGTTTGTCGAAGGGGTTGGGCTGGCCCAAGAGTATCCGCATGATGGCGGGCTGTTTTCCGCGGCGGCGGCCGCGGGTGACAAGATCGCCGAGGCCTACGAGCAACTCGATTATTCGCGAGCCATGCGATTGATCATGGAATTGGCGGATTCGGCCAATGCCTATGTCGAGAACACGGCCCCGTGGACGCTCAAAAAGGACCCGAGCCAACACGTCCGCTTGCAGGAAGTCTGCACGGTAGTCCTCAATCTCTTCCGCCAGTTGTGCGTCTATTTGGCTCCGGTCCTGCCCCGTTTGGCGGACCGGTGCGGGCGATTGCTGCAGTCGGAGATCACGTCATGGTCCGACAGCCAACGTCCACTGCACGGCACTCCGGTTTCCAAGTTCGAACATCTCATGCAACGCGTCGATATCGCAAAGGTTCAACAAATGATCGAAGAAAGCAAAGACCAATCCGTACCTGCTGAAGCGAGTGTAGCACCGGCTACACCTGAGCCGGCGCCCTCCACGTCGGATCCGTTGCAGCTTGAGCCACTGGCCGCGACCTGCACCATCGACGATTTCGTGAAAGTCGACTTGCGAGTCGCCCGCGTCATCAAGGCCGAGGAGGTCCCGGAAGCGAAGAAGTTGGTGAAGCTGACCGTCAGCCTGGGGGGAGACGTCACTCGCACCGTGTTCGCGGGAATCAAAGCGGCTTACTCGTTGCAACAACTCGAAGGCCGCTTGGTCGTGATCGTCGCCAATCTTCAGCCTCGGCAAATGAAGTTTGGATTGAGCGAAGGGATGGTGACTGCCGCCGGCCCGGGAGGTACCGAAGTTTTTTTGCTCGGCGTCGACTCCGGAGCGCAACCCGGTCAACGAGTTCACTAAAGGCGACCGCTGTGAGATCGCTCACTGAGAGTCTGGATTCAAGCACATCGCCAGAGGACGGAGCGTTTCCCAGTCCCCGAGGTAGGCCATTTCCTTGAAGGAGATTCCGGTCTCCCAGTAACCGCCACCGGCGTATCGCGACTGGCGAATCTCACCGATAAAGCAATACGGTTGCGTTCCCCATATGCCGCAGAAGGCGAGTTCCTGGACAGGCATTTCCGCGAGACTGAGCATGGCCAACCCATCGTCCGAAAAATTCTTGGTAACCCCAATGATCGGTTCCGAATTGACGACCGACCCAAAGGCTTGGACCAGCACGGGAACGGAGATTGAGTGACGAGAGTATTGACGGTTTTCCTTAGAGACCATGCGTTCCGAGGCGCGATAGATATCGATCACTCGCCGCATTGTCTTCCAAACTTCCTGCTTCTTGCGTCGTTCTTCAAATACCGTTCCTGATGAGGAAGAAAACAGTCGAAACATCGCAGCACTCGCCAGCCGTTTTTGAGGGGGATACAGAACCAGGGGAAATCCGATTACGCAACGTCCTGGGCGGCGGACGATCACAGGAAATTAGGTTGCAGGAAGCGACGCTGGCAAAAAAATTGGCCCTGGAACACTGGAAAATCCCTTTTCCTTCCCCTGTCCTTGCCGCTTTGGCTTGCACGACCGGCATAACTGATCCTTGGCGGCTGGATCGGATTGGGTTTCTCTTCGTCAGAAATTCACGGAATGCAAACCAGGGACTCACATCCAGTTCGTAAACTCCTCCCCGTAGTCGAGACGGACCGCACGACAATCTCAGTGTCCATGGAGGGAAAACTATGGAATTGCGATGCGAGACGGCAAGGAGTGTGTTTCTCAGCGATCTTCATTTGGGCTGGCGGCTTTCTAAGCCCAATCTGGCGTTGGAGTTTCTCTCGCAGTGCAGTCCTCGCTATTTGTATCTTGTAGGGGACACGTTTGAGGGCCTTCATGGGCCCCTTAATTTTCGCTCCGCGACGGCTGTTCGATTCTGGGATGCTTTGCGTAAGCTTTCGGAGCGAGGGACGGAAATTGCGATCCTGACCGGCAATCACGATTCCGCGCTCGCAGGCATCCGGCCGGAAGTCCCGTGTCGCCACGGTGCTTTTGCTTTGCATACAACTCTTTGCGGCGAACGCTTTCTGGTCACGCATGGGGACATCTTTGAGCATATGGAATCGACCGCCCACACTCCAGCCAGACAGTTCGGGAGTTGGGTTTATCCTAGGCTGGTGCAACTGGGGGATGTGTTGCAACGTATCCGGATCCCACCGGGAATCCGAAAAAGGCATTGGTGCACGTATTGGAAATTGAAGATTCGACGAGCTCGCGCACACATTCATGCATTCGAAAGAGCGATGGTCGAGCTCGCGGATCGATATGGCTGCGATGGGGTCGTGTGCGGGCATATTCATCGCCCGGATCGCAAACGCCTCAGCGAACGCTGGTACTTCAATTGCGGTGATTGGGTTGAGCATCGCTCCTGTGTGGTGGAAACATACGATGGGCGAATGCAATTGATCCACGACTTGACATTCACTTGTTCTTCCAGCGAGACACCATGAGCGTCTATTACTGGCAACGATGCCAATTTCGGATTTGGAAACGAGGTCGGAAGAATACTAACCCTTCAATTCAACAAGGAGGCAGATTCGATGGCAACCCTCATTTACAGCATGTGTGGGGAAGGGCGCGGGCACGCAACTCGGGTTCAGACGATGGTCGAAATGCTGGTCCCCCAGCATCGGTTCATCTTGCTGGCAGCTCGGGACGCCTACGAATACCTTTACGATTGCTACCAGGGGAATCCAATGGTCAGCGTGCGGCGGCTGCCCGGCTTGTTTTTCGCATACCGCAATCACAACGTCGATTATTTTCGGTCCGCAGTCAACGCCGCGCCTTACTTGGCCAAGCTCTCTGGAATGGTGCGGTACGTCGCCGGGATGATTGAGCGCGAGCAACCCGCCCTGGCGATCACCGATTTCGAACCTATCTTGCCTCGTGCCGCACGCAAGTGCGGCATTCCTTGGGTCTCGCTCGACCACCAGCATTTCCTCAGTGTCAGCCACTTTCAATCGATGCCATGGTCGTTCCGATGGCGCGGATGGTTTCTAAGGTCATCCATCCCAATGTTCTATTCGGGCCAGATTGGTGAAGCGGTTAGTTCCTTTTTCCATCTCCCTCCGCGGCCGGGCACTGAATCGATCCCCCGGATCGGCGTCTTGCTGCGGAGCGGCGTCCTTCGCGCGGCGAACGATAGGCCTCCAGCGCGCAAACATATCCTGGTCTACATGCGACGCCATGCCCCGGACTCGCTGTGGCAGGCGCTCCGCTGCAGCGGGCGCAAGGCGATCGTGTACGGATTGGGTGAGCAACCTCCTCGAGGAAACATCGAATTCCGCGCCGTGAGCGATCATGGATTCATCGAGGATTTGGCGACCTGCGAATGCCTCGTCAGCACCGCGGGAAATCAATTGATCGGGGAAGCTTTTCATTTGCGCAAGCCTGTCCTTGCGATTCCCGAGCCGGGCAATTTCGAACAGCAAATCAACGCATGGCTTGTGGCCCAATCCCGTGGAGGCTGGTCGACTACGTTTCGCAAATTGACCCCTCATTTGCTCCAATTGTTTTTGCTCGCGTTGCCAAGCCTGCGCGCTGTTCTTGAGACCATGGACGTGTCGGGGAACGCGGCTGCCAAGGCGTTCATCGAAGATCATTTGCCCATCCATGCCGGGTCCGAGCAGGAGCCGTTCGCTTCGAGTTCGCTCTGGGGATATGCGACTCCTCGAGCTGTTGCCTCTTGAAAAGGATCATTGACGATGACTTGGATCGACGCTATCCAACGAGCCCCTGGTTTCCTCCGCGATGCCTTGCGATATCGTGCGGGATGGTCGATCCAGCCCCGGACGTTAACCCATACTGTCACGTTTCGATGCAACGCCCGCTGCATCATGTGCGATTCCTGGAAGATGTCCGGCAAAGGGGATCTCTCACTCGAGGAAATCGAATCGATCTATCGACAATTGCCTCGTATGGATGCGGTTCGGCTGACCGGTGGGGAACCGTTCGTGCGTAACGACTTGCTCGATATCGTCGCGCTTGCCCATCAGCATATGAGTCCGCTGGGAATGCATATCACCACCAACGGTTTCCTCACCGACCGAATCGTGGACCTGTGCAGCAAGCGTCCCCGATCGTTCCCTCTCCAAATCATGGTCAGCCTCGATGGCATGCAGGACAAGCACAACCATATCCGTGGAAGTTCGATCGCGTGGACGTCGGCAACCAAAACGCTGGAGCTCCTGGCGCAGCATCGACGGCAATGGCGACTCGATCTCGCCGTCAATCAAACCATCGTCGACAGCGAAGGGGTCGAACAGTACCGCCAACTGAGAGAGTTTCTTGCACCGCTAGGAATCCGCCACCAAGCCGTGATGGCCTACGATGTCAGCGCGACATACAACATGGAACGGGAAATCGATGTGGCACCGAAGCAATTCGGTCAGTTCACGACCCTTGGCGATTTCAGCCGCGATGACCTAAAAGCCCTATTCGCTGAGATCGAACACGATCTGCAGCGACTGCCTCGTTGGGCTAGGGCTGCAAAACGCTACTACCTCGAAGGGATCCGCCAAAGATTACTTCCATCGGATGCTGAAGGTGGCTGGAACAATCCTGCATGCGTTGCTCTTCGGGCTCATCTGCGGATCTTCCCCAACGGCGATGTGCCCACATGTCAATTCAATACCAAGACGATCGGCAATCTGCGAGAGACCCCTTTCAAGGATCTTTGGGGATCTCTCAAGGCCGAAACGCAACGCGACTGGGTTCGGAATTGCCCAGGCTGCTGGGCAGAATGCGAGGTGCTTCCGAGCGCCATCTACACACTCGACTTGGTCAGGCCTCGCAAAGAGCATCGGCACTTGGATACCAAGCCACTCCAACCCGTGGAAGTCGCGTGAACGCAGACGGATCGCTTGCCACCTCAGCCTGAAGGATTGCGGTTGGCCTTTTGGAACGGCAATCGGACTCCTGCGACAATGTATTGGTCAGCGCGGATCGATGAGATGGCTTCATAGCCGCTTTGAGCGGCAGCGGTCACAACATCGTCTTGGTCGACACCATCA
>Ga0315901_10002910_pt1 | contig 22811 bp, 34 predicted proteins | sample LakEriMetagenome_10_FD_203761 | JGI IMG/M metagenome (GOLD analysis project Ga0315901, IMG submission 203761) | Freshwater fungal communities from buoy surface, Lake Erie, Ohio, United States - Buoy 2 MA116 | ecosystem: Environmental > Aquatic > Freshwater > Lake | place: USA: Lake Erie, Ohio... | reverse complement strand
AGATGATGGTCGATTCGTTCGGCCACTCACGCACCATGTCGGCGATGTACTGCGGCTTGGTGCTGCTCTCGCACTTGGCCATCCGTGAGAGCTTCGACCTGGTCGTGATGCCGCCGAGCTCGGTCACGAACAGCTGGCCAGTAGTCGCTCTGACCTGTCGCTCCTGCTCGTCGGACAGCCGCACGTCTTCGATGCAGACGTGGATGGGCGGGATGCTATGGACGTTGTCCTTCCAGCCGTAGGTGCTCGGGTCCGTGAGGAAGATGCACCAGTGCGAAAGAGCCCGGTAGAAGGGCCGCAGGGCGTGCGGCTTTAGTTCCCACCGCTCCATGGTCTGGCCACGGTTGATGAAGAACCGAGCCAAGAAGGCGTTGACGTTGGGAAACGCATCCAGAAACACGGCGTGATTGGCGTACTCAATGCGGTCGTTCGGGGCTGGCGTGCCGGTCAGTGCCAGCTTCCACGGGATGCCAGCCCCAATCCGCAGGCACACTTGCCCCCACTTCCCGTAGTGGCTCTTGAGCATCGACGACTCATCGAGGATCAGCCCGCCCAGGTCGCCGCTCGGCGTGTCATCACGCAGTGCGTCGTAGTTGGTTATGCCGAGCCGGCCGCCGGGCGTGTTCAGCCACTTCGGCAATGCCTTTGCTGACACCTGCTCAATGGGCAGAGAGTCGCCGTAGAACTTGGCGGCCTCATCCATCGTCTGCTTCACCACCATGAGTGGCGAGACGATCAGCACGGGCTTGTCCTGCACGGCCCGTACGTGCCGTGCGAACTCAAGCAGCATCAGCGTCTTGCCCAGCCCGCAGTCAGCGAAGATGGCAAACTTCCTCTTCCGCACCGCCATGCGGACGATGTCCCTCTGGTAATCAAACAGCCCGTGCCGTGGCAGATAGTCGCTGTCTTCGTGCGACTCGCCCTGTACGCCAAGAGTTGCGGCGTACTCGTCAGGCACCACGGCCATGCGGCCATGAATCTCATACCGCGGCAGTGCCTTGATTTTCAGGAACGTTCGGTATGCGTCGATGCTGTCGTCGAGGTAAATCTTCACAACGAATCCTTTCGTGTATTAGCCCCGTCTCGTGGGGCACCCGGCGTCGGCCTTGGGTATGGAGTGCAAACCAATCCGACGCTGCGGCGATTACGAAGGGATTCACCGCAACCCTGCCCGCCGGCTGTCGAGGCCGGTTCACGCCACGGGCCTGGCGTTATTCGCACCTGCTCCGGTTACTGTGTGGCGGCTCGCCAAACTTCGGGCCTTTCGGCGGCTCGTACTTGTGCAGCCGATTCAGCACCTCGTTCAGTTGCGTCCGCAACTCCGTGATCGTCTTGAGCGCACGGTCGTAGTTGCCGCCCAGGTCGTCCACGTACGCCGCAGCCCGGGGCCGGTTGCACCGCTCGAGGAACCCGGCGATGTCGTACGCCGTGATCGTCAGCGGCTCGTGGCTCTTGGCGATGTTGGGGTCAAAGCGGCTTCTCACGACGCCACCTCGTGCTCGGCGGCCTCGTGCGGGAAGTCCGTGCCGCTGTCCTCCGGCTCGCTCGCCAGCCAGTCGAGCTTGCCGTTGATGAGGTTCAGCAGCTCGTCGGCCTGGGCCGGCGTGTAGAAGCCGGACTTCAGCCGCTGCTCGGTCACCGACTGCATCCGCTCTAGGTCGCCGACCTTGGCCGCTTTGTTGACCGCAAGCCGGCTACGCTCCATGTCGCCTGGCGTCGCAGCGACGACGGCCGCCGCAGGCTCAAACCGCTCGACGTGCGCGACGGTGATGCCCGGTGCCACGTCCTTGACACTATTGGTCAAGGGGCGTGCCGGCTCGCCCTGCGGGCGAATCATGGCCGGTTCGTTGGCCGGATAGTCCTGGGCCTCCTCGGCCGTCACCAGGCCCTTGAGAACGTCGGGGAAGGCGTCACGCAGGGCGAAGCCACGGGCTCGCAGTTGCAGCATCCGCTTTGGATTCGTGATCCACGGCGTGTCTTGGCCGTCCCTGCCACGCTTGCCCCAGAGTTTCGCCGTTTTGGCGTCGGCGACGCTAAATCGCGTAACCGTCGGCTTTGGGCTTCCTTTGCGTTTGGCCGTGCACACGGCCACTAGGCTTTCGCCATCACCTTCAAACTCTTCCGTGACCCACTCGCACGCTGGAGACGAAAGGCACAGGGCCTTAGCAGCGTCGCCCCAAATGCTCGGCCTGCCGTTGATGACGGCGATGCACTGGAGTGACTGCATAGGAGCAAGGCCGATTTCCGCGCCGTGCTGTATCGCCAGCATGCACGCCTCGGGCTTGCCCCTGAAATCCTTCGGTGCGAACTCGGTCGCCGCTACGACCTTGGCGAACCGGAAGGCGTCGTCGAACGTGGCGAGGGCCAGCCCCCTCGTTGGCGTCGTGTTGGTGCTCAGTTCCGTGGTCATCTCTGCGTCCTTTCGTGATTCGCAAACTGCGAATGTCCTGGTGAAATGCCGGCTTGCGTCCTGCTCACCGGCTCGTTGTTGCGTCCCTGCTGCTGCGGCTCCGCCGCACTCCTTCCGACAACTAGCTCCGCTGGCCGCCGGTCCTTTCTGCGGTCCTAGTGCGTGATTGCTGACGGCTCGGCGTGAATCACTTCCCTGGGCCAGTGGCGGTGCCACGAGCCCTGCGACTCCACGGCGAGCATTCCGTCGTCGTCAATCCAGATCACCTTGCCTGTCCAGTGCGTGCCGTCGTGCCACCGTCCGCTCACCGTGTCGCCGATGGCGTAGGTGACTCGATTGGCAGGGCTCTGCGTCTGCTCGCCGAGGCCGGCGATGGCAGCGAGGTATTCGTTTTCGTGCGGGCTGCTGGGGTTCAAAATCATGGGGGCTCTCTCCTTGGGTGGGGTAGTGTACGGGTGTTCACTACCGAGGCAAGATGCTGTACCAACATTCCAGTGTGAGGCTATCGTCGTCGGCAGCATGGTAGCGTCGTCGGTAGGATGGGTCAACCAACGGTCTTCCATGGCAAGGCGGTCAGAAACTCCAGAAGGTCATGCAGGGCTCGAGCAGCCGGCGAGTCGGTGCCGAGCTCCTGGCCGATGCGGATCAGGACGAGCGACTGCATGGCGTGGTTCCAGTGACGGTGCATGGTGTGGCCCTCCTTGGCCCGAGAATCCTGTGCGTGGTTTAGCCCTGCATGGCTTCGGCGATGGCAGCCCGCCAGAACTTGATTCCGCCAATGGCCCGCATGTTCCGAGCGGCCCACTTGGCGGCCTTCTCCACGTCGTTGCCGCTCGTCGCGACCCAGCCCCGCAGCATGTTCTTGGTCTTGTCGTTCATCGTTTCGTCTCCACTTAGTGTCCGCGAGTCTCATTTGCTCGCATGGCCGTATTCTACCGACATCGGTAGGTTATGCAAGTGGGCTTCAAAGATTTTTCTTTGGTGGCCGTTTTCCCGGGGGAAACTCAGGTGTCGGGCTGGAAGCCGCCGGGGGCGGGGCCGGGGGAGATTCCGGCGTCACGGGCCTTCTGGCGGGCCTTGGCCAGACGCTTCACCTGCTCGAGATCGAGCACCAGGGCCCGATTGTTGAACTTGCTCGACCACAGCTGCGGCTCGCCACCGCCCTCGGGCTGGCGGCACATCTGCCTCACCCGGCCCATGGTGCAGCCGAGGATCTCGGCCGCCTCTCGGCAGGTGCAGAGCGTTCGCTTGGGTTCTTTCAGTGCCACAATCATGCCGCCGATTCTACCGACGTAGCAAGTCGGGTCAAATCGCCGCCTCCGTTGCCCATCGTACTCGAATCTCTGTACAGTATCGCAGCCGGCCGAAACCGGCGATCTTTCTAGCGGATGGGGTGTAGTTCGTTGTTGTGTACACCTGTACAGATGGGTATGCTTGGGGCAAAACAAAAGGTGCTTAGCCATGACACTCAGAGAGCTCTTTTTAGATCGGATTGCCCCGCTGAAAAACCTGAGCGACCGGAGCATCACGATGTACTGCTCCACGCTGGACAGGTTCGCAGATTACCTGGGCCACGAGCCTACCGTGGACGACCTCGACGACTTGGTGGCATCCAAGTTCCTCCGGTGGCGGGCCGCCACGGTCCACGACAAAAAGCGGGGTCTGATCTCGCCGGCCAGCCTGGCCAAAGACTCGGCCCACCTGCGGAGTTTGTGGACGTGGCTGGCGAAAAAGCGGTGGAAGAAGACGAACGGCGAACTGCTGGAGTTTCCAGATTACGCCAGACCCCGTGTGCCCAAGCCGGTCCCGAAAGCCTACAAGGCCGAGGAGCTCAGCCGGCTGATTCAGGCCGCCCGGCACCGCAAAGGGCTTGTGGCGGGCAAACCGGCCGCCTGGTACTGGATCACGAAACTGCTGGCCATGTTCCAGACCGGGGAGCGGATCGGCGCGGTGCTCGAGCTCCGGTGGGCCCAGGTCGATCTGGAGCAGCACACCCTGACGTTCTTGGCGGCCAGCCGCAAGGGCCACAGAGAGACGATTACGCGGCCGATCACCGCAGCCCTGTCTCAGATGCTGGCGATGCACCAAGGGGCTCCCAGCGAGCGTGTGTGGCCCTGGCGGGACGACCGGGAGATGCTGTCCTGCTACGGCTCACTCAAGGTTCTGTGCCGCACGGCGGGCGTGCCGTACAAGCCGTTTCACGCCATCCGCAAAAGCACGGCCTCGTACCTGAAGCGGGCCGGCGTCTCGGCCAAGAAGCAGCTGGGGCACAGCAGCGAGGAGATGGCCGAAAATCACTATTACGACGAGGAGATCACGGGCCGGGAGTCCAACCTCGACCACCTGCCTGACATCACGCAGCCGCCCCCAGGCGGGCCCGGGAAGCCACGGTAGCCCGGCGAGTGAGCGCATGCTGCCGACCTAGAAAACACGGCAACCGCTGGATGATCACGAAACCGATTTCGGGATCATCTGTGGCCGGCACAGGGCGAGCGACGCGGGGAATCCCACATGTGAACGTTTGTGATCCATCCGGCAGGGGATACAATGACAAAACGGCAACGGGGTGCAACCCGCTGCCGTTTCTAACCGCGCCCGTTGTAGGAGAACGAACATGGCTGAACATCAAGATAGCAGCGAGGCCGAAAAACTTTTGGTTGAGCGCAGGAGGCTGGCGGGCCGCAAGAAGTACAGCAGAGCCTTTGAAAAAGATCCTGAATACAACAAGAAGAAATACCAGAGGCAAAAAGAAAAACGAAGGCTAGGTCTTTTGCCGCCATTGAAACGTCGAAAGCAACGCAAGCATTGCAGGCGATCAACAGAGCTTTCTAGGCAGCGTGACAAAAGAAAGTACGCGAAAAACAAGCACAACATTATAAGCAGGGTAGTCAGGCGACAAAGAGAAAGGTATGCGACAGACAAGGAGTATGCCGCGTGCCAAGGCTTGCGGTCACGCATGCGATACGCGATAAGGTCGCAATCAACTAAGAAAACAGCGCGTACGATTGAACTACTCGGCTGCACGGCAAAAGAACTTGCGTGTCACATAGAGTCGCAGTTTGCAGAAGGAATGTCCTGGAGCAACCGGAGAGAGTGGCACATTGACCACATCATCCCCGTTTCGGCGTTTGATCTTACAGCCGAAGAAGGGCAGCGGGCCGCCTTCCACTACACAAACCTTCGCCCTTTATGGGCACGCGACAATAGAGTGAAAAGCTCAAAGCCACTAGTAATGCAGCGAAGATTTTGCTTTGGCTATGTGACCCTGGCAGACGAGCGTCGAGCCGAGGCGCGGAAGGGAGGCCAGGCCACGGAAAGGAGACGTGCCTAGCCTGCAACCTTCCGGCCCGGCTCAGTAGACCGTGGTACGTCTCTCTTCCGCCCTGGCCCGCTGCACCGCCGCCTCGCCCTTCACGCGGCTGAGCTCCTTGAGCAACCGCATGACGTGCGCCGCAAGAACGCCGCTTGTGCCCTGGTCCCAGCAGCCGCTGAACTTGCGGGCGTCCCACTCGCACTGCTGCAGGTAGGCGTCGGTGAGGGGCTCAGCCATTCTTGCCCTCGTCGAAAAGCACGATAGCCAGCAGGCTATACGCAGCGAGATCCAGCAGCGTGTCACGCACGCCCTCGTGGACGAGCCGGCCGGTGCGGCAGTACGTCTTCAGCCGCTGCACCTTGTCGGCCACGCGCACCATGCAGCCACGCCACGGCTCGATGCCGACGAACTCGGCCCCTTGGCGGATGTTGGCCAGCGGGTCGCTCTCGCTGCCGTAGTCTTGGCTCTTGCTCAGGTGAAGCGTGCGGAGCTCCTCGAGCAGGTCGAGAAACGGCAGCGAGCCAGGCCGCTGCTCGTGCTGGATGCCGTCGCCCTTGAGACGATGCTGCTCAAGCAGGTGCTCGATGTAGGGCTCGTCGCCAATGCCGTCCCATTCGACGTGTTGCGTTTCCTCGGTACTTGCACCAATGTGCCGAGGTTCTGTCGCCGGCTGCGACACGTCGTACCACTGCTCATGCGGCCTGCCTGCGGCCTGGGCGTCACGCCGCTGCTGCACGGCCTGGCGGAGTTGTTCGTTGGCGGCTTCAAACGTCGTCGTCATTGTCGTCCCTTGGTGAGTCATGAAACGAGGCACGTAGTTCGGTGTGGTCTGTGTTCCACCGGAGTAGCATCCACCATCCGCCAAGCGGTCTGGCACTCATGCCTTTCTCAACGGCCCAGCCGTCGGTGAGGCACTCCTGCTTGTAGGCCGCTGACCGCACGAGGTGCATCGGCCGCACCTTGGCAATGCCGGTGGGCGATAGCCGCTGGCGTGTCGCCTCAATCAGCGTTCGCTGGTGAACGTGGCCGGCGTGGATGCAGTCGGCGTCCACGTCTACGAGGTAGCGGCTGTAGTCGATCACGCCACGGGTCACGGGGCCGCCGCCGCCGTAGCCGTGGTGGTACCAAAGTCGGTACAGGGCCGAGTTGGTCTTGCCGGTCTTCGCACGGAACAGCACCCAGCCGGCGTAGCCAGCGTGACGCACCTTGCTCCCGCGCATCCGCAGCTGCTCCACGAGCCTGGTCGTCAGGCACGTCTCCATCCGCTTACGCACCGCCGTCTCGTGGTTGCCCGGCGTTATCAGGGCCATCTGCTCACGGTAGGGCTCCAGCCACTCCGCACACTGCGTGACGATATCGTCGTAGTAGTTGCCACGCTGGAACTCAGGCCGCACGTCCCATTTGCCGTTGGATCTCGGGTCGTACTTGCCGCCCATGGCGTCGAAGTGATCGCCGATGGACAGCACGGCGGCGTTGATCTCTTTCGCCTTGCGGAGATCCGCAGAGAGCTTGTCCCGGTCGCACTTCACGCTGTCCCAGTGCCAGTCGCTGGACAGCAGCACCCACAGCCGGCTGGCGAAGTCGATGCGTGTGACGCCGCCGTCAAGCGTGGTGACTAGCCATGGGTCGCTGGCGTTCTTGCGGCGAAACGTGCCGGCCGATCTAGCCATCCTGCACCTCCCGGTAGCCCAAAGCCCACAGCACCTTGGCGATGTCCTTGCCCTGCTGCTCGACGTGCTCCTCGCTCTGCGTCGGATTCAAGGCGTGCAGCAGTTCATGCACCAGCACCTCGAGCTTCTTTCGGCCACGCATGCGGGCGTCGAGGATGATGCGTGGGTGCTTCGCCTTCTGGGAGAACGTGTACCCGTAGGCCGCACCCTGGAGCTTGGTGAAACGCAAGAGCCACCGCTCGTCGCCGTTCAAAGTGAAGACGTGATCGTCGGCCACGGCGTGCCCTTTCGACTCTCACCGTAGCGGGCGAGTCAACCTTCCACCGGGCCCCAGCGTGGCGGATCGTCAGGGCATCGCTGGTCGGCCCACGACAACTTGCTCAGCCACTTCCGCTCTCGGGCCACCGGGCATCCACACAGACCGCACGCCTTGCCGTCGAAGTGCGGGCACGCCGTGCAGATGTCGTGGCGTCTCTGTACCTCGGCCTCGCTGGCCATCGGGGCTCCAGCAGCTACGTGCTTGGCGGCTGCGGCTGCAAAGTTGGCTGCCTTCTGGAGTAGCGTCGGCTGCGACTGCTGCGACGGCTGCTGCTGCTTTCTGTGCCGCATGTAGGCGGCCCGGTCAAACGGCGGGATCGTGTGCAGCGTGATGCCGTATGGGCACTCTTCGGGTGCTCCGACGGCGGCACGCCACTCGGCCACCGCACGGCATGTGCCGCAGGCACCACGAGCGACACAGTGGATGGATTGAAGAAAGTCGTTACTCAAAGAACCACGCCACAGTCATGCTGATAACGCCGTACGGGCCGCATATCTCACCATTCTTCACAACAAGGTTCAGTTTGAGGTACACGGTCCCGTCGCCGTTATCGACCACAAATGGCACCAGAGTCTCGCTCTGAGGAAGTGGCCTTGTCGGCAAGGGCTCTGACGGGTTGTTGACGACGCATGGGTCGGGCAGCGTTAGGGTCCTGTCCTCGCCTTCTATAGTGCCGTGGTCGTCAAACAGTGCGCCCTGAAAGACGGTTGCTCGAGGCTCGCAGCCGGGTGCTGCCGGGAAGTCGGGGCTTCGCACGTAACACACCAACTCTTCGCCGCAGCATGACGATTCCGTACACGGGTTGTCTGGGTCAGGGCAGACCTGCCCGAAGTCGGGTTGGTTCTGAGCGTCGCATCCGCTGTAGCAGTTGCAGTCGCAAAAGTCTGGCGCAGGGGGGATGGTGTCGTCGTAGGAATACGTCCCGTACTCAACACCTGGCGGCTCGCACGGCGGCGGCTGGTCGCAGCAGCACGCCTGCTCGGTGCCGACGGCACCGTTGCGGAAGATCGGCCCGCCGTTCCACGAGATGAGCGTCATGCCGCCGTCGAGCAAGTGGTGATGCTGTACCACTGCAGCGACACGCACGTAGTGGCATTGGTGTTGCCTGGGTCGATGTTGGACGTGTGGCCCAGCAGCTGAATGGCACCGGCACTAAACCCCGGCAGCGTGGCCAGGTTCAGCCCAGCAATCGACATGCCACACGTTCCTGACGTATTGCCCAGGCTGATCTCAAGCACGCTGTTCGTGCCCATGGCCCGGCCGAACACGACGAACTGCGACACCGAACTGCTGGCCGTGTCGCCCTCAGAAGAACGGCACCAGTTGTAGACACTAGCCGTGGCGGTGCTCCCTACCAACGTCACCGTCTTGTAGGTGCCGGTGGCCCACGAGCCGGTGAACGTGCCGACTCGCAACGAGCGCGGCGTGCCATCCGCCTGGTTGCCGAAGGAGATGCCGCCGCTCTTGCGGTCGCCACTCTCTACGGTGCGAACCGTCTTGGCGATCCGCTCGGCCGCCTGCCGAGTAAACGTCACCCGCTCCGTCGAAGCCGGCTTGCCATCTGGACGCTGTGGCATGGCTAGGACACCTGCACGCTTCGGATGCTGATGGCCGGCTCGGGAGTTGTCGCACTTATTGCCAGATTGATCGTGCCGCTCAGAATCACCGCCGTGTTCGAGGTGACAGCAGACGAGTAGGCCGTGGCCGGCGTGTGGCTCGACAGATGCACGAGGTAGCGATACCGCCTCGGCGTGGCTCCCTGGACGTGTTCTACGGACGTAGGGGCGAAGCCTTGGCCGAAGGTAAGCGTGGCCGTGTGGGCATCGTTGGCGGTGTTCGCCACCGTTGCCAGCGACGTGGCCGTAAACACCCCGGTGCTGGGCGTGAACCACCGCAGCGGCCGGTCGGTGCTGTAGAACGTCGTTCCGTCCGACGTGGCCGATGAAAACACCGGGTACGCCGTGATCCGCAGCGCGGCCGTATTGGCCGTAGCCAGCGACAGCGTGAGCCTGGTGCTCGTGGCGGCCGTGATTGTGATGTTCTGGGTAGGCTGGCTCATGGCTTAGAACGGCGGCGTGCCGAAGTACGTGGAGAAGTCCACCTCGGGGAACACACGACGCACGAGGATGTCGGGGTACTCGTCGTTTCCTTTGATGTCGCCAGAAGTCGTAAGTGGCATGGGCGACGAAGACGGAATGCGTTCTTTTGTCTCGGAATCCAACACGTACGCGCGTTCTTTTTTTCCCGATTTGATGTAGTTCCAGCCGACGTTGGGCAACTGGAGATCCCAGCCAGATCGGCGGTACACGAGCTCGGCCGTCACTTGCCAGTAGCGGATCTCGACTCCGTTGACCACCTCGCTGGCCTGCTGGCCGCTGATGCCCGCACACTGCCACGTATGTGCGGCACCGCCCAGGTAGTTTGATGCGTTGATGCAGTTGGTGACGTTGGCCGCCGTGGCCAGCGGAAACGTGCTGCGGTTGCCCGAGATGCTGGCCCGCACTTCGGACTCCAAGGAAGTCACGTCCTCAAAGAAGTCGTTGGCGGTATTCACGAGTGTTCGCAGATCGGAGTTTCCACTGCCGTTGTAGTAGGTCAGGGCCGGCACCTGGGCACCACCCGTCGAGAACGACCACACATCAGGCCGGGCCAGCGGGTTGGGGTCAAGATCTTCCTGCCGTGGCAACTCGTAACGGTAGGTGATCTCGACGTGATGGCGGTCGAGCTCCGTGAGCGACGCATCAAGCATTCGCAGAAACGAATACTCAGGGTGCAGGTCGCCGTGGACAACGCCCACAGCGTTAATCACTGTCTGCGTTGGTGTCGGCTCATCGACGGTGGCAATCACCTTGGTCTCGGCACTCGGCGACTCGCCGAACCGATGCGAGAAAGTGCGCGGCAGGACTTCACGCCAAGCGAGAACGGCCATGGCTAGTTGAGAATCTCCACGGTGCCGATCTGTCCATTGCGGTTGAGTTGCTGCAACTCACGCAACTGCCGCTCTTGAATCTCAAGGCCACCAGCCTCGCCACCGGGCGGAGCCATCTTCTCCTCGAGCTTCCGAGAAGCGGTGTCGATCGCGGCGTTGAAGTTGGCCTGGAACTGGTTCAGGATGCTCCCGGCAGCCTCGGCAGCGACCTGCTGCTCCAGTTCAATGATTCGTGCCAACTGTTCAGGCGTAAGCGATGCCGGCCGCAACGACTCTGGCACAACGCCAAACTGGCCGCCGGCAGAGACAACTGCCGCTGATTGCTGCTGCTGGTCACGCAGTCGCTGCAGTTCCTTCTCGGCCTCACTGCGGATGTCCAGCCCCAAGATCGGGGCGAACTTCCGCACAAACGCCTCGATAAACTTGGCCAACTGCAGGAACGCATTGCCGGCCAGTTTGATGAAATCCAAAAGGCCGGCGGCGACGTTCTGTGCAATCTGCTGCGGCCCAGCCTGCCTAATCACTCCAAGAAGCTCTTGGGCGATCGCACTAATCGGGCCAGCAAGTTCGCCAAGGATGGACCCTGCGATGCCCTTTATCGTGGCCAGCACGTTGGCAAACGAATCGTTCATCTCATCAATGGCACTGACAGCGTCCTTGCTGACGACTTGCCCTAAAGCAATCGCTTCCTCTCGCATCTTCGTCAGAGCACCAGGGCCAAGCGTGAATAGTTCGCCAAGCTCGATGCCGCCCTTGCCGAAGAACTTCACCGCAGTGGCGGCTCGCTCTGCAGGGTCGGAGATTCGTGAAATAGCATCGACGACGAGCTCAAACTGCCGTTCGGGAGACTGCTTCTTCAAGTCCTCAAAGACGATGCCGAGCGCCTGGAACTTCTTCTGTGCCTTGTCGTCAAGCGTGGCCTGGCCAATGGAGATCGTGAGTTTCTGGATCTGCTTGGCAAACGACTCGACGCTCACGCCTGTCTGGGCGGCCGCCCTGGCGTAAGCCTGCAGGGCCTCAACGCCGACGCCGGTGCGGTTTGCCACGTCATTGAGAGCGTCGAGCTCTTCACCAACACTCAAGGCGAATGAGGCCACGGACGTTACGGCACCAGTGACAGAACTGGCGAGGCCAATAAATGCTTTGGTGGCGGCCTGAATCCCGCCGAGCGCGAGCTTGCCAATCTCAATGTTCTTGAGCGTGCCGAGATCGGCTGACGCCTTCTTCCCAGCCTCACCCATGGAGTCTAGGCGGTCGTTCACGTCAGCGACGGCCTTGGCCAACTGTGCAGTGTTGGCACTAATCTGCATCGCCAGTCCGAGTGCCGTGCTCATGCTACTTGCCGTCTAGGTCGATTTTCATTTGGGCGAGAACGTCCAGCATCTGCGTCTTGTGCTGAGGCGGGCGTTCTACTGGGATAAAGTCTCGCGGCTTCGGTGTCTGACCACGCCTGACGTGCGGGGCAAGAATGGCACTAGCAAGCACTCCCGTCTGTGCCCATTGGTTGTCCAGCGGCTGAAAGTAACGAGCCCAAGCGAGCCACTCAGACAGCTCCCGCGAGTCCATTCGCTGCTCGAGCTCGCCGACGGTCATCTTCAGATGGCCAGCAAGCATGAACAGGAACTGACGCGACGGCCGTGCGCTAAAGCTCGCCGGCTAGTTCGACTACGTCCGCCTCCGTGAGTTTGTTGTGCTTCTGTGCTACGTCGAACAGTTCGCCCATGACGGCACCGTCAAGCGCCGCCACCTCTGCGATTTCGTCGTCCTTCCAGATTCGCACGCCGTCTTGGTCGCACAGCGTTCGCACCAAGTAGAAGGCCCGGAAGTTTTGGAACTTGCCGACAGCCTTTTGCCGTATATCTACCCAAGCAAGCTCCCAATCGTCTCGTTCGCCAACGGTCAGCACTCGCACGTACACGTCGAGACTCCACTCCTTGACATGAACCTTGAGAGGCTTGCGAACACTTGCGGCCTTGATTTGTTCCTTGAGTCCCATGTCAGTCGTCCAATAGCTTGAGGGTGACGGTGTAGCGAGTGACGCCGTTGAGCTCGGAGTCAACGGCTAACGACTCCCATACTGCCGGGGTTGTCAATGTTTGGCCGCCGCCGGCAATCGACAGAGTGGCACGAGTGCCGTAGTTGGACGTGCCCGTGTTGGCCGAGCCAAGGCACGTCACGGTGCATGAGCCAGCGTCGTCCGTCCACGGAACTGTTCGGCCTTTGCTCGGGCCGCCGCCGTACGTCCACGAAAGCCCAGTCACTTCAGCGAACGTAATGGCGTTCCAGGTGACTGTGATGCCGTTTGAGTAGGTCGCCACGGAAAGTCTCCCGTGTGACTACGGCACCTGGAAAGACGCTGACCCACGGGCCGCATCGTTCACGGTCAGCGTGATACTGGACGACTTACAAGTTGCATTCACGGACAGAGAAATGCCGCCCGTGATCGCAAGCAGTCCCGTTTGCCCCTGTGCGATCGGAGTGCCGCTAGAGGCCAGGTACTCCATCGTGACTTCCTTGCCCGTGTCGCCAGCCGAGCCCTTCAGCGGGCGGGCCAGCGTCAGGACCGTCGCTCCAGTGGTCTGGGCAAGGTGCGAAACGTCGATCTGGTCAGTGGCCGCATTGTCGGTGATGGAATACGTGATGCTGGTGACGGTGTACGTCGCACCGGCAAAGACAAAGTTGGTTCCGGTCGAGTCGTGCGGCGTGTATGGCATCTTATTCCTCGCTCCACCAGCAGTCGTATCGCTGCGTGATTTGGTACACCGGCGGCAGGTCCGATCCGGTCAACGTCACAAAGTCGTCGGATTCGTCCTCGAGCGACGTTTGCTTTACATCTGTATTGTTCGCCGAACCGCCGTACCCATCCAGAACAGACCGCACGGCGTCAGCCGCCAGCCGGGCTTCCTCGTACGTGGTCCCGTAGATCGAAAACTCAATCGTGACCCGTGGCATTCCCGCTGGGCTGGCTAACGTCTGCTCCCGTTGCACGCCGGCTCGCCGCCAAGTCACGAGCGGCAGCGTGGCCGAAGACGGGGCCAGCACAGGGTAAACACGCTTGCCGATGAGAATGGCGGCTTGCGGGCTTCGCGCCAGAGCCGACGACAGAACGTATTCGGGTGATCGGAAAATCATTGGCGTGCTCGGCTAGGCGGAAAGTCCTTTGCCAAGTCCTTCTGGGCGTTTATGAGCGACTTGGTCATTTCAATCGCCAAGAGCGACCGCATTGCAGGCAGCGAAGTCCTGTAAGCGGTTTTGACGGGCGGCTGGCCCTTGCTTCCACCAACAGGCATCTCCCTGACGCTCAGCACCTCGCCTTTAGGGGCCTTTTTAAAGAACGCCTTCGGATACTTAGGCGACGTGTTAACTCGCACCACGCCTGCGTACTTGCCCCGCTTGGCTACCCGGGCGACCTTAAACGGCCCCAGCCTCTTGAAACTCGACGCTATTGATGCACCGCCTCGGCGAGAAGACGTGCGAATGATTCGTTCTTTCGTGCCGAACTCCAGAAACCCGGCGTGAAAAGCACGGTCTTTGCCTTTCTTCACCGAGCCGCCACGAGCCGAAGCAGACTTTCCGCTTCCTGCGGCCACGAAGCCAACCAGGCCGACGGCATTCCCTCTGCGATAAGTCTTGACCTTGCTGGCAATCGCTCTGGCAAGGTTCCCGGTCGGCCCTCGCTTTACGTTGCCCCGCAGGGCACTCAGCCCAGGAGCAAGCGACCTACGGATGGCCGCTCCCATGTGTTTTCTTGCCAAGCTAGGGGCGAACGACCGAAACGCCTGCTGTAGCTGGCGGAGCTCGGGAAACCCTACGCTCATTTCGATTCCGCTCACGATGTCACCTCTTCGCAAATGGCGACATGCTCTGACCGGTTGGCGTACTCAAGCAGGCTGACGATCTGCAGCACACGGCCACGCCACAGAAAACGCATGTTCTGCGTCATTCCTGACAGGTAACGGATGCGGACACGGTGCGTGATCGTCACGTCCTGCTGACCAGCCGCCAATGCCTCGCGGGCCGAAACGCCTTCAACGCTGGCCCAGACAGTGGCAAACGTGGCCCATGACAGCACGGTTTCGCCGATGCCGTTGCGGCTCTCGGTTGCCTGCTGCACCGTCACACGCTCTCGGAGATTGCCAGCGTTGATCATGTGCCATACAGCACGATGGTGTACGTGCCAGTGTTCGCGGCCGTTTCAATGAGTGCGTCTAACGATGCCGGAACAGCAGAGCACGCAACCTCGTTGTTCTTGGAAACAAGGGCCACGTTGTCGTTTGCGTCATGCAACTTGCGGAACTGACCAGGTGCCCCTTGGAACGCAAACGCAATGTGAGAAATGGCAGTGCTGGCGAACGTGACGAGATTGCCGCTGGCGTCTCGATATTGCGTGGAGTACAGGTTCAGAAACACCTGACTTGTGCCTGCGGTGCCAGTCACCACCGCCACCTTGCCGGCCGTGTAACCGACGCTCGACGCAAGCGACACCACCTTCAGCGACGTGGTGCCGTCCGTGTCGTGAAACAAGGCGTCTACAGCGATCCGGCCTTCAATACTCATCGGTACGATCCCCAGCGTTGCGAGTCGAGAAGCGACTTGACGCCGTATGGCACGTCTTGCGGCACAGCACCGCTAGAAACAGCCGCCTGCCTAGCGCCGTCGTACCAGTGAGCCACGAGCATCAGGATGGCGTGGCGGATGCCGGCTGGCACGCTCGTGCCGCTGGCGCCGTAGCCGGCCCACCACGTCACAGCCACGGCGTTGTAGTCGTCGAGGTTCGCCGGCCACGTCCCGGCACGCAGCTGCCGCACCACGCCAGGCGTCGAGTTGCGGTCCACCCGGTACGCCGTCGTGGACAGCGTGGCCGTTGAGTCGTCGCCCAGCGTGTAGGTGAGCGACACCGCAGTGGCCGTGCCGCTCGTGGCAATCGGCGGCCTGGGCAGCTCGATCTCGTAGGGGAACGAGTCCAGCCGCATCGTCCACTGCGTGTTGATCAGCGTGCGGTCAAGGTACTGCTCGCACCACTCACGGGCCGCCGTGATCAGCGTGGAGATGTAGGAATCGTCGTCGCTGATATCCACACGCAGGTGGGCCTTGGCCTCGGATACCGAGACGGGCTCAACCGCCGGCGGCGTCGCTCTGGTCAGGCTGCGGTACTGCACGGGGGCGTCCTCGTTTCCTGGGCGTGGCGTCGGCCGTCTCGGCCCGGTGCTCGATGGCCGCCGTCTCGATGGTCTGCTGCTTGTCCTCGACGGCGATGCCTCGGCTGATCCAATCGTTCGCCATGCCGTCGGGAACGTCCGGCAGCACCTGGCCACGCTTGTAGTGCCGGTAGCTCATCAGCATCCTTATCTTCATGATTCCCCCACCCTCCATGCAGTTTCGGGCCGCTTGCTCGTGGACGTGAACTCATTCGCCCACTGAAAAACCGGGCTCGTCAGGTTGCGGCCCGGCCACGTCACGACGTACTCGCCGTGGCCCAGCACGACACGGGGCGAGACAAAGACCCGGTTGCCGCTCGCTCGCCAGTTGGCCCAGAATGCAATGTCCGAGTCCAATCTGCCTTCGCCCCACGAGCCCTCGGGGTCGGGCTTGCTCCAGAACCACGGCTTCTTTGCTCGCTTGAGTGCGGCCGTGCTGATCACCGTCAGGCCGAAGTGGGCCGTGTCCACCTCTTGAATGGGCTCGGCAAACCACGACGGTGGCAGGCTTGTGTGCCCGGCATCCGGCGGCGAATCCAGCGTGCCCTTGAGCGTGAGCATGGGGCGGCCGTCTTCACGCTTGGTTTGCAGCCCGGTGATGGCATCGCACTGGAAAGTCATCGCCATGGCAAAGAGCGTCTCCACGTCTTCCTTCGTGAAGAACGTGTCGTAATCAATCGCCAGCAGGTACTCGGCCTTGTCGATGAACTGCTCGAACACCCGGGTGTTCACTTGGTCCCAGAAGCAGCCCGTGCCCAGTGTCGGCCGGATGCCGAGCGGCATCAGAGCCTGAGCCCAGGCAAAGAAGTTGCTGGTGAATCCGAGACGGGGCATCGACAGAACGGCCTCGACTCGGATATCTACCTGCGTGTCACCGACACGGACGAGCATGGTGGCCCCTCAAATGGAAACGGCTGGCAGAGCGTAGAGCCCTGCCAGCCGTCCACTGTGCCGCATGTGTCAAGCGTCAGCCGTTGACGAGCGTGCCGACGTTCTTGGTGGCCGCCGAGAACGGAGCCTCTTCGGCACGGCCCAGACGGGCCACGCTCGAGATGGCAACCGTGTTGCCCGGCGAGGTGTAGAGCGTCAGATACCGACGCTTGCCACGCATGTCCACATTGAACCGGGCGACGTGCCCAACGGCCGCCCCGGTCGTGGTGCCAGCCGCCACCGTGAAGTCGGTGCCGCCCACGAACCCGCTGATGTTCGTCTGGCCGGTGCCGGTCACGTCGTGCTGCGTCAGCCGGAGAACCGGAGCCGCATTGCTGGTGGTCGCCGTGAACGGCGAGTACACCACGTCGATGGAAACGTACTCGAAGCCCAAGGTGTCGATCTCGTGGCTGTGGGTGGCCGAGGCCGCCACACTCGCCGCCGAACGGGCGTCCGTCTTCGTCGCTGCGATCTGGATCATGGGAGCAGTTCTCCGTGGAAGGAACTAGGTTCAGGACGCCGTCTTGAGCGCGATCACCGGGCCCGCCTCGGTCGTCGAGCCGAGCGAGTGGAACACCGCATTGGCACGCACGATGCCGGTCACGAGGGTCTGGTCATACTCGACCAGCCGCTCCTGACTGACACGCAGGGCGTAGCCCTGACGCAGGCCGAGGGCACCAGCCATGGCCATGTCACCGAAGAGCACCTTGATCTTCGACGCATCCGTGCCGAGCGTGCTGTTCATCACATGCACAAGCGTCACGGGGTAGCCGAGGAACGTCAGGCCGAAGCCCTGTGCCACGCTGGCGTTGCCGCCCTGGCCGAGATCCAGCCGCTGCATCGCAGCGTGGTAGCCGGCCGGCGAGATGTACCACCGGGCACCAGGCAGGGCGTAGCGGGGGCACTTGGCGAGCACGGCAAGGAAGTCTTCCTTGTCGAGCGTCTCGAAGGAGTTGTTGCCGCTGGCCGCCGTCGCCACGCTGGCGGTGAACGGGGCGGTGTCGATCTTGACCGCCACGCCGTGGTGGCCGCCGAAGGCCGAGGTGCCCGTGCCGGTGAAGACCGCTTCGTCGAGGGCCTTGGCCACCGACAGCGAGTGCTCCGTGGCGATCAGGTCGGCGATGCCCACGCCGTCGGCCCACAGTTCGTTGCTGACCTTGGTGGCCACGCCGAACTTCTGGGCGACCAGCTGCACCTGCGTGCCGGTCATGTCGCTGTAGGTGAACTCGCTGCCTTCGCCGAGCCACGCACCGGTGACGCCGGTGAGCCGCTTCGGAATCATGAGCGTGTCGGACGCCATCGAAAAGTTCTGCAGGGCCGTGGGGGCCACGCCGTACGTCTCGACGTTGCGGATGATCTCGTTCGACACCTCGTCAGGCACGGCGAAGCCGCCGGTGCTGTTGACGCCTTCGACCATCGTGCGGCTCTCGACGCCGTGGTCAGCACACCACCGCCGGGCGTTGTCGTCGCCGGCGAACTTGGCACGCAGCCACTGGCCGAAACGGTACGCCGTCTCGTGCGAGCGGAACGCCTTGAGCTTGCGGCCGTCCCGCACCGGCTCGATGCGATTCTCGACCGCACGCACCTCGGGGGCCGGCGAGCAACGCTCGGCCACGCTGCGGAGATTCTTGGCCGACTCGACCACCTTGACCTCGAAGTCGATCGAGGCGGCGAGCTTCTGAGCCCGCTCGGTCAGGCCGGTGAGCTCCGCATCACGGGACTCGAGATCAGCCTGGTTGTCGGTCTGCAGGGCCGTGAGCGAGTCAATCCGCTCGGCAACGTCGTTGGCTTCGGCGCGAAGAGTCGAGAGGCGGTCCATGTGTGATCTCCAGCGGCGTGATTGCCGATGGAGTCCACTGTGCCGCTATGCACCCGGCCTCTTGCAGAACCTGACTTGCGAAACTGTTGTTTTGACAAACGCCACCGCACGAGCACCGCACCGTGGGCAACGGAGATACCGCTGCCGTTCATCGCCGCAGGCACGACTAGAGCGGCACCGCAACTTCTCGCCGCAGGTGCAGCGGGCCTCAGACATTGCGGAGCCTCAGCATGGCGGCCCACGCCTGGGCGACGCCACGCATGGCCGAACGCACAGCAGGCGGGGCCGCTGGCTCGCCCCGCGACGCCAGCCATGCCTCATAGGAACGCATGGCCACGCCGGCACTCGTCTGCGGGTACGCCGGCACCAGCACTGGGCCAACGTCGTACAGGCCCGAAACCTCTCGGATCTGCCGCACGGCCTTGCCGTCCTCGCCGGTGCGGAACGACTCGTGCTTGGGGTCCACCGTGAAGGCGAACGACGAGCCACGCACATCACGCCGCTGGATGAGCTCCAGCACGTCGGCCCGGCTCACGGGCGGCGTCACCACGTACCGCAGCCCCTTCTCGTCGCTGGACAACTCCAGCGTGCCAGACGACGTGCGGCCCAGCACGATGTTGCTGTCATGGTTGAACAGTGCGACCACGTCGCCCTTGCCACGCTGGCGGCCAAGGATCTTGTCGAACGCACCCGGCAGGATCTCTTCCTTGAACCCGCCCAGGTCGAGGCTCAGCCGGTTGTACACGGCGGCGTACCCAACGATGGCGGCCCGGCCGTCGGCACGGCTTTCGACAACGAGCTCGTTGTCATCCTCAAAGGCGAAGTCCCGGCGTTCAATCTCCATCGGTCTGCTCCTCTGTTTCGGCGTCGTCCTCGAGCTCGTCGGCCGGGCTGTCCTCGGCTTCGACCACCGGCGGCTCGGCCACCGGTTCCGGTGCAGGCGGCTCCTCGCCGGCCTTGTCCAACGTGGTCATGTTCAACTGAATGAAGTGCTTGTCGCCCTCGGGACCGAGCGGGTTGAGATTCTCCATCTCACGCACTTCGTTGATGCTCATCCAGCCGTTCTGGATCGCCGAGACGTAGTAGGCCGAGCGGCTCGCGTGATCGCCCCGCAGCAGGCCGCTGACGTTGTGCTCGGCAAAGTACTTCTCGTCGTCGTCGATCAGGTCACGGGCAATGGCCGCCTCCCACCGCTTGAGATGCGGCAGCAGGCAGTGCTGGACGAACTCGGTGCCCTGCACTTCGATGTTGCTGTATGTCGAGCGGGTGAGATCCTGAATCATGTGCGGCGGCACACGGAACGCCCGGCAGATCTCAATGACTTGGTATTGGCGAGTCTCAAGGAACTGGGCCGCCTCGTTGCTCTGCGAGAGCTCGTGGGCCTTCACACCGTTGGGCAGCACAGCCGTCCGGTGGGCACGATCCGGCCCACGGTGCATTCGCTCCCACTGCTCACGCAGACGCTCGGCCGCCTCGACGGGAATCGGGTTGTCGGACTCCAGCACGATGCCAGGGCGAGCACCGTTGCCGAAGTACGTGGCCCCGTGGGCCTCCAACGCTTGAGCCAGGCCGATGGCGTTTTGGAACAGCCGGTACGTCGGGATCGGGTGGATGCCGTCGCTGGTCGTGTACCGCAGGGCGAAGATCTGCTCCTGGCGGTACACCGTCTGCCGGCCATCCGGCTCACGGTAGAGGTAGCGAATCTGGCCGTTCTCTAGCCGCTCCTCCTCCATGCGTGACGAGTGCAGCGGCCAGAGCTCGCCCACCGTGCCGCGGGGGCCGGGCCGCTTCTCGGCGTAGCTCGCCCCGTAGTGCAGGTAGAGCCCGGTCATCCAATCCCGAAACTCCTGAGCCGTCTGCCACGGATTCGGCTGCGTGTGCAGCAGGCGGTACAGCGGATGCTCGGGCACCTTACGCTTGCCGCCCGTCGTCACTCGTTCGTACAGGTGCAGCGGCAGAGACGACACCGAATCCGAAATAACACGGATGCACGCCGTGTAGGCCGAGCAGGCCATCGACGTGTCGGCGTTGACTCGGATGCCCGAAGACGTGCGGCCACCGCCCATCTCGCCCCAGTCGATGCCACGGAGCTCGTGCATCCGGTAGTCGTTGGTGGCTGTCTCGCTCATAGCGTGATGATGTCCCAGTTCTGTTCGGCGGCCTTTCGCACGCTGTTGGCCTCCCATCCGCCCAGGGCGAAGATGAGAGCCACGATGCCGTCAATGCGACAGGTGCTTTTCTTCTTGACGGGCCGTATGTCCTCGAACGCTCCTGTCTCAACCGTCACGCCTGCGGCCATCCAGCTCAGCACTGGGTTGCCTCGGTGGCGAATCTTTTGCTGGAGCACTAGGCTCTCCAGCAACTTGGTAGGGCTGCTCATCGAGCGGAAACCCTGCCCAAATGATTCCACGGCCAACCCCGCTCCTTGCAGTTCCACGCCCAACTGCACGGCCCCTGACATGTCCATCAGCACCCGCTCCACTTGGTGCTTCTTGGCGTACTCAAGCACGTACTCTCGGATGACGCCGTGGTCGATGACGTTGCCGCTGGTCGCCGTGATCCAACCTTGATCCACCCAGTGCTGGAACGGCTGGCGGTCTGTCCGCTCACGCTCCATGATCAAATCCCGTGGGCTGAACAACATGCAGTCCACGTCGAAGGTGCCATCGTCGTGCGGAAACAGGGCGGTGACGGCCGACAAGTCCGTGCTCTTCGACAAGTCCATGCCGAGGATGCAGGGGCGGCCAGACAGCGGCACAGGCGGAGGCAACGCACAGGCGGCCCACTTGTCTGGGTCGAGGAATCGGTTGCTTGTCTCTGTCCAGATTCCCAGCGAGTAACGCAGCCAGCCATTGAGTTTCGTGGCCTTGTTGCGGGCCTCCATGGCGTCGGCCGCAAAAGACTCCTCGGTCATGGTGACGCCCATGCCAGGGTTGCACCGCCGCCAGACCGCCGGCGAGAAGTAGTCGTCCACGTCCTTCTGAGCGGCCCAGATTCTGCCGTAGAAGCGTGGGTCGTACGCCGGATCCGCAATCACCTGCTCGGCGTACTCGTGCTGCTCCCAGCAAATAGATTGCCGGTCGCTGCCGGCCGTCGTGATGGTGCAGATGAGCGGCTGCGGCCGTGATCGACCGGAGTACCGCAACGCTTCCCACAGCTTTCGGTCGGGCTGGGCGTGCAGTTCGTCAAAAAACACGAACGAGTACGACGGCCCCTCCGCAGATCCTGCATCACGAGAGATGACCCGCAGGCTGCTGTTGTTGCTGCGGTTCACAATCGTCTTGCGGCTGTCGATCACCTCGAGCAGGCCACGCAGCTCAGGTGACCCAAGAATCATCTTGGCCGTTTCGTCGTAGATGATTCCCGCCTGGTTGCGGTCCTTGGCGGCGATGCACCCCAGTTCGCCGACGCCTTCCATGACGAGATGCCAGATGGATAGGCACGAGAGCAGCGTGCTCTTGGCATTCTTCTTGGGAACCTCGAAGTAAGCCACCCGATACCTTCGCCGGCTGTCCTTGTCCTTCCACCCGTAGAGCGGCCGGATGACTTCGTCCTTGTGCCAGTCCAGCAGCTGGATCGGATCGCCAGCCTTGGCCGTCGCCCCGTCCTTCGTGTGGACGCAGACGCTCTGAAGGAAGTCGATGACGAGATCGGGATCCGTCGGGTCGTACGAAAAGCCCTCTACCCACTCACGCCTTCTGGCGGCGGGCAAGGAACTTGGACAGGACGCTTTCTTCCTTGGCATCCGGCTCAACCTTGAGGCTCGTTCTGGCCGCTGGCGACAGGCCAAAGTCGCTCTCTAACTGCCGAAGTTGGGCCGCTAACTTGTTGGCTATCGAGACTTCGGGACGCTGTGCGATGTACTTTACGTCGCCCTTGTCGTTGAGAATCGGGTACGTGTCGCCCTCTTTCTTGAGTTTGGCACGGGTGGCAAGCCACCACTCGTAGGTGTCGCAGTACCTAGCCAACGCTTCTACGTCGGCACGAGTCATCACCTTGACGGCCTGGAGCAGCGGCAGCAGCTCGGCCCACTTGCTGGAAGCAACTTCGCCGAGGTGCGTCGGCATCACGACGCCATCGGCTGGCGGCTGCGGCTCAGACTTGTTCAGGCGCCGGCGGCCGGGATTGCCCCGAACGATTTTCAGCGGCGTTGGCTCTGGCTTGGGTCCGCGACGGCCCATGACCTACCCCCTAGCGGAAACTTGCGACTGCGCACATGGAGC
>Ga0315901_10002906_pt1 | contig 22865 bp, 29 predicted proteins | sample LakEriMetagenome_10_FD_203761 | JGI IMG/M metagenome (GOLD analysis project Ga0315901, IMG submission 203761) | Freshwater fungal communities from buoy surface, Lake Erie, Ohio, United States - Buoy 2 MA116 | ecosystem: Environmental > Aquatic > Freshwater > Lake | place: USA: Lake Erie, Ohio... | reverse complement strand
ATGCAGACAGGCAATATGAAGGCGATGAGCCGGGAAACGGGCATCCCGTACAGGTCAATAATCTACTCCATCGAACAGGCCAAAGCCAAAATCAAAACCGCAATCGAGTCCAATGGATATTCTGGTCTATCCCATCCTGATTAGTGCCTTGACGACCCTTGCAGTCGTGGAGTTCCGGGTCCTGCCGGAATGGTTCTACGCTTTGTCCTTTGCGAAGCGGAAGCCGTTTTCGTGCATGACCTGCTTAGGGTTTTGGCTTGGGGTTGCCCTGACCCTGCCGACCTGCCAATGGTACTTGGCCCCAATCCTCGGTCTTGCCTCATCTGCCACCGCAATAATTATTCGGGAATGGACCTTCAAATGACCAACGACCAATTCATAGTGGCCCAAAAGCACCGCAAGTACTGGGACCAATATGTGGCATCCCTAACGATGCGCTTACCACCCGATGCGGTTGGTGAACTGCAAGCCATCCTGACCGCTCACGGACGACCGCCTACGAATTGGTGGTGCGCTGACTGCGTAAAATCGGCTCTCCAATACATTTACCTGCAAGCGGACCTGTTCCTCGAAGTCAACCAAAACACCATAAACCACTCCCTGAATGCCCCTACCAATTCCGAAGGATAACGAAAGCAAGGAAGGCTTCATCGGTCGCTGCATGAGCAATAACCAAGCCAATGCAGAGTTCCCTGATACGGCTCAACGGCTTGCGGTTTGTGGCTCAACGTGGGAGAATCACAAAAGGCAGCAGTTCGAGTCATACTCCGACTACGGCCAAGAGATTCGCTCCAACGCCAAGCGAGGGATAGAACTCAACGAAAGGAATGGCAACAAGTGCGCTACCCAAACAGGTAAGGTCCGGGCGCAGCAACTTGCCAACGGGGAAGCCATCTCCCTTGAAACCATCAAGCGGATGCACTCCTACCTGTCAAGGGCAGAAACCTACTACGACAATGCAGACGATACCTCGGACTGCGGTTACATCTCATATCTCCTTTGGGGAGGCAAGTCGGCTTTATCATGGAGCAGGAATAAACTCCGGGAACTTGGCGAACTCGAAGGCGAAGGATGACGAAGCCCAAGTGCAGGCTCGGATGGACTCGCTCATGATGGTCATCACCACCCTTTGCGACTGCATCGGAGCGGTGGACGATTCCAATGCTCCGAATGCGTTTGCGGTCAAGATGAAGATAGTGGACAAGATTGACGAACTGATTGATAAAATCGAATACTGATGAGTGGATTTCAAAAAAGAAAAACTTATTATACGGGGGTTGTTTATGAGTGGAACCTACCGACGGGCAGTACCTGCCCTTTCGCTAAGGAATGCAAGGTTACTGTAAATAGACAAACAGGTAAGTTTGACATAAAAAGAGGGCAGTATAAGTGCTACGCTGCAAGCGCAGAAAGGTTCCCGGGCGTTAGGGAATCAAGATGGAAAAACTTTGAAACGGCCTTAGCCGGAATTAAGCCAATAATACCAAAGAACTGTAAGGCCGTGCGTATTCATATGAGCGGGGATTTCTTCAATCAAGATTATTTTGATATGTGGTTGTCAATATGTAGGGAAAATCCAAGCGTTGAGTTTTGGGCCTACACGAAGTCCCTTAATTATTGGGTAAAAAGAATTAACGAAATACCTTCAAACTTGGTTTTAACGGCAAGTTATGGTGGAAGTTTAGACCACCTTATATGTGAACACAAATTAAAGAACGTAAAAATATACAAGAGCCAAGAACTGGTTGAAGATAATCGGCCCGTAGACGTTAATGATGATTACGCAAGAACTCCAAATATTAATTTTGCGCTCATTGATAACAACTTAATTTCAAAACAAAAGCAAGCAAAATGAAACGAGTACCCATAGGAACCATTAAGAACAACCCGAATAACCCAAGGGTCATCAAGGACGACAAGTTCAAGAAACTCGTGCAGTCCATCAAAGACCTACCCGAAATGGCCGAGGTTCGTCCCGTTGTGGTCAATACCGATATGGTTGTGCTTGGAGGTAACATGAGGCTCAAGGCCATGCGTGAGGCTGGATGGAAGGACGTGCCGATTCATGTTGTGGATTGGGACGAGGACAAGCAAAGGCAGTTTATCATTAAGGACAACGTAAGCGGAGGGGAGTGGGATTGGGATATGCTGGCGAACCAATGGGACGAGTTAGAACTGCAAGAGTGGGGACTTGACGTTTGGAAAGCCCCAGCAGAGATTGATTATTCAGACAAAAATGAGGAAATTGATGTAGACAACTTAGATGCTACAATGACTTTAAAACTGAATTTTAACGAGGACGAATACTGGCAAGTAAAAAAACAGTTAGCGCAAATAGCGTCAACTCCCGAACAAGCCTTAATGAAATTACTTGGCAATGAGTAAACATAGATTTTTGTATAAGTGGAATTTATCCGACGGCTATCCCGAAAGCAATCGACTGAAAGTGTTTGGCACGTTTATTTGTGGAGGTGGCTCAACAATGGGATATAAATTAGCAGGATTTGAACATTTAGGTGGTGTTGAAATTGACCCTGAAGTTGCGGATGTTTACAAAACAAACCACAATCCAAAATATTTATTTGTTGAGGATATACGAGATTTTGCAAATAGATTAGAATTTCCTAAAGATTTATATGACCTTGATATTTTAGACGGCTCACCGCCTTGCAGTTCGTTTAGCATGGCTGGCAATCGAGAAAAAGATTGGGGTAAGACAAAAGTATTTAGGGAGGGACAAGCAGAACAACGGCTTGATGATTTATTTTTTGATTATATACGATTGGCTAAAAAGTTGCAGCCAAAGGTTGTTATTGCTGAAAATGTAAAAGGTTTAATTCAAGGCAATGCAAAAGCATACGTCCACAGGATTAAAAAAGAATTTGAAGTAGCCGGGTACAAAGTGCAGTTATTTTTATTAAATGCTGCAAGTATGGGAGTGCCTCAAAAACGTGAACGAGTATTTTTTATTTGTCAAAGAAATGATTTAAATTTTCCTAAATTACAGTTAAGGTTTAATGAGGATGCAATACCATTTGGAAAAGTTGTTGAAGATGTTGAATATAATAATTTAACAAAAAACGAGCAATATTTATGGAATAATAAGATATATGGTGATGGCGATTTTGGGGTTATTAATGTAAGATTAGGGAATAAACAAAATTCATTTACGACTAAATTATTGTATAAGGACAAAGTTTGTAATACTGTAACCGCAGGAGACAATAATATATTATTTGATATTCCAAGAAAAACAACAAAAAATGAAGTTTGTCAAATAGGAACATACCCCCTTGATTACAACTTTAAAAAGATTGAACCAAAATATCTAATTGGCATGTCAGTTCCGCCTGTAATGACTGCACAGGTTGCGGCTGAAATATACAATCAATGGCTAAAAACAGCAGAATAACAGCAAATGGGAGCCGAGGATATAAAGCAACACGAGTTCAAGAAGGGGCAGTCAGGCAACCCCAATGGGCGTCCACGCAAGTACGTCAGCACCCTGATTGACCAAGGTTACAAGCGGTCCGAAATCAACGACACCATCCAAAACATGATGGCCATGACCTTGGAGGAAGTCAAGGCGGTTTGGGACAACCCAACGGCAACCGTCCTCGAAAAGACCATCGCCTCGGCCATCCGCAAGTCCATTGAGAAGGGAACGCTCTACTCGATGGAAACCCTACTCTCACGGGTGTACGGTCAACCCAAGCAGGAGGTCGCTGCAACCATATCGCCTCAACCAATATGGCAGGGCGTAAAACTACAAGTTGACACCAACAACAACGGCAATCAAGATTGATGGATTCCGCAAGAGAATCCGAATAGTTCAAGGCGGTTCATCGGCAGGCAAGACCTTTGCCATCCTGTCCCTGCTCTACTCCTATGCAGCCAACCCCGAATGCGGTCCGCTTGAGATTTCGGTAGTTTCCGAATCCATCCCCCACCTTCGCAGGGGTGCGCTCAAGGACTTCCTCAAGATGCTCAACATGACAGGGATTTACCAAGAGGAACTATACAACCGAACGCTGCTCCGATATGACTTTCCGCATGGCTCCTACATCGAGTTCTTTTCCGCTGACCAGAGCGACAAGATGCGAGGGGCAAGGAGGGACGTGCTGTTTGTAAACGAGGCCAACAACATCACATGGGAAGCCTATCACCAACTTGCAATCAGGACAAGGACCGCCATCTACATTGACTACAATCCAGTCCGAGAGTTTTGGGCGCATACCGAATTGATGAATGACCCCGATGCCGAGTTCCTGCTTGTTACCTATAAGGACAACGAAGCCCTTGACCCTGCCATTATCCGAGAGATTGAGAAGGCCAAGACCAAAGCCGAAACGTCAGCCTATTGGGCTAACTGGTGGAAGGTGTACGGCCTTGGTCAGGTCGGGACGCTTCAGGGTGCGATATACGAGGACTTCGAGGTGGTGGAGGGTATAGATGTCAGCCGTGCGAAATTCGTCGCCCTTGGGCTTGACTGGGGCTTTAGCAACGACCCTACGGCATTGGTCGCTATCTACCGGCAAGGGGACTGCCTGCTCATCCAAGAACTGCTCTACGCTACGGGCCTGACCAACCAAGACATCGCAGACAAGTTGCGGTCCTTGGGGATTACCCGGGCTTGGGAAATCGTGGCGGACTCTGCCGAACCAAAGAGCATCGAGGAAATCTACCGACTTGGCTTTAACATCAAGCCAGCAGAGAAAGGCCCCGATTCGGTTCGGAACGGCATCGACATCCTCAAAAGGTTCAAGTTGCAGGTAACCAAGGATAGCACAAACCTGATTAAAGAACTGCGGTCCTACACTTGGGCGACGGACAAAGAAGGCAAGAACACGGGGGTTCCGATTGACTCCTTCAACCACGCCTGCGATGCGATGCGGTATGTGGCACTCAATAAGTTACGGGTTAGCAACTCCGGAAAGTACGTTGTGGTTTAACTTTGCCCCATGAACCCCGAACGCATCCTTGACCTGCTTATCGAGATTGGCAAGACGGTTGCAGCCGTTTTCTTTATCATCACCCTTCTAACCCTCCTTTGGACTTTATGAAAGTCATCCACTACTACCACGTTTATTGCGGAGGGAATTGGCAGTTAATCTTGAACCAGCACATGATGGCGGTCTGCAACTACGGCCTCATCAACGTCTTGGATGAGATTCGTGTCGGCATCGTCGGTCCACCCGAACAACGCAAGGCGGTCAAGGAGGTGCTGGAGAACTCGATGGTAGCCGATAAGGTCAAGGTCGTAGTTACCCGGACGAATGCTTGGGAGCAGGCGACGCTGACCGAGATGTACCGAGCAAGTCAGGAAGAGGAAGCCGTGTACCTGTACGCTCATACGAAGGGGGCTGCGAATCCATCCTTGACCACCCAACTTTGGGGGAGGTCGATGCTATTCTTCAACGTGGTCGCATGGGAGCGGTCCCTGCAAATGCTCGAAGGCGTGGATGCAGTCGGATGTCATTGGATTACCAAGGAGCAGTTCCCACACATGGCTGACCAAAACAACCCCGAAGGCTATCCGTACTTTGGGGGCAACTTTTGGTGGGCCAAGTCGAGCCACATCAAGGAACTCGGTGAGCCGAAACGGGAGCAACGCTATCAAGCCGAACATTGGATTGGGAAGAAACCCGACACCAAGGTCTTTGATTCCAACCCCGGCTGGCCTTCGCCTGAAAAATTCGTTGTAACTTTTTGAGCATGAAACTACTCGCAAACATCGCATACCACCACAACCCCGAAAGGCTGCCAAACCTTATACGGGTCATCGAGGCTATTAAGTCCTACCCAGTACAAGCCGACATTTTCGTGGACACCAACGACCCCGAAGTCGTGGGGCTGCTTGCGAACCAACCCGTAACGGTTCACGCTCATACGCAACTATCGCATCCTTGGATGCTGACTGCGGTCCATCGGACTCGCATCAAGGAAACCTACAAGTACTTTGACTGGGTGGCCTACTTCGAGGACGACATGATGCTACCCAAGGAAGGGTTCGTGAACTTCACGGAGCGGTTCGATTCGATGTTTGCCGATGGATTGTACCCATCCTTCACTCGCATTGAAACCTACGACGACAAGGAAGGGGAATGTACCCCCGACGTGAACGAGGTCCTGCCCAGTTCGGTTTGGTGTCAGTACAACGGTAAGGACTATGTGAGCCTGCCCTTCTTCATCAACTATCACGCTTTTTGGATGTTCAGCGTCAAGAGGCTCAAGGAGGTGCTGACCCGGAACCCCGAAGAACTCGACAAAATCCCCGACAACGGTCTATTCAGGGAGAGCCTTGCGTCCTTCCCGATTTGGTCGCTTGGCTTGAAGCCGATGTTGGAGTTCACGGAGCAGGGCGAACTTGCGGACCATTGCAAGGTCTTTCACTTGACCAACAACTACAAGCACGGAAGCACCAACATTAAAACCCTGTTTAAGCGATGAAACAACTCGACGCTTTACGCAACACTCCTCGGATGTACTTTTTGCCCATCGACTACCATTCGGGCAACAACCGGGTGGACGGCCTCATTGACCTTTGCCAAAAGTACCTGAAGCCAACGGACAAGTGCGTTGAGGTCGGTTCCTTTTCGGGGGTGAGCAGTCAGGTCATCGCCCTGCATTGCGGAGAGTTGCATTGCATTGACACTTGGGACTTCGGTGGCACGATGCCAGCCGAGCAAATGTTTGACCTGATGCACCTAAACTACCACAACATCACCAAGGTCAAGATGACCAGCATCGAAGCATCCAAGCAATATGCCGATGGCTCCCTTGACTTCGTGTACATTGACGCTGACCATTCCTACGATTCGGTCCTTGCAGACATCAACGCTTGGAAGCCGAAGGTCAAGCCGGGCGGTTACATCGCAGGCCACGACTCCTATATGCCCGAAGTTCTAAAGGCGGTCATGGACTGCCTCGGAGAACCCTTGCAGTACTTCACCGACACCTCTTGGATTGTTAAGTTATGAAACTCCAAGACCTGACCATCGACCAGTTCCAACGCATCGGAGCCATTGAGTTTTCAAGCGTGCTGGGCGACTACGACAAGCGTGCAGGGGTCGTCGCAATCGTTGAGGGGGTGGACATATCACTTGTCCGAGAGATGTCCGCCAAGAGCGTCCTAAATCGCTACAAGGCCATTATCAGCGAGTGGAACGCACTGCCTGCATTGGGCTACAAGCGGAAGTTCAAAGCCGGGGGCAAGTGGTGGATTCCAACGGTGTTCACGGACGAGTTGACTGCTGGGCAGTTGATTGAACTCATGGACGCAAACACAACGGACGAGAAGCAGTTGTTGCAGAACCTCCACCGCATCATGGCGACCCTCTGCCGTGAGGGAGGTCTATTCGGATTCTTCCCGAAAAAATACGACGGGGCTGCCCATGCGGAACGTGCCGAACTGATGAAAAAACACGCTAAAGTGGGGGACGTTTGGGGCGTTGTCAGTTTTTTTTTGCTAAGTTCAGAATCCTACTTGAAAGTTTTGAGCGACTATTCCAAGCACCTGATGACGAAGGCAGGGGAGTTGACGTAAGTCCGCTCGCTGGCTACGGATGGCTGATGGTGGTTTGGAGGATGGCTAACAAGGACGTTCTCAAGTTCGATGCCATCTTTGCCATGAAGGCGGTTGAGTTCTTGAACTACGCCTTATTGATTCACGACATTTTGGAGGCAGAACGGATGGAGGCGGAAAGAGCGAGGCGCAGATAGACACTATCCTCGGCAGGGGACATTTACCCGTATGGAGACAATCATCCTCGCCAATGGTAAGTCCGTAAACAAGTTCGGCAGCGGTTCGATGAAAGATATCGACCAAGCCGCTCTTGAGGGCATTGGTTCAATCGCAGGACCCAAGAGTGGAGGCAAGTCGCCAACCTATGACGTGCTGGTCAAGTGGGTAAAGAATGTCATCGAACTTGCGAAGAAGAACCTTGAAGTAGCCAACGCAAATGCAGGGGGAACGCTATCGGCATCTATCGTGCCGGAGGACATCGAACTATCCGCAAAGCAAATCGTGGTGGCTATCATGGCTAACCCCTACTGGAAGTATGTGGACCAAGGGGTGCGAGGCAAAACGTCAAGCGTAAAGGCTCCGAGGTCGCCATTCCAATACAAAGACAAGTTCCCACCTGCCCAAGCCATGGCTGATTGGATAGCCAACAAGAGCAAACTCGTTGTGCCGACCTATTCCCGTGAACTCAAGCGGATGCGGACCAAGCAGGAGCAGGGATTGGTCGATGGCAGGTCTGTTGCGTACTTTGTCTACCATCAAGGCACAACGGCCACAAACTTCATGTCTAACGCCCTATCCCCCGAAGCGATAGATGTCTTGGTGAACACAATCGCTGAAACCCTTGGCAAACCCATAAGCGTAGCAACCAAACTGTAAAATGGCAACAACCGTCCTTTCAGGGTCGCCCCAAGTGGCTACACCCGTTTACAACAAGATGCTTTTCAAGGTCAGCAGCAACGAGATAGCCCAGCCTAATTACCGATTCGTTTGCGATGTCAAAAACAATGCGGGGACGATATTCGCACGGCTCAAGTGCGACAAACTGCCCACCACCAACTTCGGCTTCTTTGACGTTGCCAAGGTCGTTGAAACGCTGATTGCCCCGACTAAGCCATCGCTGACCCAAACGGGCTTCGTGAATCATGCCGGGTATTATTCAGGTTACAGGCTCGACTTCTTCGACGAATACGGCAACACCCCAGTCGTGTACACGGGAACGGTAACGACCGTCAGCGGGGTCATCGCATTTGCAGGAAACTTGGAGCAGTTAGAGTTCCAGTCCTACAATTCTGCGACTCGATTCCCTTCGGGTACGCTTTTGGGTAGTTTGGCTTTGACCACCCCGACCCGATTCGTGTGGCACTCCAACACCGAGGCGAGGTGGCTCGTTCAAGGGAAGGGAACCACAACGGCCAACTTTGATAAAGCCATCATTCGGTATTACACGGCAGGGGGTACGTTGGTCCGAGAGTACACGGTCAACAACGGCCAACCAGCGGTGCAGCAAATCGTCCGCTTTGGTGCAGGGCCAAGCAACGTCCGGGCATTGACTTCGGGTCAAGCCAGCGACGGGTTCAGCGGTGAGTACCTGTTCCCGTCCGATGAAGGCGAATACTACACCATCGCCTTCGGGGACTCCGCTTGGAACGACTTCAATCAACGCTGCGATGCGGATGGAGCCGACACGGCCGAAAGTTCATTCTGCTTGGAGGAACGATTCAATGAACTATACGAGGACAACTACGACAACTTCGGGCAAGAGTACACCTACATCAAAGGCCCCTGCGAGCGATTCAACTCCATCCCGGTTCACTTCCAAAACAAGTGGGGCGGGCTTGATGCGTATGTCTTCACGTTGAAGAACCGCAAGAGGGCCAACATTACCCGGCAAACCTTCGGCTACAACTCGGACGTTTACGCAACCACGACCTACGACAAAGTTTGGGCAGGGGAGTTCGACTACGTTTACGCCCTCAACTCGGACTGGCTGACGGATGCAGAATCCGAGTGGCTGATTGAGATGGTTCGCTCCGGGCAGGTATGGCTTGAATTGGATGGGCAGTTAGTTGAAGCCATCGTCAACGCTAACACCTATCAATTCACGACTCGCAGGAACGACCGCCTCACGCAGTTGCAGGTTGAGGTTGCAGTCGCTTACAAGAACAACATCCTATGAGCGTAACCCTCATCGCCTACCCTCTCAACGAATCAAACGCAGAGGTTCCCTACATCCTCGATACTATGGGCGAAATCGACATCGCCCTGACCTTTTCGGTGGAGGACATTGCCGACATTACCAAGCGGAGAGGGTCGTTCTCCAAGACAATCACGTTGCCTAATACGACAACAAACCGGGACTGCTTTGGTCATGCTTACAACATCCAGTCCTTTGTCGGTGGATTCCAACCGAACAAGAAGATTCGTGCAGCGATGTGGGAGGACGGGGTGCAGGTGTTCAGCGGGGTCCTGCAACTGATTTCCATGTCCAAGATTCGGGGCGAGGTTACCTACGAGGTCGGCTTGTTCTCCGAGGACGTGAGCCTGTTCAAGGCTATTGAAGGCAACCTCCTTGCGACAACGGTTGGGGTAAGCGGTATGAACCACAACATCACCTCATCCCATGTTTCTGCGACTTGGACCGCAAGCGGTGCAAGTGGTTACGTTTACGGCTTGATAGATTCCTACGGCTACACGGACGTAGTTACGCAGGGGTGGTTTGCCGTGCCTGTTTACAAGATGACGCCGAGCATCTATGTCAAAAAGATGGTGGACCTCATCTTCGCACAGGCAGGGTATCGCTACACGTCCAATTTTTTCAACTCGGAGCGATTCGGAAAATTGGTTATTCCTTACGCTGCTGGGCAGTTGGTGCTTAACCTTTCGGGGTCTGCGATTTTTGTTGCAAGTACGGGGGCGGTTACAGGGGCAACAAATCAAAACCTGACGATGCGGTTCCAAGATGAAACTGGGACCTACTACGACCGGCCCGGATATTGGGTTCCTTCGTCAAGCACCTTTGTCGCTCCGGCAGTTCCTACGAGATGGAATATAACCGTTACATATTCTTTACAACTTGTTGGTGCAGGAAGCAATACGGCAAGGTTTAATATGTCGGTCAGGAACTTGACCAACTCAACGGATAATGCGGTAATAACAGGCCTACAATTACCTTTAGATGCAAGTGGAAATACGCAAATAAACGCCACCATTTTCAGCAACGTAACCATTCCGGCCAATACGACTGCAAATATCGGATTCGTGTTTACCAACCCTGCTGGAGCCGGAACAATTTTTTCGGGTGCAACGGTCTTATGGGAGTGCCTTGAAAACCCTGCTGCATCATTTATTGACATGAGGACCGCCCTGCCTGCTGACGTGAAGCAGAGCGACCTCCTGCAAGATTTGCAAAAGATGTTCAACTTATATTTCATGCCGGACCCTGCCGACCCGAAGAACCTCATCGTGGAGCCTTGGGTGGACTTCTATTCCAGCGGTGTGGTTGACTGGTCGCAGAAATCGGATGAGAATGCAGAGCAGAACATCACGAACGGGGACCCGAACCAATACAAGACCATCGTGTTCAAGTACAAGGATGCCGGGGACTATTTGTCCAAGTTGGATAAATCAAACTACCCATTGGCAAAGGAAGGCTACGGAGGGCGAATCTTCACGACCGACAACTTTTACGGCAAAGGCGAGAACGTCGTCGAACTCGCTTGCAGCACTCTAATCCCTGCGAATTTCACGACCGACAAAGTAATCGGCAGGGCTTGGGACTTGGATGGCTCCGCTTTGTCGGGAACCATCAAGACGTTGCAGAGCGGGTACAGGATAGCCCAATACAACCTCATCGAAGCCCCGACGACGTGGGCCTATCAATACGGGGTCAGCGGTTCGGTAGCACTCGCAGAGTCGTTGTTGAGCCTGCCCTTTGTCAGCCACCTTAACAACCCTTACGCAGCAGATTTTGACCTTGCCTTTGGAATCCCTAAGCAGTTGTACTATGCGGTGAATGTCGCCGCAAATAGCGACCCTTACGCATACACAAACAATAACCTGTTCAACATCTATTGGTGGAACTTCATCCAAGAAACCGTCAGTCGTGAGGCGATGCAGTTGGAGTTGTCCATCATGCTCAATGCCGTGGACATCAGCCAACTCGACTTCCGCACTCCCATCTACTACGGAGGTGTCCGTTGGCGGCTGCTTGAAATCAGGGACTACGAGATAGGTCAGCAGAAGCCGTGCCGGGTAACCCTTCGCAGGATTCTCAACCTCACCGAGTTTGTCCCAAAGCAAATCTATTACTTCCCCTACGACGGCCCTGTCCCTGCAACGGATTCGGACTACCCGAACGAAGTCCCTCCGATTCCATCGGTCAAGGAACTGCCAGCGGTTGCAGGTCCTCCCGGTGCAACGGGTGCGACAGGAGCGGTCGGTCCAGCAGGTGAAGGTTTCACACCGGGCGATGCAGCAGGGGACATCAAGTATTGGGACGGAGCCGATTGGGTCAACTTGGCAATAGGAACCGAAGGTCAGGTCTTGGAGGTTGCGTCGGGATTACCATCATGGCAGGATAAATAAAAACTATGGCAGTAACTAAAGAAATCGTCCTTGAAGTAGGACTCAAGGACTCAACAGGTCAAGGAACTGAATCCGCAAAGAAACGGCTCCGTGATTTACAACGTGCGCTCGTTGACCTTGCGGTTGCCGGGCAAGAGAACTCCGAAGAGTTTAGGAGGTTAGAAGCCGAGGCAGGAGAGTTGTCCGACACCATTGGCGATGTTAGCCAAAGGGTCAAAAACCTTGGCTCGGACACTAAAAACATTGAGGCATTCACGCAAGCGGTTCAAGGCGTTGCTGCTGGCTTTCAAATCGCTCAAGGTGCTGCTGCATTGTTTGGTGAGGAAAACGAGGACATCCAAAAGGCATTGTTGCAGGTCAATGCGACCATGGCTATTGCCAACGGAATCCAACAGGTAATGGTCCTCCTGCAAAAGGAATCGGCTATCTCAATGACGGCCAACAGGATTGCAACGGCCCTTTACGACAAGACGTTGAAAGGAACCATCGTAAGCCTTCGCCTCTTTAGGACTGCCTTGATTTCAACGGGTATTGGTGCAGCGATTGTTGGTGTTGGATTGCTCGTTGAGAACTGGGAAAAACTCACAAAAGTCGTAAAGGATTTCTTGGGCATTGAAACGAAAGACCTCAAGGCCGTATCCGAATTGGCACAAAGGCAGGTTGAACTTGCGGAGGCAAGGGGCGAAAGCGAGGCAAAGGTTCAGAATCTCTTGATGGCTGCTTATGACGCAAGGATTGCAGCAGCCGAGAAAGAAGAAGAGCGAGCGCAACTGATTCACGAGAAAGAAGTCGCAAGGCTAACATATCAAACCAAACTGCGAACCGATGCAATAGAAAAGCAGAAGAAAGATGCAGAGGATTTGAGGGCGATGGATTCGGCAGCCAGTCAAGAAGCCGAGAATTTTCGCTTGGCTAAAATTGGCAGGATAAACGATGAACTCGCAAGGGAAAAGGCTTTGCGAGATGAGAAACTTGCAATCCTTCGGGAAGAAAAGAAACAAAGGGAAGCAGACCTCAAAAAGAGATTCACGGATTCGGACGAGTTTGCCAAAGCCTATATTCTGCTGACCGAGGAAATGCGACTTAAAGAGCAAGGCATTGCAGAGGATAGTGCAGACAAAATTTCGAAGATTGAACGCAATCGTAGGCAACAGGACTTGCAGATGGCATCAAATGCCGTTGGTGCGCTTGGTGATTTGCTGACCGCTGGCTTGGGCAAATCCGAGAAAGACCAACGGAAAGCCTTTGAGATAAACAAGAAGGCCAGCATGGGTCAAGCGCTTATCAACACCTTCATGGCCGTAACCGCTGCCCTGACTGCTGGAGGGAACCCGATTAAACTTGCAACGGGTCGTCAGTTCATTGACGCAGGTATCGCCCTTGCAACAGGCTTGGCGCAGGTCGCCAAAATCAGTAAGACCCAATTCCAAGGGAGTTCGGCAAGTGGAGGTGGTGGAGCGTTAACTGCCGGGGGTGGTGAAGGCGGAGAGGTTGCACCTCCTCCCATCTTTGCGAACCCACAAACGACCATGCTTGGAACCGATGGTGCTGCAATGGGCCAAGGCCAAGGCTCATCGCCTATGCGAGCCTATGTGGTGGAACGGGACATCACCCAAAGCACTCGCAGGGTTCGGAGGTTGGAGGAATTTGCAACTTTAGGGGCGTAGGACATTTACCACTATGGAACTACCCATATACCGAATGACCGTTGATGAAGTGGATGAAGGGGTACAATTCGTGGCCCTCACCGATATGCCAGCGATTGAACGGCCATTCCAAGCATTCTCAAAGACACCACAACGCTTCACCGAAACAGGCGAGCGGAGAGTGCTTACCGGCCCTCTCATGCTTGCAGACACTCCCATCTTTCGCAAGGACGAAACCTACGGTGAGTACTACGTCGTATTCGATAAGGCCACCATCCGCAAAATCGTCCAAAAGTATTTCAAGCAAGGCAACCAGCACAACGTGAACGCTTATCACAACGCTGAACTGGATGGAGTGTTTATGTTCGAGAGTTACATCACCGACTCCGAGCGTGGTGTGATGCCTCCAAAAGGTTATGAGGACACACCCGACGGCTCTTGGTTCGGCTCCTTCAAAGTCGAGAATGACGAGGTTTGGGACAACCGCAACCTGTTCCGGGGTTTCTCCGTTGAGGGGCTTTTTGGTATGGACAAGACTGAATCCGAACTGGAGGTCGCACTCGCTGGCCTTGCCGATGAACTTACCGCTTTTTTGCAACAATTAACCCCCAACTACAAATCCAATCAACTATGAACCTGAAAAACGCAATCGAATCCCTGCGGACTGAACTCCGCAAATTCAGCACTCAAAAGCAGTCGTTCGCTGACTACAAACTCGTTGACGGCACGGTTGTCCGTGTGGATGGCGACCTCGTTGCCGGGACTGCCGTTTACGTCGTTGCCGAAGATGGTACACTCCCTGCCCCCGATGGCGAACACGTCGTTGAAGGCGTTGGAACTATCAAGACCGAAGGAGGCAAGATTGTCGAGGTCATCGCTGCTGAAGTAGCAACCCCGGTCATCGAGCCATTGCCCGTTGCTGCTGAAATCACTCCCGAAGTGGCCGTTGAGGTAACTGAAGAAATTAAAGAAGCCTATCCTGCCATGACCCCCGAAGTTGTGGAGGCCATCGTTGCCAAGCACCTCGGAGCCATCATGGAAGAACTCAAGGCAGCCTATGCCGAGATGGGAAAGATGAAAGAGAAAATGTCTGCCTTCGCAAGCCAAGTTGAAACCATGGCCGACATCGTTGAGAAAGTCAGCGAACTCCCTGCCGAAGCCCCAAAAGCAAGCGGTTCAGCAATCGTTGAGCAACGCAAGGCTCAAGCATCGCAGAACTTCAACGCACTCGCACAAGCACTTCAATCACTCAAAAAAAACTAAACCCCTAAACCCCCATTAACAATGGCATACAATTTTGGCAATCTAAACGCCTACACCGACCAAGAGAGGCTTCCTCTCATCACCAAGGCTGTGTTCTCGGCCCGTTCAGCGTCTTTGTTCACCAAGCAGGTGGGCATCAAGTTCGCTGCTGCCCTCAACCTCATGGACACCGATGCTTTGATTCAAAGCGGTGATACCTGCGGTTACGAAACTTCCGGCACGACTGCCTTCACCCAGCGGAATATCACCGTTGGACGCATGAAGGTGCAGGAAACCCTTTGCCCAAGAGCATTGGAGCAATACTGGATGCAGACCCAGTTGACCGCTGGCTCTACCTACGACGGTGTTCCTTTCGAGCAGGCTTTCTCCGAGCAGAAGGCTCTCCGTATCGCAGAGGCTATTGAGAACGCAATCTGGAAGGGCAACGCTTACTTCAGTGGTGTCAACCAGTTGTTGAACGCTGCATCGGGTTCTACCATCAGCGGTAACACCGGAGCGGTTTCTGCATCCGTTGGTATCACCACAAGCAACGCAATCGCCATCTTTGACGGCATCTACAACCAAATTCCACAGGCCATCCTTACTCGGAACGACCTCGTTATCTTCTGCGGTTGGGATAACTTCCGTACCTTGCTTGGTGCTTTCAAAGCCTCCACCGCCGTCATGTACAACCAAGTTGACTTGGCTGGTCTTGCCGATGGCGACATCATGTATCCCGGCACAAACGTTCGTGTCATCGCAGTTCCCGGCTTGACTGGAACAAACCGCATCGTTTCTTCGTACCTCGGCAACTTCTTCTACGGAACCGACTTGTTGAGTGATGAGGAGCAGTTCTCAATCTGGTTCTCCAAAGACAACGACCAGGTACGTTTCCAAGCCAGTTTCAAATGCGGCGTGCAACTAGCGTGGCCAGACTTGGTTGTAGACTTCCGCTTGACCTAATGTGTAGGGGGGAGGGAAACCTCCCCTCACTTTTTTGTTCTCTTGTAACTTAAACCCCATACACATATGTCCTGCGCACTAACAACTGGTTACACACTCGGCTGCCGTGATTCAGTCGGTGGCATCAAAGCAATTTACGTCCAAAACTGGATTTCTACCGGGTCCTGTAACGCTAACCTTTCAGGTGCGGTTACGGGGTTCACCGGATACAATGCAAGCGGTTTTTTTGAATACGACTTGACCAAAGCCACGTCATCCATGACCGAAACTTTGAACGCAAGCATGGAGAATGGCACAATCTTCTACTCACCTGAAGTAACCTTCACCATCAACAAAATGCAAGTCGCAGTACGCAATGAACTCCGTTTGCTCGCTCGTAGTAAAGTCATCGTCATCGTTCAAGACAACAACAGTCGTTACTGGTTGCTGGGTGCTATAAATGGCCTTGAGGCAACCGCTGGAACCGCTGGAAGTGGTACTGCCTTTGGCGACCGAAACGGCTACGAAATAACGCTTTCCGGAATGGAGCCTGACCCGATGTTCCTAATCGCATCCACAGTCTTTACACCATCGACTACGCAGATACTCGGTTCGTAGTATCTTCGCATCAGGTTTTCATCACTGAGGTTTGAGAGGGGCAGTCAGCAATGGCTGCCCTTCTTATTTTTACGGCCATGAAGATTTGTATTGTTTACAACGCCCATCCAACCGGGTGCAGTTACTACCGCCTTGAAATGCCGAACGCTTACCTTGGCGACAACTACCCGGAGTTTGATTACGTCTGCGTTGAGAATATCACGACCATCAGCGACGAGGGGTTGAAGTCCATTGACCTGTTCCTGTTCAGCCGTTTGTGGTGTCAAGGCACGATGGAGCAGGTAGAGAACGTCTATAAAGCCCTGACCCAATACGGGGCGAAAGTTATCCTTGACTTGGACGATTACTGGGTCCTTGAGAGTGGCCACATCATGTACCGCCACTATCATCAAACCAAACTCGCAGAGGTCATTCGTAAACACATTAAATTGGCTGACTGGGTAACTTGTACCACCGAACACCTTGCCTCTCGCATACGGCCTCTAAATGCGAATTTGAGCATCTTGCAGAATGAACCCTACGAAGCCTATCAGCAGTTCATTCCCAACCCGGAGGAAGAACCCGACAAGCACCTCGTCAAGTTCGGATGGTTCGGAGGTGCGCAGCATGGCGAGGACATGGAGTTGCTTAGGGAAGGTATGCAGAAACTACGCTGGGACGCAAACTTGGATGGCAAGTACCGCCTCTACCTCGGAGGTTGGAACGACAACAACCCGGTATATGAGGGCTACGAGAAAATCATAAGCGACCAAGGGAACAACCCGAACTACGGACGCATTCAGGCAGCGGATATCTACTCATATGTCGGAGGCTACAACTTCGTAAACGCTACCCTTGCACCGCTCCGAGATACCAAGTTCAACAAACTGAAGTCCGAGTTGAAGGTGGTCGAGGCAGGGTGGATGAACAAGGCCATCATCGCAAGCGAAACCATCCCCTACACGGACGTAATCAAGCACGGAGAGAATGGCTTTCTTGTGGCTTACAACAAACCCAAGGACTGGTACAAGTATATCAAGCAGTTAATCCTTGACCCCGACCTTCGCAAGGGCTTGGCTGACAACCTAACGAGGGACATCAAAAAGCAGTTCAACGTGGCTGAAACCGCAAAGAAGCGGGCCGAGTTGTACAGGCAGATTGGGCGCAAATTGTGAAATTCGGGGGCATCGCACATTTACAAGCAGATGCTTTACCTGAACCCTGACACGACCAACACCCTGACGGTTACTTGGACCGAGCGTTCCAGCACGGGGGACCGCTACATCTTGCGACTCACGAGCATCGCAAAGAACACCACAACCGATTTCACCCTGCTGAAATCTACCAACCTTTCCAACTATACCAACCGCTATGACCAATTTTCGCTTGCCGTGGGGTCGCTTGAAACAGGCTCGTATAAGTATGAAGTTTACGATACCAATAGCACGGTTGCCGCTGCTTTGGCGGTCGTTGAAACGGGCTTGGCTTTTCTACAAACCGCAACGATAGGCTTCAATACCTACTCCAATACGATTACTTACAACACCTATCTCGCATCCAGCGTGAGGGTATTCGATTCAACCTTTGACCAATCCTTCGCATGAGCGTACAAACACGAAGCCAACTCCAAGCGAGTGCATTAACCATCACCAACGAAACCGCTGCCGGGGCGAACACCGCATCCCGTGTAGGCGGTCTATTCGACGACCTCGCTGACACCGCAACGCTTAACCGAGAGCGGGGATTTGCGAACCTTTACATAGACACCAACACGGCTTTCACTCCGACGCAAGGTCAAAGAGTCAAGTTGACAAGTGCGATGCAATCGGGCGTTTTGTCAACCTACAATTTCTCACGAACTACCAACTCGCTGACCTATACAGGCACAACGAATGCGACCCTTCGCATCGCTGCGTCTATAGTCTTGGCGCAGAATAACAACAACCAAATCAAGGTTTTCATCGCCAAGAACGGCACACCGATAGACCAGTCAATGACTGACATCACCACGACCCACACGAACGGCCATGCGATTTATACGGAGGCCTACGTTACGGGTTCGGTCAATGATGAATTCACCATCTACATCAACGCAATCGATAGCGCTGCAAGCATCACGATTTCAGCCCTTTCATTTACCATCCACACGCTATGAGTAATAAATCTACTCAACACTTTACCCAATGGCTTGGGATAGAGCATAAGGTTCCCGTGATGCTGGAAAATCGCTCCGGCAAGTACATCACCTACGGCTTTGCGAATGAGTACCCCTACTACCTGCTGGACAACTATCGCAGGAGCAGCAAGCACAATGCCATCGTCAACGGCAAGGTGAACTACATCATGGGCGGTGGCTGGCAGGCAGGGGAGGACTTGACCGTAGAGCAACAGGCCCGCTTCATCAAGTTTTTTGACGGAATGTCCAACACGGAGGACCTCAACGACATCACGGAGAAACTGGTCCTTGACTTGGAAATCTTCAACGGGTTTGCGGTTGCGGTTACTTGGTCCAAGTTGGGGACCATTGCCAAGATGGAACACGTCCCGTTCGAGAAAATTCGGGTGGACAAAGAGGAGAAGATGTTTCAGGTCGCTGACTGGTACAATGACGACATGATGCAGTTGTTCCCCAAGGTCGGGGACATCGAGAAAATCCCTGCCTTCGACTCGGAGAATCGCCTCGGAAAGCAGTTGTTTTATTACAGGGTCTATGCAGCAGGCGTGAAGCACTACCCTTTGCCCGAATACATCGGAGGGAATGCGTGGATTGAGGCAGACGTACAGGTCGCTAACTTCCACAACAACAATCTTCGCAACAACTTTTGGGGCGGTTACTTGATAAACTTCAACAACGGCATCCCGACCCCCGAAGAACAGGGCGACATCGAGCGTCAAATCAAACGCAAGTTTTCGGGAACCGACAACGCTGGAAGGTTCGTTGTAACCTTCAACGACGATGCAGCCAAGGCTCCTACGCTTGAACCGCTCACACCGAGCGACATGGACAAGCAGTTTGAGATACTGAACAAGGCTATCCAGCAGGAGATATTTATTGCACATCGTGTAACAAATCCAGCGTTATTCGGTGTCAAAACGGAGGGCCAACTCGGAGGAAGGACTGAATTAGTCGAGGCTTACGAGTTGTTCAAGGCCACCTACGTCAACGACCGGGTGCAGAAGGTTGAAAGGATGATAAACTACTTGGGGTCTTTCAACGGTGTGGAAGGCATGGAGTTGATTCCTACCAACCCCATCACGGAGCAGTTGAGCGAACAGGCTCTCCTTCAAGCCATGACCCCCGCAGAACTGCGTGAGAAGGCAGGCTTGCCACCGATTGAAATCAAGACCGAATCAAGCGTCCAAGACGTTATCACGGCTATCAATTCACTCTCTCCTTTGGTTGCCAACAAGGTCTTGGAATCTATGTCAGCCAACGAAATTAGGGCCTTGGTGTCCCTGCCTGCAAAGGCAGAGGGTTCGGGTCTTGCAGGAGCAACTGCAGCCGTAGAGGTCAGTCCTGAACCTACTGCACCGCAAGGCTTGGCATCAAACGAGAACATCAAGAAGTTGTCAGGCCGTGAGTACCAAAACTTGATGCGTATCGTGCGTCAGTATATGCAGGAGAAAATCACGCTGGAAATGGCACGGACCATGCTATCAGCAGGCTTCGGTCTATCAGCCCAAGAGATTGACACGATGCTCGGAGTGCAGTCCCAAGAGTTCAGCGAGCCTCAATGGGGCCAAGAGGACGACGAAGACTACGGATGGGGCGACGAAGAGTTCAAGGTCTTGGAAGTGGTTGCAAGCAAGTTCGGATGCCATGCAGACGATTACGTCGTGATGCACTCCAAGCCGATGCGGTTCGACACCAACATAGACGAAAACATCCGCTTGGCCTTTGCCGAACTGGGCGAGGAGGAGAAAGAACTGGACAAGAAGATTGAAGCCTACCGCAAAAAGAACCGGGACGCAAGCGTTGAAGAAATGGCCAAGGAATTCGGGGTCAGCAAGGCGAAGGTCGCCAAGCGAGTCGCCTACTTGATAACCAAGGACCGCTATCCAATCAGCAGAGCCGTGGACAAGATTGCCGAGCAGAACCTTCCCAAAAACGTGAAGGAAGTTGCCGAGCCAGTCTTAGAGGTGCGTTACAAGTATGCTTGGGCCACAGGGTTCAGCAACAAGGACAAAGGTTCCAGCCGTGAGTTCTGCAAAGTGATGCTTGACTTGGCCGGTCAGGGCAAGGTTTATACCCGTGAGGACATCGATGGGATTTCTGCAATCATGGGATATTCGGTATGGAATCGCAGAGGCGGTTGGTATCACACGCCCAGCGGAGTGAATCGTCCCCAATGCAGGCACGTATGGGAGCAGCAGTTGGTCATCCGTAAAGGCAATAAAATCACGAAGGCATGAAGGCACTCTTTATAAGCGAAGAAACGCTTCTTGACAACTCTATAATCAACGAGAACGTCAGTTACACGCAGATACGCCCAACGGTCATCAAGGTCCAAGAGATGCGGATTCAGCCAATCGTTGGCTCTCCGTTGTATGGGGAATTGGTTACGCAGGTCGTCAGCGGTTCAACGTCTGCACTCAACCAAACACTGCTGGAAGATTACATCCAGCCTGCTATGATTCAGTGGCTCTACTACGAATTGCCGATGGTGTTGGCCTTTAAGTACATGAACAAGGGCATGGTTCGCAGAACAAGCGAAGAGTCCTCCCAAATGAGCATGGAGGAAATCACCCGGCTGACCGATAAGGTCAAGAACGATGCCGAGTGGTACTCCGAACGCATCACCCGGTACCTGATGGAGAACCGCAATTCCTATCCGCTTTGGAACTCGCCACCTTCTGCGTTGGATACCATTTACCCGAACGCCACCAACTACCGAACCGGGATGGTCTTGGACCGCAACAGGAGGATGGGAATCAGCAACCTTGACTACCCCTACCCCTACGGACAATTCGGGGCGTGTAACGACTGCTAAGCATGGGAGCGCATAAAAAAAACATACTGAAACTTCAGACTTATGTCATGGATAAAAATCAAGCAAGCCCTGCTGGACCTTGCCAACAACCATCCGCAAGTAAACTCCTTCGGGACGGGCGACCCGCTTGCAATCGGCACGGACAACACGATAAACCTTCGAACCCCAAGCCGTGAACGCATCGTTTATCCACTCGTTTTTGCGGACGTGCAGTCTGCAAATACTGACGCTGGTACTTTGGACTTGGTGGTTGGTGTCTATTTTAGCGACCGTGTTGAATCCATCAAGCCGATGGGCGGAGTGGTTTCGGGAAGCCCTACGCTGGGTTGGCAGGATAACGAGGACGAGGTCCTAAGCGACCAGTTACAAATCGCTCAGGACTTCATTTCAAGCCTTACAAACGACCCGAACGAGGATTGGACCCTTAGTGCCTCCGTGTCGCTTACACGCTTCGTAGAGAGCCGAGATGACCGCACCGCAGGATGGCAGGCGACGATGACCTTTGAGATTCCTTACGGCCACTCGGTTTGTGAAATTCCCACATAAAAGACATTTACAATTAAACGCTAAAAAATGCCTACACCCATATTGCAACAAATGCTCGGTCAGGGCGGTACGATGGAGTTTATCAACGGAACCGTTACCGGGAAGAACTACGACTTCCTTGTAGTCAACACCGCTGCGACTTTCACAACTTTAACGGGAACTGGAAGCGAGAACCTTCTAACCGCTTACAACTTTTCGGGGGCTTCTATTTCCGCTGGCATCGTGATTTCAGGACGCAATGGAGGCAAGATTACGGCCGTCACTCCAAGCGCAGGTTCGGTCATCGGTTACACCTTCCTCTAATGTTTATAGGCTACGGCTACGGCTATCCAACAAACCAACTGCTTGGCGGTGGCAATCCGTTTTGGCTTGCCTTCAACCAACGTGCAGATGCTGACGGGGCTTTGCCTGCGGAGGCTGCGGTCAATGGATGCCTCCAAACCCGATTCCTCAACTCCTTCCAATCCTACGCTTTTTTCGTCTTTTATTCCAACTCTTGGCAGCCGTTCATGCAACGGGCGAACACCGACTCGGCTGACGCTGCGGAGGTTCGCTTCATCAACTGCCTCGAAGTCCGAATGTATAATCTTTTAAACGCATAGCAGATGCCTGCAAGCCCATCACTCCTTATCGTCCCTGCCCGATTCAAGACGGGGAAACTCTACACCCAAATCGCTACGACTTCGGCTGGCGTTGTCTTGGCAAGTTCGGGGGACTTCAATGTTACCCGGGGGACTACTGCGACCCGATTCAATTCGGCTGGCTTGATTGAGTCGGTGGCTTCGGGTGTGC